>Ga0210003_1001149_pt1 | contig 23519 bp, 21 predicted proteins | sample LantaG_FD_182804 | JGI IMG/M metagenome (GOLD analysis project Ga0210003, IMG submission 182804) | Deep subsurface microbial communities from Baltic Sea to uncover new lineages of life (NeLLi) - Landsort_02402 metaG (SPAdes) (version 2) | ecosystem: Environmental > Aquatic > Marine > Oceanic >... | reverse complement strand
CGACCATACAGGTGCGGTCGTCCATGACAATCATGCCGCCGGAACCCATCATCGAGCCGGCCTTGATCAGACTATCGAAATCGACCGGTGAGTCGAGCATGGTGTCGGGCAGGCAGCCGCCGGAGGGACCGCCGGTCTGGACGGCCTTGAACGGCCGGCCGTCGATTAACCCGCCGCCGATGTCGTAGATGATTTCCCGCAGGGTGATGCCCATCGGAACCTCAATCAGGCCGGTGTTGCGCACCTTGCCCACCAGCGAGAAGGCCTTGGTCCCCGAGTTCTTGGGCGCCCCGATACCGGTGAACCATTTGGCGCCCTTGTCAATAATGACCGGGACATTGGCGTAGGTCTCGACGTTATTGAGGACGGTCGGTTTGTCGTGCAGGCCCTTGACGACCGAGCGGATATACTTGGCGCGCGGTTCGCCGACTTCGCCGGCGACGGATTTCATCAGGGCCGATGATTCGCCGCAAACGAAGGCCCCGGCGCCGCGGTTGATTTGAATGTCGAATGAAAAGTCGGTGCCGAGAATGTTCTTTCCGAGCAGACCGTACTCGCGGGCCTGTTCGATGGCAATCTGCAGGTTGACCACCGCCAGCGGGTATTCCACGCGGACGTAAATATAACCGTTGCGGGCGCCGACCGCGAAAGCCGCGATTATCATGCCTTCCAGGACCGAGTGGGGGTCGCCTTCCATGATGGCCCGGTCCATGAACGCGCCCGGGTCGCCCTCGTCGCCGTTGCAGATGACGTAATGGGTGTCGTCCTCGACCTTGCGACAGGTGGCCCATTTTCTGCCGGTGGGAAACCCGCCGCCGCCGCGGCCGCGCAGGCCGGACCTGGTCACCTCGTCGATAACCCCTTCGGGCGTCATTTTCGTGACCGCCTTAGCCATCGCCTGGTAACCTCCGACCCGGATGAAATCCTCGATGTCGGCGGTGTTGATATGGCCCAGGTTGCGCAGGGCGATGCGGGTCTGGTGCGAATAGAACTTTATGTCGCTGTATTTCTCAATCGCTTTTTTGGTGTCGGGGTCAACATAAAGCAGTTCCGGAATAACCTCGTCGTTCTTAACCGTCTTTTCGATAATGTCCTCGACATGACGCGGTTTGACGTGCGTATAGAGAATCTTCGCCGGTTCGATAGCCACCAGGGGAGCTTTCTCGCACAGACCGTGACAGCCGGTCTTCTTGAGAGCCTCCAGAGTTACTCCCTTGATTTTCTTTTTGGACAGGACCTTTTGAAACTCCTCAAAGATTTTTTCGGCGCCGCTGGCCAGGCAGCCCGGACCGTGGCAGACGATAATTTTTTTGACGAGTTTATTTTCTTTATCCTGAAATTTCTTCTGCAGTTCCTTCAACTGTTTGGGCGTACTTATCTGCATATCAACCTTTCCCCACCAGTTGTTTTATTCTATTGGCTTTGACGTTGCCGTAATACTTGTCGTTGATCATAACCACCGGAGCCATGGCGCAGGCGCCGACGCAGCCGACCACTTCGAGGCTGTGTTTCATATCGGGAGTGGTTTCGCCCGGTTTTATTTTGAGATGGTGTTCGAATTGTTCCTGTATCTGCTTGGAGCCGCGGATATGGCAGGCAGTGCCGACACACACCCGGACAATTTTTTCACCCCGCGGCGTCAGGCTGAAAGCGTTATAGAAAGTCGCCACGGAATAAACCTTGCTCATGGGGACATCCAGCACCTCGGCGGTCTTTTGCAACGCCTCGGCCGGCAGGTAATTGTATTCTTTCTGGATATCCTGGAGAACCATAATCAGCGAGCTCGCCCTACGCGGATGCTTGTCGATAATAGCCGGTACCTTCTTTAGATCCAGTTTCATGCTTTTTCCTTCTTTCCGGCTTTCTTCATGGCGTCCAGGGCCAGCTTGTAACCTTTCTCGAGAACGCTCAGGTTCATATCGAGCAATTCTTTTTTTCTGCCCAGTTTGTTCTTGATGACTTCAATCGTTTTTTCATAGCTGACAATCTTGCTGGCGCCAATAAAAGCACCCAGTATTATAATATTGGCAACTTTGGGATTTCCCGCTTCAAGAGCCATCTTGTTGGCGGGTATCAGGATTTCAGTTATATCGGTGCGGTCGGTGGTAACGTCGATCAGGGAAGAATTCACTATTAACAGCCCGCCGGGTCGGATCCGGGGGGAGAATTTGTCAAAAGAGGGCCGGTTGAAAACACAGGCGGCAAGGGGATTGTTGATAATCGGCGAACCGATGCGGGCGTCCGATATCACCACCGTGCAGTACGCCGTGCCGCCCCGCATCTCGGGGCCGTAAGAGGGCAGCCAGACCACCTGCTTTTTTTCTTCGATGCCAGTGTAAGCCAAGAGCTGTCCGGCGGTCATAATTCCCTGCCCGCCGAAACCGGCGAGGGTAACTTCGTACTGTGCCATCAGCTTTTCACCTCCTTGTCCGGGTCTTTGTAGCATCCGAGGGGATAATAGAGGCGGGTATGTTCCTCGACCCGCTTTACCGACTCGGCCGGGGTTAGACCCCAGTTGGTCGGGCAGGTGGAGAGGAATTCCACCAGGGAGAAACAGCGGTTTTCCGTCTGGTAAGTGAATGCTTTGCGGACGGCCCGCTTGGCGTGGATGATACACTGCGGGGTGTGTACCGCCACCCGTTCCAGGTAAGCCGGGGTAGCCAGTGAAGCCAGCAATTCGCAGATTCTAATCGGCATGCCGACCTCGGCCACGTTACGGCCTTTAGGCGAGGTGGTAGTCACCTGGCCCTCGAGGGTAGTGGGGGCCATTTGCCCGCCGGTCATCCCGTAGATGCCGTTGTTGACGAAAATAACCGTGAATTTTTCGCCGCGGTTGGCCGCATGTACGATTTCACCCATACCGATGGAAGCCAGGTCGCCGTCGCCCTGGTAGGTGAAAACCGTCATGTCGGGGCGCAGGCGTTTGAAACCGGTCGCCAGGGCCGGGGCGCGGCCGTGCGGGGCCTCCAGGAAATCGGTGTTGATATAATTATAGATGAACACCGAACAACCCACCGGGGCGACCCCCAACGTATTTTCGCGCAAACCCAGCTCGTCGAGGACTTCCGCCACCAGGCGATGAATGACGCCGTGGGTGCAGCCCGGACAGTAATGGGTTACCGTATCCTTGAGAGCCGTCGGCCTGGTAAATATAGTCTTTGTATCTTCCATAATAACCTCAAGCTTTCTTTTTCTTTCTCGTTTTGGCAACGGTCTCTTTTTTGAGGAGAAGCTTTATCTGTTCCTTGGCTTCTTCGGGCGACGGGACCACGCCGCCGGTGCGGCCGAAGAATTTTATCGGCTTGGCGCCTTTCACGATTCGCTCCACGTCCTCCACCATCTGGCCGATACTCATTTCGATGACCAGCACCTTTTCGATGTTTTTGCGTATTACCTCGGTATAGAGTTCTTTTTCCGGGTAGGGGAAGAGAGTGACGGGGCGGAAGAGACCGACCGAGATTCCCTCGGCTTCAAGCTCGTCGATAGCCGTCTGGCAGATGCGCGCCATCGTGCCGTAGGAGACGATTATAATTTTATTTTTGGGCGAGGTTTTATAAAGCTCCCAGCGAACTTCCTCGGCTTTCATCTGCTCGTATTTGCGGTGAAGAACCAGGCTGTTTTCCTCCAGGGCGATCGGGTCGAGGAAAAGTGACTTGATAATATGCGGCTCGCGGCCCCTGGCGCCGGTGCAGGCCCACTCCTTGGGAGGCAGCGGCGGTTCCGTATAATCTTCGGGGAACTCCACCGGTTCCATCATCTGGCCGATCATGCCGTCACCGATGATCATCACCGGGTTGCGGTACTTGTCGGCCAGGTAGAAGGAGAGCATGGTTAAATCGACCGCCTCCTGGATGGAGGAGGGCGCCAGCACGAGCAGGCGGTAGTCACCGTGGCCGCCGCCTTTGACGGCCTGGAAATAATCCGACTGGGCCGGTAATATCCCGCCCAGGCCCGGTCCGCCCCGCATGATGTTGACGATGACGCAGGGGAGTTGCGCGCCGGCGATATAGGAGATGGCCTCCTGCATGAGGCTTATTCCGGGGCTCGAGGAGGAGGTGAACACCCGTTTGCCGGTCGCGGCGGCGCCGAAAAGGATATTGCCGACCGCCACTTCACTCTCGGCCTGGAGAAAAACCCCCCCCACCTCCGGCATCCGGCGAGCCAGATATTCCGCCACTTCGGTTTGAGGCGTGATGGGATAACAGAAATAGTTGTTCGCCCCGGCTCGCAGGGCGGCCTCTGCTATGGCCTCGTTTCCTTTCATCAATATTTTTGGCATAATCTTTCCTTTTCCTTGTTTCTCAATAATCAAAAAGGGCATACATGAGGCCGTTGGTTTTAACGGTGATGGCCGCATCGGGACAGGTTATGGCGCATATCCGGCACCCGATACAGCGGGAGGTGTCATGCATCTGCGCGTAAAAATATCCGCGGACGGTGATGTCCTTTGACATTGAAAGAACCTGCATCGGACAAGCCTTTACGCACAGCTCACAACCTTTGCAATGGTTTTTATCAATAATTACACCTGGCATTAATTCTTCCTCTACTTTATTCCGTCCCCGACGCTTTTTTTCTTCTCTCCCACGGTTTCAAGAGAGAGCGATCCAGAGGCAGGACCGGGAGATTTATCTTGCGGGGATTCAATTTATCTATGATGTCTAATGTCACACTTAAAAATACCACCGGTAATTTGGTCTTTTGACTTACCGCGCGGGCTAAACTCAAACCCTCGAGAACAAGCTCGGCGCTGGTGTCGTCCATCATATGAGTATTGGAAATTATCCCGGTAAATTTCAGACGGGAAGCCGCTTCGATTTCGTCAATCATCGCCCGGCAACCCGCTACGTCGGCGGTGAACGGCCGGCTGGCGTTGAGCACCAGAAGCAATTCATAGCCGCCGGGGTCGAAAGCGTCCGATAGTGAACTCAAAACCCGGGCGCCGGTGTCGTCGCCGCCGACATCAAGTATCACCTTGCCTTCTTTTTTCTCTATGGCGGTTTTTATCTCCGGGACGATAATCGGCAGCTCGGCGTAAAACTTCTCGCCTTGGGGAACCAGGGCGGTTACGCCCAGGGCGGTCAGTTCCTTGACGGCCTCCCGGGAGCGAAAATACGGATTGATGATGTCGAGGTCGGCCAGGGCCACCGGTTCGGGCTGGCTGTGAACGAGATGTTTGGCCAGGTTTACCGCAACTTCCGATTTGCCGCTGCCATAACCGCCTACAATTGTAATTATACTTTTAGAAAAAGATGGTCTCTTAAATCTGTCAGGTACATGAGCCATAAAATATTAAAGAGCTTAACTAATTAAATGATAATTAGTTAATATATTAATGTTTTAATTTGCAGAAGCAAATAAAAACCATTTTAATCCTATTTCGCCGTTTAAAAATATCGCACATAATTCACATAAAGTCAAGCCCAATTGTGAAAAAAAGAACGAGATAAAGAGCATTGACAGTACTTGCAGTTCAAATTATATTCTTTCCTTGTACGGACTTATGAGAACGTCAGAGGATTATGAATGAATTCAAAATTACCCAAAACCGAACCTATAAGAAAGAGTTTTAATTACAGTCTGCTTATATTTTCCGGATTGTTTTTAGCGTTGTTATTTTTTGTGTTTACAGGTTGTTCCGAACGTAAAGGAGACCGTCGATATCAGATTTTAGACGCCCCCAAATACCAGAACTGGGAGTTCTTTACCTATGAGAACATCAAAATCTTTCACCAACCCAATCATCTGCAGCAGGACAATTTCAGCGAGGTAGCGCAGATGTATCTTCGCTCGATTGCCAAAATTACCGAAGTCTTGCAAATGCCGCCTTATATTGACACGCTGATAGTTGTTTATTACACCGGTTTCGGCCAGGGGCGGGAGATGACCGGGCGGGAGTATCCTTTCGCCGAGGACGGCATTATTCATTTCTGGCTGCCCAGTTTTCTCGGGCCGACCCTTGTGCAGTACATGCTGCCGCGCTGGATACCGGTCGAGCCCAAGCATCGTTTTCTCAAACACGGCCTGATAGCCCTTTTCGATTTTTCCGGGCAGAATTATCATAATTCCACCCACGTATACATCGAGCGGGGAAAATATATGCCGCTTGAAAAACTGGCGGTTGACACCGCCGTAAACAGCGACACTGAACGCTATCAATCGGCCGAGGCAGCTTCGTTCGTAGCCTATATCCTGGCCAACCACGGGGAGAGCATGTTTAAAGAAATGTATCAATCGCAGCTGCCTTTCGATGAAATGGTTCAGAATTTTTTCTTTATGCCGGTTGACAGCCTTGAGAAAAGATGGCTAGATTACGTTTCGCTGAATATACCGCCCGATACGACCGGGCAGCAGTAACAACAAAAGCTCAGGCTTTTGGAATCAGATGAACTTTATTTGAGGTGTATTATGGCTGAAGATACATGGAAGACGTCAATAACGGATATCGGCCCCGGTAAAATCCGGGTGAGAGGCTATGCCATCACCGATATCATGGAAAAGCTTTCTTATGCCGAGGCGGTCTATTTGATATTGAAGGGTGAACTGCCCACGAAGGCCGAGGCGGCGCTGATGAACGCCATCCTGGTGTCGTCGATAGACCACGGGGTCTCGCCGCCGTCGGTGCTGGGCGCCCGGACGGTAATGTCGGGAGGGAACTCGCTCAACGCCTCGCTGGCCGGCGGCGTGCTGGTTATCGGGGATTCGCACGGCGGCGCTATCGAGCAGTCGGCGAAAATCATGCAGGAGTGGATAGCGAAAAACGAAAGCAAGGGGCCCTCGGCGACGGCTTCGGAACTGGTTGATTGGCTCAAAGAAACCAAAAAGCGCATGCCCGGGTTCGGCCATCGTTTGCACAAGGTTGATCCCCGCACCGCCAAACTGTTCGAGATTGCCGCCCGTCACGGTTTCAGCGGCAAGCATATCGAACTCTGCCGCGCCATCGAAACCGCCCTGGCCGAAAAAACGGGCAAGCAACTGCCCATTAATGTCGACGGCGCCATCGCGGCGGTTATCTCCGATATGGGCTTTGACTGGCGGCTAGGGAAGGGCTTTTTCATTATCTCAAGGATGCCGGGCCTTCTGGCTCACGCTTACGAGGAGATGACGCGAGAGAAACCGATGCGTAAGCTCGGGCCGCTACCTTTTGAATACGACGGTCCCGCCGAGAGGGAAATAAAATGACGTGGTTATTTTTTATAAAAAAAGGCGAATCTCAAAGATTCGCCTTTTTTTGTCAGGTGTAAAAAATTTATATAAATTTTTACGATACTTTTTCCGGCTCCCGGGGCGCGGGCTGTTCATTGTACTGCTTGGGACTGGGTTTGTGATAATTGCCTTGGGTGAAGCCCATAATCCCGATTGAGATAAAGTTCAAAAACGGGATAATTGTCAGAAAACCCCAGATTGGCGTATGACTGCAATTTTTGGCGGTATCCATCCAGCAGATGGCGTAAAAGACAATGTTAAGGACCGGGACAAAGAACAGCAGAAACCACCACCATTGTTTGCCGGCCAGTTGAACCAGTTGATAAGCGTTCAAAAACGGAATGAACGCCCACCAGGAACTGTGATGTCCGATCTTCTGCGCGATCTTATACTGAGCATAGGTGAAGTAAAAGTACACGGCAATGAAGAAAAGATAAAACAGTACCCCAAACTCGTTACCGTAATTGGATTCGTACATGTTTCCCTCCAACAATAAAATTATTTTATTAGTTGATGAATATCCCTAAGGAATCTGTGTTTAAAAAGTTATATCGACATTTGTTGACAGATACGTGAGATTTTTATAATGGAGTTCAACAAATATCGAATTCCGTTCAATTTTTGAACAGCGACGGGGAATTCATCAACCGCCGGCCTGTTTAGCGTGTTGTCGGGCGGCGATTTATAGCTGTTTGTCTGATATATTTGTTGTTTGTAAGACTGGGTTGCTTTATTATGGGGCCATGGATTTGGTCAAGGAAAAGATAGTCCAGGCCGGGCAACTGCTTGAGGAGATGGATATAGACCTCTGGCTGATATTCGCCCGGGAAACGATGATGCAGGCCGACCCGACCATGGCCCTGGTGGTGGGGCACGAGGTGGTCTGGCAGTCCTTTTTCGCCTTTACTTCGAAAGAGGACGCCATCGCCCTGGTGGGCAATCTCGACGAGGAAAATTTCAAAAAAAGCGGGCGTTTCACCGAGGTGCTAAGCTATACCAGCGGCGTTAAAGAGGATTTGAGAAAGCTCATAAAACGTCTGAAACCTAAAAAAATTGCCCTCAATTATTCTTCCTCCAATCCCGCCGCCGACGGTCTCACGCACGGCATGTATTTACTTTTGCGGGATTATCTGGAAGGTACGCCGTACTTAAAGCGGCTGGTTTCGGCCGAGGATTTCTGCACCCGTCTGCGAAGCCGTAAAAACAGCGCCGAGATAAAGCTGATCAAGGATGCCGCCTTACTGACCGTTGAAGCCTGGGAGCGGGCGGTCGAAGAAATAAAGCCGGGGATGACGGAGATGGAAATAGCCGCGGTTATCGACCGGCATATCGCGGGGCAGGGCGCGACCAATTCTTTTGCTACCATCGTCAACGCCGGCGACAAGACCCGTCCCGGCCACAGCCTGCCCACCCGGGCGAAACTCGAGCGGGGGGATTTGCTGCATATCGATTTCGGGGCGCGCCTCGACGGCTACTGTTCGGACCTCCAGCGCCTGCTCTATTTCAAACGGCCCGGCGAAAAGAAAGCCCCGGAGGAACTGACCGCGGCTTTTAACCTGGTCAGCGAGATTATCGAAACCACGGCGCGAAAATGCCGCCCGGGCGTGAAAGGATATGAAATCGACATGCTGGCCCGGACGATGCTGACCGACAACGGTTATCCCGAGTACGAGCACGCCCTGGGGCATCAACTGGGTCGCGACGTTCATGACGGCGGGGCCATTCTCGGGCCGAAATGGGAACGCTACGGCGTCACCCCGACTATCGAGATAGAACCGGGCAACGTTTTTACGCTGGAACTGGAAATAATGCTGCCGGGTATCGGCTGTGTCGGGCTGGAAGAAGATGTTTGTGTAACCAGGCGGAGCGCTCAATTTTTATGCCCCCGCCAGACGGAGTTGATTGTCAGATGAAAAAAATTATATCGCTTATTGCCGTTATCGGTTTGATGTTCTCCTGCGCCCCGAAGAAGGAAGGGGGCGAAGTACCTTCGAATATATATCCTTATGATTTGAAGATTGACGTTGATAAAGAGACGATGACCCTTTCCTGGAAAACCCGCGGCACCGGCCTGAAAAGCGGATACAATATTTATATCAGCAAGGAGCCCCTGGTTGAAAAATATCCCGGCCGGAATCTGCCGCCGTCGATTAAGCCGTTCAACCCCGTCAATTTCCCCGGGGATACCAACCCCGACGACAGCGTGAATTATTTTACGGCCGAGTACCTCGAGGACGGCGTTGAGTATTATGTCTCGGTGCGGGTGGACTACACCGACCAGTCGGTGTCCCGACCTTCCAACGAGGTGGTCGCGGTCTGCGGCGCCCGCAGTGAGTTCAACCTGGCGTTCCGGTATCGTTCGGAGAACGACGGTTACTCCTTTGTCAAAGACGAACCGGTGCGGGCCGACGCCCTCGATAACGATATATATTTCTACGCCAAGGACGGTGTCGATTACCTGGCCTCACCGAATCGCCTGGACGGTTTTTTAAGGGAAAACAGATTTAAAGTGCTTTCCATAAAGGGTGATTTTGACGATATAAAAAATAAAGTCAACGACTTGAAAGTTGACCCCGACGAAGACCGCGTCGAAATTAAAACGGGTGACTGGGTCCTGGTGAAAACCATCGAGAATACCCACGCCCTGGTGAAAGTGCTGGGTTTCGTCGGCGAGGGGGAGAAGCGGGAAGTAAGACTGTTTCTGGCCCATTCGCCTTTAAAAGACGAAATATTGTTCTGAATTTAATATAATTGACAAACCTTTTGACGATTTCATAAATTATTCGCGTGTACGATTTTTATCGTGTTATCGCGCAAATATTCTAATTATGGAAAAATAATTTATAATGGATATTCCAAGGAGGGAAGCCATGAAAACGAGATTTATCCTCCCGTTGATGTTGTTCTTATTTATCCTGGGCGGACTGTCGGCTCCGGCGTGGAGCGCTGCGTCTCTCGATGAACTGACCCGGGTAATGGATTCGGCCCGGGTGGTCGAGGCCGATATCTTCGCCCCGAACGCTTTTACCAAGGCTGAAAAAAGATACGCCCAGACCAAGGAAGCGGTTAAGCGGGGTAAGAATCAAAAGACCATCGACAACTTTGCCGGGGAGGCGCGCGAGTTTGTCGAGAACGCTCTCAAGGCGACCGAGGTATGTAAACTGACCATCAAGGATTACCTGCCGCCTCGGGACAAAGCCCGGGAAGCCAAAGCTCCCGTGCTGGTACCCGAAATTTACCAGAAAGCCGAGTTGCAGTTTGTCAAAGCCACCCAGGCGGTAGAGTCCGGGAACGTCAAGGGCGGTTTGCAGCAGGCGGAGAAAGCGGCGCCGCTTTTCGCTACGGCCGAGATGGAAGCAACCCGGGTCGAGATTCTCGGTACGGCGGATAAGCTGATTGCCAAGGCCGTAACCGACGGCGCGGAGAAATTCGCGCTCTCGACGCTCGACAAAGCCCACACCGCCCGCGCCAAGTCTGACGCCATCCTCACCGACAACCGCTACGAACGCGACGAATCAGTCGTGCAGGCCACCCTGGCTGAGTACGAGGCTCGCCACGCTTCCAATATCGCGCAGATGGTGCGCTCCTTGAACCGCAACGACCAGGCCTGGGGAAAACTCATGCTGGTTTATGAAATCCAGATGAACCGCGTGGGCGGCTCATTCGACAAGGAATACCTGCCTTTCGATAATGGTCCGCTGGAGGCCGCCGACACCCTCATCAGCCTGATCGAGGCCCAGAAAGAAATTAATAGAAAACTGCAAACCACGCTCGATGAGGTCGTCGCCAAGAACAAAGAGACCATCACCCGCCTGGCGCCCGGCCAGATTGAGGACGAACCCGTCAAGCTGGCGGGATACCTCGACGAACTGGTTGCCAGCCTGCACCAGGAAAAACGGGAACTGGCCGAGAACGTCATGACCGAGAAAATGAAACTCGAGGAACTTGAGAAGACCCACGAGGGAATCGCCGCGGAACTTGACGTGCGCCGGGAAAAAGAGGAAAAATTCAAGAAAATCAAGCGGATGCTAAATCCCTCCGAGGGTGAGATTTTGTTCGACGCCGCCAATGACATCGTACTGCGCCTGAGCGGCCTGTCGTTCGACGTCAACAAGAGCAATATCAAGGACGAGCATATCCCGCTATTGGAGAAAGTCGTGGAAATTATCAAGATGTTCCCCGATTCGAAACTGATTGTCGAGGGGCATACCGATGACCGCGGCGAGCCGTCGGCCAATCTGCAACTGTCCGAAAAACGCGCCTACGAGATAATGAAATACCTGCGGCAAACGTTGTTGATTTCTTCCGATAATATCCAGTCGATGGGCTTCGGCATGGACAAGCCGGTGGCTTCGAACAAGACCACCGACGGCCGGGCCAAGAACCGCCGCATCGATATCATCATCATGCGGTAGTTATCGCAACCAGCGTTCGAGCCATTCGAACTGTTTCTTATAGACGTGACGAAGGTTTTTCAGCTTCCCGATGCTGTGACCTTCGTCCGGGAAATACAAGAGCTGCGAGGGTACGCCCATCCGCTGCAGGGCGGTGAACATCTGCAAGCCCTCGCTTAAATCCACCCGGTAATCGAGCTGGCTGTGAATCACCATGGTCGGTGTTTTGAAACGGTCGGCGTAGATCATCGGCGAGGAGCGGATATATTCCTCGCGGTTGGTCCAGGGCGTGCCGTTGAATTCCCATTCCGGGAACCACAGTTCCTCGGTGGAGCCGTAATCGCTAAGGTGATTGAAAGTACCGTCGATTGAAATCAAACATTTGAACCGGTCGGTGTGACCGCAAATCCAGTTAACCATAAAACCGCCGTAGGAGCGGCCCAGCGCCACAAGGCGGGTGGAATCGATAAAGGGATATTTTTCGATTAAATAATCGACGCCCAGCATGAGGTCCTCGTAATCACCCTTGCCCCAGTTGCCGGAGATGTATTCCTTGAATTTCAAACCGTAGCCGGCACTGCCGTGGGGGTCGAGCTGCGCCACCACGTACCCCTGGGCGGCGACCAGCTGCGTGTTCCAGCCGTAATAATTGAAATCCCCCAGCCAGCACCATTGCGGCCCGCCGTGGATTAACAGCGCCAGGGGATATTTCCGGTTCGGGTCAAAATCGGGCGGCAGGGTCAGAAAGCCGTGGACGGAGTCGCCGTTAAAACCCGCGAACCGGAAATTCTCGGCCCGGTTCATGGTTAAACGGCTGACCATGTCATCGTTGAAATGGGTCAGCTGTGTAATATTTTGGTCTTTTATGTCATAGCGATAAAGTTCATAAGGCTGGTTGGATAGCGAGCGGGTGAAAATCAAATACTCGCCGTCAGGGGAAATGCGAAGCTCCGAATAAACCGCGTCACCGAGCACCGGTTCAACTTTTTGGGAAGCAATATCGACCCGCCAGATTTTATTGAGGCCGTGCTCGATAGCGCTGAAATAAATTTCTTTTGAACCGGGGTGCCAGAGGTATTCGCCCACCGAGCGGTCGAAAGCCGCGGTCAGATTGGTTTCCTCGCTTGTCTCACGGTTGATTATAAACAACTCACTCTGGTCGGATTCATACCCGGCGCGCGCCATCTTTAAATAAGCCAGGTAGCGGCCGTCGGGTGAATATCGCGGATGAGTGTCGTGACCTTTGTTGAAAGTCAATTGTTGCGGCTCGCCGCCGGAGATGGGCAGGGTGAATAAATCATAATTTATGTACACCGCCGGCAGGGTGTCCGTATTCATCGAAAAACATATTTCTAAACTGCCCGGATGCGAGTCGTAGCTGTGAAACAGGGTATTGTGGTCGCCTAAGGGAGTCTTGAAGAGTTTGGTGTGTCGATTATTTTTGTTATCCAGAATGAAGAGCTGTTCCACCCGGCCGTCGTCCCAGCGGTTGTAATGACGGAACAACAGATGGTCGTAAAGTTTGGCCTTGACGGGGTTGTTTTCGATTTCTTCCAGCCTGGCCTTGTTGCAGCTGTCATCGGGGCAGTCGGAATAAACGCGCGAAGTGAAAATAAAAATACCGCAGTCATCCTTGAAAAACCCCAGCTTGTAATCCGAAACACCGGTGGCGACGGCGGACACTTTTTTGATACTGTCGTTTTTTAAAGAGACGGTCCAGATTTGATCGGCGTCGGTTTCTTTATCATAAGCGAGATACGCGACAGTATTGCCGTCCGGCAGGTACTTTGGCTGCGATTGGCTGTTATCACCGAAGGTGATTTGTTTTAAGCCGGTGCCGTCGCTGTTCATCGTCCAGATGTGGCTGACCGATTTAAGCGAATTGATGTCGGTGGTTTTGACGACGAGAGCGATACGTTTGCCGACGGGAGATATCTGCGGGTCGCTGATTTCGGTCACACCGTATAAATCCTCGAAGGTGATCTTTTCACCGAAAACACCCGAACTGAAAAGCAAGACCGTTAGAAACAAACAAACGGTTTTCATTATTATTCTCCTTGGCTTAAACGGTTCCTTCTGATTACGATACTGCCGATTTCCACCCCGAGGTGGCGGGCGATAATCGGACATTTGGCCTTTAACAGGAAAAAGATATTCTTATTTTCATCGCTCAGAGTCTCATAGTTGCCCTGGCCTTTGGCGATTACCGCATCGGAGCGGTCGTAAATCTCCTTGAATTCCTCCGAACAATTTTTGATAATCGTACCCGGGGCGTCACCGCCGTTTTCGATAACCCGAACCATTTCGGTCAGACCGCAGGCGACGGCGTCGGTCATAGTGGCGTCGTTAATCACCGGTTTGCTTTTTACGGCGAAAGTTATTTTTTCACGGGGGAGTTGTTCGATAAGCAGGCGGTCGAAAACGATTTCACCGGCGTTGTCGCCGATATATAAAATATTTTTCGCAGCTTTAATCGACTTCTCGAAAACGTCAATGTCCTCCGGGTCGAGCTCGGCGGTGAGGGAATGTTCGATCGCTTCGTTGACCTGGACGTTCTGCAAACTGCTTTTCGGGCCGAAATCTATAATGTTGCCGGCGATCGCAAGCCGGACCGCCGTATCGAGAGGCCTTGGAGATATTTCTATAATGCTCCGCAAGCGGGGCGCCAGTCCCAGGGCGTAGCGATTGAAACGCTCCTTGACTTCTTTGTAGGGGTCGGCCACACCGGTCATATCTCGGATAAGCTTGTGAATTTGCTGTCCCATCTCCGGCGGGGTTTGGTGCGGGTCCATTTCGGAGGCCAGCTTGATTACCTCGTGCATCACTTTTTCATGAAGAGCTTCATCGTCGGTGGTGAACCGAACCGCGTTTAGAGCCTGTTGGAGAAAACAGGGGAAACAGTCTAAATAAGTTTTCATATGATTGGAAGGTATGCGTCGAAAATACTTTTTTCAAGATTTATTTTAAAATCCTGTTCAATCAAGCTTGCCGACAGGGAATCATTCTATTTACTTATGACCGGTGATAATTGTCAACCGGGAAAGGATTTTAATATGAAAGCGGAGGAAAAAGCATGAACCAGTCGTTCGGCGAGATTGATATCTCGATTATGACGGAGAAGGATTTCGATTTCGCCGTCGAAATGACGGATTGCGAAAAGTGGTGGTACCTTCGCGGCGATTTTGAAAAGCTGACGGCGTTTGAACCCGAAGGCTGCTTTGTGGCCAGGGTAGACGGCCGGCCGGCGGGGATAATCACCTCGACGTCGTATAACGACTACGCTTTCGTGGGCACGCTGATAGTAAAAGAAACGCACCGGAATAAAAAAATCGGCGAGAGACTCCTGCGCCACGCCATCGGTTACCTTGAAAACAAAGGCGTCAAGACTATCGAGCTCGACGGAGTGTTCGCGGCGGTTTCTCTCTACCGGCGGCTGGTCTTCAGCGACAAATATCTGTCGTTACGGTTTTTCAGGCCGCCCGCTCCGGTGAAACGCGCCTGCGAACAGTTGACTCCCGAATCGGCTGATGATATTGTCGAATTTGACCTTAGGCAAACCGGTATAAACCGAAGGCGTTTATTGCAGCGATATTTGAACGAATATAAGGACGCCGCTTTCACGGTCAGGGAGCCCGGGCTGTCGGCCTACGCATTCGCCCGGCCGCGCGCCGGCGGTTTCAGGGCTATCGGGCCGCTGGTGGCCTCGAATAATAAAGCGGCCGAAAAACTGGTGACGGGTCTTATTTCAAAATACGCCGATACCGGCCTGGCTATGGGCGTCCCCGAGCACAATCGCATGATGGTGAAACTGCTTTTTAAACACGGTTTTTATTACGACCTGCCCTCGCTGAGAATGTACCGGGGGGAGAAAAAAGAATACGAGAAAAATATCTACGGTATCCTTTCGCCCGAGAAAGGATAAAACCCGCCTGCTTGTCAGATTTTCTTCTTGAGTTGGAGTTTCCGGGCCGGGTCGGTCACAGCGTCTATTTTGGAGGCGTACCCGGTTTTGTTCTTGACGTCTTCATCGGTAACGATATGGATATCCAGGATGCCGCCCCTGCGGTGACCGGTTCTCAGGTAATTCAGTTCGTCAAGACTCAGGCTCCAGCCTTCCAGCCAATGTTTAAGAAGAGTTAGCTGTTCGTCCGTTCCCCTGAAATGAATGAGAATATCAATATCGCTGTCGGGTCGGGCATGGACGTTCTTGGTGCTGCCGATCAGGTAGACAGCGACCACGCCGAACCGTTCAGGTTCGATTTGGTTGGCGATAAAATCCGCCGCCTGCTGGCGCCAGCGCCAGTGGTTTTCGGAGAGACCCTTGAGGGTCGCCGGTTTTTCCTCGGATACGGGTTTTTCCGCGACCAGGGACGGCTGTCTTAAAAGTCCCACCGCTTTGTCCTGGTCGGCGTTCATCAAAATGCGTAGAATATGGCCGCCGGTAACCTGCGGAACATCGATAAGCTTGATAACCTCGGCCAGGTAAGCGTAATCCGGGAGTATTTCAGGTAATATGTTGTGCGAGTTAAGCAGGAACTCATCGTTGAATACGATCCCTTCGTTGTCGGGGTAGAGCGGCAGGTAGCGTATCTGGGCCTCGACGAGGTCCTGGAAAAAATGGGTGCCGAAAGAAAGGTCGGGGACATAGTTGCCTTTTTTACGGGCGATTTCGATCAGCACAGCGGTGTTGTTGATATCCGAATAGGTAACGCCGACCCCCAGCTTGATATCCCCCCGGCTGCCCCAGCGCCCGGGACCCATCAGGATAAACCGTCGTTTGGGCAGTAACTTGTTGAGCTTGCCGATGGCTCGCCCGACATCCTCGAGATTGTCACGTTTCGTCAGTTCGGAATATTTCAACGGTTCGACATAGACGATATGGGTTATCTCGGGTACATAGCCGTTGGAGACATAGCGGTCGGCCGAGAAAATAACCTGGGCGTCCGGAAGTTCCTTGGGAATTGAGTCCGGGGTGCTGCGGTCGGAATGACTCTGGGGCCGGCACTGCAGAAGGTAAAAATCCCGGCCGTCGGAGGCAAATTCGATATCCACCGGTTCGCCCATTGTTTCCTCGAGAGTCTTCAGAATCAAATGCATTTGTTTGATAAACGGGGAGCGGGAAATCAACCCCTCGAATGTAGCGACCAGGTAGTCATTGTCGAAATCGATATTCATCCCGATCGGTCGACGGATGAGGTTATCTTTGTAAATGGAAACTATATCCTTTATACCCGGGAATTCATAGCCCCCCTCTTTCAGCAGGGCGGTGAAATCGATAGTCTCAAAACTGTTGGTTTCGAGATTGATGACATCGACTTTTCTGGGTGAATACCGAGCGATTTCATCGGGGCTGACATTGACCCGCAAGCCGGGCTGGCCGGGGGCCACCAGGACGGGGTAATCGTCACTGAGCCGATCCACGGCCCGGGTACCCAAACCGGGAACCAGGCGGATAAGACCGTCTTCCCGGTTAATCCGGGGCGACCAGCGAAATTCGTTGTTGCTGAACGCTACCCCGGCATACGAAGGGAGGAAGTATTTGCCGACCCGGTTGCCGACCACCTCCTGAATCATGATGCCCATTTCCTCGCCGAAATCAATCAGGCCCCGTTCGGTTCGGTACTCAATCGGGTCGGGACCGAAAGTGGAGGCGTACACCTCGGCGATCGCATCTTTCAAAGCGTCAAGCCGCTTCTGTTTGCTGCCCTGATTGGCTAAGAAGAGGCTTTTATATTTCCCCGAGAAGGCGGCCCCGATGCGGTCTTCCAGGAGACTGGAACTGCGGACGATAAGGGGGTGCTCGCCGAAATCGTCCAGTGCCACCGACAGTCCCTTGACAATGTCAGACGGGAATAGGGCGCTTTTGAAAGTCTGGACGATATGAGGATATTCCAGGCGTACCTGGTTGATTTCTTTATACTTTTGCTCCACGACTTCGTTGAAATCATTGTAGTGGGTGAAGTGAAGCAGGACGTCGGAGGTGATGTGCCAGGTTTTCGGTACTTTGACATTACCCAGCAGTTCTGACTCCTTCCCCTTCTTCTTGAGAATCTGGGCCGCCAGGTAAAGGCCGGCACTTTTGCCGCCCAGCTTGCCGTGACTTTCGGCGCTGAAAATAAGATTTTGAAGCAGGTTGTAAAAATCGCGGACCTCGATAAAATCCTTGGCCACGTTGATATATTGCAGCTGGTCGGACAGGAAGCGCCGTATCAGCGAAACCTGGACGCCCAGTCTGCTGGGGGAAGGGGTGCCCGGTTCGTCCAGGGCCAGATGGTGAAAACGCCGGATGGCATCGCCCACTACCGCCAGGGACAGGTTGCGGTTTATCACCTGGTCCAGAAAACTGAGCTTTTCCTCCTGGAACCATTTTTGAATCAACCGGAGGATTTCCTCGTCGCCAAGGTGCTTGATGGCGATATCGAAAACGGTGGAGGAAAAATCCGAGGTGAAAACCAGGGAGCGCCGCTGGTTGGGTACGTTCCAGTCATCCAGCGAGGCTTCCTTGCCGGAAGACCGGTCCTCCATGTCGAACGACTGGTACAGCCGCTCGGCTTCGACAATCCCGCTCCAGCAGAGGTGGTTGAGCATTTTACGGGTGATGCTTAGAAACAGGTGCCGGTCGGTTTGTTTGAGCATCTGCATGATAACCTGCCATTCACCCCGGGTGCTGGACGAACTTTCGACCTGTGAAGGTTCGAAATCCTGGAAAATCTGCCTCATTTTCTTGTGAAGGATGAAATGGCCCAACCGTTCGGCTACCGTTTCTATCAGTTTCATCTCGCCTTTCAGGAAAGGACCGAAATCCTCTTTGGGTTTTTCCTCTTTGTAGGATACGGTTATGGTGCCGATAACCATTTCATGGGCGACGACATCGGCGCTCTGTTCCCACGGGGTTTTGACATAATCGGGCGAACTGAAGGTGGTATTTTCGAAAGTTATCCTGGTCTGGCATAAATCGGGATATTTACAGCCGGAGGGGATGGCCTGGATTATTTTATTGGATATATCCGCCAGGCTTTCATCGTAATTACTCAAAATCTCTTCGATATGGTATAAACAATCGAGTTCCTTGGCGCGCTCCTCAAGGGAGTCAACCAGCTTGTCGATTGATTTCTTTTTGTGGGCCATTTTAAAGACAACTCCTTATTTACCGCCGCCCTCATCGCGAGAGCCTGTATTTACTTTTTTCGAACAATCCGGGAGGGACTTAACTGTTTAAAATATCCCCTCTGAAAATAAACAAGATAATATCCCGGGCGGAAAAACCAAGATTAAATCTCGTCCGGGTTGGGCTTTTTCCCTTGCTCACAAGGAAAAGCGGTTCGGCAGGATATTCCCCCGAACCGCTGTATCAACAACAACTTAAAGATGCGAAAAGATTAAACCCAGCCGCGGTCCCGACAGGCCTGAGCGACCCGGTCGATAGCGATCGCGTAGGCCGCGTCACGCATGTAAATTTTCCGCTTTATGTGGGTTTCATGAACGGCTTTATAAGCGGCCGTCATCTTGAAATCCAGGCGCTTGAGGACATCGTCTTTGTCCCAGAAATAGTTCATATTGCTCTGCACCTGTTCGAAATAACTGCAGGTCACGCCACCGGCGTTGGCCAGGAAGTCCGGAATAACATAAATATTACGTTCTTGGAGTACCTTGTCAGCTTCGGGAGTCGTCGGGCCATTGGCGCCTTCAGCGAGGATTTTGACCTTCTTGCTGATTTTCTTGACCGTTTCCCCGGTAACCTGGTTTTCCAGGGCGGCCGGGATGAGAATGTCCACATCCTGCTCAATCCAGGCGTCGCCGTCAAGAATCTCATAGCCCAGCTCTTTGGCCTTGGTTTTGTCAATCCCACCGAAACGGTCGGTGATACTAAGCAGTTCCTTCAGGTCGATTCCGGTATCTTTCTTGAAGGAGTAGGAAGCCTGGTCGTTTTGGTCCCAGCAGGAAACGCAGACAACCTTACCACCCAACAGATTGTAAAGCTGAATGGCGTAATGGGCTACGTTGCCGAAACCCTGAACGGAGGCGGTGGTGTTCTTCGGGTCGAGATTCATGTTCTTCAGAGCTTCGCGGACGGTATAAATCACGCCGTACCCGGTGGCCTCGGTCCGACCGAGCGAGCCGCCCATGCCGACCGGTTTGCCGGTGATGAAGCCGGGGTATTTGCCGCCGTGAATTTGTTCGAATTCATCGAGCATCCACAGCATGTGCTGGGCGTTGGTCATGACATCGGGAGCAGGGACGTCGTTAACCGGCCCTACATTTCTGGCCAGCTGGCGAACCCAGCCGCGGCAAATCTTTTCCTGTTCCCGCTCGCTCAGACCGTGCGGGTCGCAGATGACACCGCCCTTGCCGCCGCCAAGCGGAATATCGACCACGGCGCATTTCCAGGTCATCCACATCGCCAGGGCGCGGACCGTGTCAATGGTTTCCTGCGGGTGGAAACGGATACCGCCTTTTGACGGGCCGCGGGCATCATTGTGCTGCACCCGGAAACCGCGAAAGACCTTTACCTGGCCGTCGTCCATCCGGACCGGAATTAAAAACTGATATTCCCGAAGGGGATTACGAAGGATTTCACGTGTGGAATTGTCCAGTTCGAGCACATCGGCTACTTTGTCGAATTGCGCTTGAGCCATTTCAAACGGATTAAAAGAATGTCCAGTCATCTCTCTGACCTTTCATAAATCCGATTTCACTTACAAAGTGAAATCGACTAGCCAACGGTGTCGCCGGTCAACCCTTAAGTTATTATTTTTTAACCTCTTTGGGAAACGGCCCCAAAAAGGTCTTATTCCATATCCCTCAAGTTTCAAACCGGCAGTTTGTTACTAATTTCACGAGCTTTGATACATCTTAAAAAATGTTTTGTCAAGGGGTTGTTTGAAAAAATAATGTGAAAAGCTGATTTTTTTGGCGCCGCTCAAAAGGCATTAAAATTCCCGGCTCTCTGAAAGTTGTAACTAATATCTATTTTAGGTAATTTAAAGACATCTTATCTTAAAACAACTTTGACATTGATTATCAAAAATCTTGTATATATAGCGTATTTTGTTTATGACAACAAATTGATTGTCTTGATTCAATGGGCCTGGAATTTCTTTACCCATAAGAAGAGCGCCCGCCTGATAACACGTAATCAATAAATAGATTTCAAATTATCCATTCCAAGAAAGCACTTGCGAACCGGGCTTGTAACCCTTAATTTTTCCCTTGGCAAGAATAGGGATAAACAACACTCATTAACAGGTTGTTGACATGGCTAAAGTAATAAAAGTGCTTGCAATCGACGGTGGCGGGATAAGGGGGATTATCCCGGCCCTGGTTCTGGAAGAAATCGAGCGCCAGACCGGCCAACCTATTGCCTCGCTTTTCGACCTCATCGCCGGTACCTCGGCCGGCGGCATTCTGGGTATGGCCCTGACCATGCCCGGCGAGCAGGGCCGACCCCGCTACACCGCCCACGATATTATCCCCATCTACGAGGAGAAGATGAAGCAGATCTTTTCCCGTTCGGTTTGGCACATGATCAAGGCGGTGGATAATTTAGCCGAGGTCAAATATCCCACCGAGGGAATCGAGTCGTTCCTTGAGGAGTTTTTCGGGGACATTCGTCTGAAAGAAGCCCTCACCGATATCATGGTGACCAGCTACGAAATCGAGCAGCAGCGGCCTTTCATTTTCAAAAGCTTCAAGGCAAAAGAAGATCCGGAATGTGATTTCCTGATGAAAGATGTCGCCCGGGCCACCTCGGCCGCCCCGACGTATTTCGAACCCTGCAAACTCGAAGTAAACTATACCCTGGGGTACCGAGCCTTGCTGGACGGCATGGTGTTCGCCAGCAACCCGGCCATGTGCGCCTATGTCGAGGTCAGAAAAAAGAACCCCGGGGCGGACAGGTTCCTGGTCGTCTCCCTCGGCACCGGGGAGCCGCATCATCGCCGGATTTACGACGAGGTCAGACGCTGGGGGGCGTTGCAATGGCTCCAGCCCCTGCTCGATATCGTCCTCTACGGCTCCACCGTGATGGTCGATTACCAGATGAAAACGCTGCTTCCGCCACGGGGCGATTTCAAACAGTATTACCGTTTACAGTGTAAACTGGATATTGACCAGGCCCTGATGGACAATATCGAGACCTCCAACCTGAGAATGTTGAAATTGCTGGCCGAGGAATTGATTGGAAACAAAAAGAAACAGCTCGAACTACTGTGCGAACAACTGGTAAAATAACGGGAGTATGTGATATGAGAGCTGTTTCCCGGGAGGCTCGTAACTGGTGAAAAGAATGAATATTTTTAACGGCCATGAGGATACGCACTATGACGCCTACCTGCGTATCGACCGCTCCAAAATGATACTGCGTGATTTTCTGGCTATCGACCGCACCATCCTGGCCAACCAGAACACTTTCCTGGCCTATATCCGCACCGCCCTGACCCTGTTCGTGGCGGGAGTGACTTTTATCCGTTTTTTCGATTTGATGGTGATAGAAGTTATCGGGTGGATTTTTATTCCCGTCGGCCTGGCCACTTTCATAATCGGTCTTATCCGGTACAACAAAAAGCGACGGGTCCTGGATAAAATCATGACCGTAAAAAAAACACCCCGAAAAGAACAACCTGCGAACGGTAGGAATGATGGCTAAGAAAAAATCAGGTTCCGGCAGCCGCGCTGTTTCACGAGACGCCGTCAAAAAACGAATAATCATAACCTACGCGACGCTGACGTTCGTAGTCCTGGCCGTTATCCTGCTGGTGGTATTGTTCTACGAGGGGGAGCAGAAGGATCTGTCCGGCGTCGGCTACGAAAAAGATATCGCCCGCCGGCTGGGTTTGGATTTTGAAAAAGAGGGCGAGCTGATATTTGTCGCCAAAGTCGGCGATACCCTGGTGACCGTGGATATCGAAATTGCCGATGACGACGCGGAAAGAAGAATCGGCATGATGTTTCGCAAGGAGATGGAAGAAGAGCAGGGGATGTTTTTTATTTTTCCCGTACAGGAGGTCCGTTCTTTCTGGATGCGTAACACCTATGTCCCCCTGGATATGATTTTCGTCAACCGGGACAATGAAATCGTCACCATTCAAAAAAATACCGCGCCCCTGACCGAGAATTCATGCTTTTCCGCCCGCCCGGCCGTGTACGTCGTCGAGGTCAACGCCGGTTTCGCCGACCGTCACGGGGTCAGCGTGGGGGACAGGATAAGCTGGAAGAGATTGTAATTTTAAATATATATTAAGCAGGGATATAAATTACCATGCGTATTTCACCCCGCTATACTTCTACCGACTGGAAGCGGATAACTTTCGAGAAGGACGATGACTGGCGCCTGGCGGTGGACATTTTCAAGGACCGTATCCGGGAGCGTTTTCTGGACCCCATCGACCGCATCGAAAAATGCCAATACGCCGGGTTCGCCGTCCTGGCGCTCGACTGCCTGTTGATTGAAATGTTGCAGCAGTTCCGCGAGGGTGTAATCCGGACACCTTCGGGAAAATCGAAGCTGTTCTTTATCCGATTCCTGACGGAAACCGGTTTCAGTAATGATTTTGACCGCCGCCGGGCGGAGCTGTTTTACCGGCAGATTCGCTGCGGCATCCTGCACCAGGCCGAGGTTCGGGGGAGTTCGAAAGTGCTTGTCAGCGATAACGCCCCGATGGTTTCTTATTCGGGTGACCAAAAAGGGCTGGTGGTAAATCGGAAGTTTTTCCACGAACAGCTGCTCGACGAGTTCAAGAAATACACCAAGGAACTTCTGGAGCCGGTCAACGATAACCTGCGCGACAAATTCCGAATAAAGATGATAGCCATCTGCAAGACCGCCTGCGATATCGTCTGATTAAGAAACCGGCCGGGACTTTTTTGTTTAAGAATTGATGGATTATTTTTCACGAATACTGAATACAATTACCGGGAGAT
>Ga0210003_1001148_pt1 | contig 23522 bp, 25 predicted proteins | sample LantaG_FD_182804 | JGI IMG/M metagenome (GOLD analysis project Ga0210003, IMG submission 182804) | Deep subsurface microbial communities from Baltic Sea to uncover new lineages of life (NeLLi) - Landsort_02402 metaG (SPAdes) (version 2) | ecosystem: Environmental > Aquatic > Marine > Oceanic >... | reverse complement strand
GCGTGGGCAGACGAAATCGACTGGCAAGCCCAGCGGATTGCCGAGGTGCTCTGTGGATAGCGACATTCGAACCAAGGAGCGCACCGGAGGGGGGCTCATGGAGCGGCTGCGCGCCGACGAACTGCCGGCCTACACGGTGGCGCGGGACGTGGCTTGCTGCCCTCCGTGCCCTGACCAGTATGGCTGTGCGCGCTGCAAAGGCACCGGGCGCGTGCCCCTCGACCCCCTCGACCTGCTCAGGGTCCTGGCCTTCCTCGGCGTGGAGGAGGCGCGGGAGATCGTGGGTGGTGGCTATGACCGTGGCTGTGACTACTACATGGACGACGATGGGCCGCACCCGGAATCGTGCCCGATTCGCGCCTGGCTCCATGCCCTCTCCCGGCTCCTCGCCAAGCTCCCGCCTCACCGTCTGGAGGTGGAATGCGCCAACTGCCGCCACGGAGTCGTCAGCCTCGGGCCCCGGTGCAGGAGGTGCCGGGTCACCGACACCCCCGCCGAGCGTTGGCTCCTGGCTGACGCGGCGTTGGCCGTGGCGTGGGAGTGCTTGCGCGCTGAGGAGCGTTCGGCCTGCGTGGTCTACGACCTGGAGGCTGGGCACTACCGCTACACGGACACGGACAGCATGAGCCTAGCCCCGTCATGGTCCGCTTTTCTGGACCCGGTCCGCAACGCCCTCCTCGCTGGGCAAGCCTGGGTCGAGGAGCCGACGCCAGAGCGGCTGGTGGCCTGGTCTCGTTCCGTATCGGGAACACCCCGCTGGGTTCCGGCGCCAGTATGGGAGAGCGGCTTCTATGCTGACCGGGGCGCCCAAGCCGCCACCGTCCTCGGCGCTGCCCGCGTCCGCGAGGTCGTCACGGCTTCGCTGCTTGGGCGGATCCTATGAAAAAGAAGCGCGAGCCAAAGGACGTGGACTACGGGGTAGACGTTGACCACGATTTGAACACGGTAGCAACCTCAAACGAGGAAGGGTTTCGCAGGATCCTTAGACTTTATGCCAGGTCAGGTCATTTGATCGTTGACCCCACCTACGGGAACGGAAGATTCTGGAAGCTCGTAGACGAGACGCTCTACGACGTTAGAGCCACGGATCTGTCCCGCGAAGGGATTGATCTGCGAAGGCTCCCCCACGAGCCCGGCACTGTGGACATGGTCGTGCTAGACCCCCCATATCGCTACACGCCAGCGGCAAACAAGAAGCAAGATGATGCGCCTGGGCACGGGAAGGTTGACGGGCTATACAACCTCCAAGCCGCGAAACTCACCAACACGGAGTCCGTCATTGCGCTCTACGTGGCTGGGTTTGAGGAGGCGAGGCGAGTTCTCAAGCACGGTGGGTTCCTGGTCGTTAAATGCCAAGACACCGTGCAGGATGGGAAGAACATCTGGGTCCACAACCGACTCATACTGGAAGGAGAGAATCTGGGGTTTGCGTGCAGGGACTTGCTCGTGGTAGCGCCGCACAGCGTTCTGGCTACTCGGTGGAAACACCAACGCCATCTCCGCAAGGGACACTCCTACTTCATCGTCCTTCGGAGTGGTGGGCACTTTCCTTTCGGGATCCCATCTGTGGGGAAGAGATGACCGGCGCTGCCCGCGTCCGCGAGGTCGTCACGGCTTCGCTGCTGGGGAGGCTGCTGTGACAAAGGCCAGAAGCTGCTTCCCGGCCATGTATGCCTGTCTCCTGCCGGACTTGCACGAGATCGCTGGAGATCACGGCTACATGATCGCGCCCCACGGGTCGTTTGCCCGCGACCTCGATCTGATCGCCGTGCCGTGGACCGAAGACGCCAAGCCTGCACGGGACCTGATTGGGGCCATAGCCAACCGTCTCGGATTCCTCGGGGCGGAGCACCAAGACGAGCCAGAGGAGAAGCCGCACGGGAGGCTGTCCTGGTCGATCGTCCTCAGCGGACCGGCATACCTCGACGTGAGCGTAATGCCGCTGGCCACAACCGGCGCTGAGCGCCAAGGACGTGAAGAGGGGCGGCGGGAAGCCCACGAACAGCAGCAGGAGTACCGAGACCAGGCGGCGGATCTAGGTCCCCCCGAATGAGCGACCGGACCCTACGCAGTTCCCTCCGAGCCTTCACCGAGGATCCCTCGCCCGAGAACCAGAGCACCTACCTGGCGGCGCACAGCCGAACCCACGGCTTCTATCCTCCCGCCCTACGCCCCCCGAGTCTGCGGGACATCTACCTGGATTCCCTCTCGGTCCTCGAACGAGTCGAGGTTCTCTCCCGCTTGATCTTCCTCCACACGCACCGGCTCCCCAACCACAACGGGAGGGTCTACCCCCCGGCTGTGATCGAGGCGGCGGTAAGGTATGCGGGATCCCTCCGTCGCAGCCAAGAGCCCTTCGTCCAGATCGAACGAGGAGTAGGTACCGTGACCAGAGACGAGGTGAGTTTCGATGAGTGAGACCCGACACGACTACGCCCTAGACGGGTTCGGAGAACGTAGCCTTGTGCCGCCACCTCTCTGGCCCCGCGCCTGGCGGATCGACGGCGTCACCGAGATCCACGGGGCGGTCCACCAGACCCTCGCCATCAATCTCGTGCGCGTCCAGATCGGCGAAACCCACTACGTGCTGACGCGCGACGAAGCCAAGGAACTGAGGCGGGACCTCAAGGTGGCCCTGAAGTGAGCGCACCCACGAGATGGGGCTGGCCGGATGCGGTCGCCGCCGTGAACCGAGCCCCCGACAAGACCCTACGGATAGGCTGGAACTGGTATCACGACCAGCGGCGCAAAGCTGCGATCCGCGCCGTCAAGCTCGGCCACCTCGAACGCATGGACGGGAAACCGGGCGCGGGTCCTGTTGAGGGTGGGTCATGAGCGAGCAACCCGATTGCACCTGCCCTGATCCTGTCCCTCCCCACCGCATGGACTGCCCGGCGATCCTCTGGTCCGTGGCCAGGTTCGCTGAGAGCCTCAAGAAGGACTATCGAGACGATCAAACCGTGGCTGCGCTACGGGACTAGGTTCTCCACAAGTCCTTGTGGATCTTGTGGAGGATCACACTCCACCGGTTCTCCACAACGCGTGTAGAAAATGTGGAGAACTCCCGGTAAGCCCTTCCAAGATAGGGTTTCCGCTGTGGAGAGAGCCTTCGTAAACCGTTGGCGCAAATGAACTTGTTGACTTGGCCCGAGAGGGTCTGGTAGTTTCCTCACTCGACCAACCTAATGGGTTGGAGATAGGCAGCAGACCTCGCGAACGGGCTTTTGGTCATTGTCCCAGTCGCGTGGTAGGTTGATCTCACCAAAAGCCCGTCTAACGGCGCTGATCTGGGTGAGTCATTGCTGATTCTCCTCCCCAGAGACAGCGCCGTTGGCATGTACGGCGGCGCTACGGAGTATCAGCATGGGCCAGAAGGCTCTCCGCCGAATCGTCGGCAGTCGGACCATTGCGTTCAAGGCGTGCTACGCCAAGCTCACCGGATCAATCGCCTCGGGTGTCTTTCTCAGCCAAGCCCTCTACTGGCAAGAGAAGATGGGTTGGGGCCGATCTTGGTACAAGACCCAGGAGGACTGGGAGGCCGAGACCACCCTCTCGCGGTTCCAGCAGGAGAAGGCCAGGAAGGTCCTCTGCAAGCTCGGGATCCTCGAAGAAGCCAGGCGAGGACTCCCGGCCAAGCTCTACTACAAGGTCAGCCTCGAGAAGCTGGTCGAAGGGCTCGAAAAGCTCAGTCCCAGTATGCGAGAAACTAGCACTCTGGAGTGCGAGGAACTGCCAGGCAGGACTGCTGGAAACTCGCAACCAGTACAAGAGAGTACTCAAGAGAAGAAAGCAGAAGAACCACCTTCGGTGGAGGCTGCGCCTCCCTCTCCCCTGGTGCAACCGGATTGCAGCGAAGACGGCCAGGAGGAGGACGAAGACGAGGACGGGGTCTTCCTGGCTCTTGACGAAGACGACCTCGAACCCGAACCTCCACCTCCCAAGACCAAGTCCCGAGGGAAGCCTCGTAGGGAACCCTCCCCTGGCTCACACGGAGGCGCTGGAGGCGTCTACATGGTCTGGTCTGAGTTCTGGGACCTATTGGAGGCTTGTAGCGACTCCAGGCGTCCCAATCGGATCGACGGCAAGACCGCAGGAAGGCTCAAGCGGGATCTGATCGGCGACTACACCCAGCAGAAGGCCGTCATGATCGCCAGGCTGGCCGTGCTGGATTGGGAGGCTATCCAGGGCGAGCTCTGGAAGGCCACCAAGCGGGGCAAGGTCCCGAGCATGGAGGACGTGATCGACCTCCGGCATGACCTGGCCCCCTACCTCGAGACCGGCGTGACCAGCAACCAGCACCGCGTCAGCCAGTTCAAGCGACGGTTCGGCAAAGGGGCTGTGCTGATCAAGCCCGCTGAGATCCCCGGCGAGGAGGCTCCTCCCGAGGAGAACCCCCTCAAGGCTGCCCTCAGGAAGAAGCGAGGTGGTCGGTGAGCTTCGAGACCTCCCCGGCCATACGCAAGAAGCTCCTCTCGCGGCTCTACCGGGACTCGGTCACCGTGGGCACGACCAAGGACGTAGCGAGAAGGTTTGGCATGACGAAGGACGTCGACTGTGCTTCCTGTGGGGAGCACCTTTCACTGGTGGACGCGATCGACTTCGGCGAGGGGATCTGGTACTGCGACGAGTGTCTTCCCGCTATGGTCACCGGGAAGACCATGGACCTGCGCATAGGCCCTCCGCCGGGGAAGACCCTCATGGATATCTTCACCACCCCCGTCGAGCTGGGGATCAGCCCTCGCGGGCTGGGTCTCCCCAGGCCCAGCGCCGAGGAAGGCATGATCGTGCTGGACAGCTACAGCGAGATCGACGGGGTTGGGTCGGTGGGCGACGAAGATCCTCTGATCGTTTAGGCACCCCGGACAGGCCCGCAATCTCGGGTCTATAACCCTGTGCCGGGAGGTGGACGGACCACCCCCTGGCAACTCACGCAACACGAAAGGAATGTAGTCATGGCCGATCAAAGGATCGCCGAGCTTGAAAGGGCTCACCGGACAGACCCAGGGGACCTCGAGGTTCTGGGCTCGCTGGTGGGTCACTACGAGCGGATTGGGGAGGAGGCTCCCTACGACCTGAAGACGAAGCTCACCAGACTGTTCACCGAGCTCCCACAGAACGCGCAGGGGCTCTCTGAGTTCAGGCACCAGACCTCGGGCATGATCTTCGTCATGATCCCCGCGGGCGAGTTCCTCATGGGGAGCCCGGAGAACCAGGGAGACGACGACGAACGTCCGCAACACAGGCGGGTGTTCGACGAGCCGTTCCTCATGGCGAAGTACCCGTGGTCTGCCAACGAGTGGTACCGGGTCACTGGCGAGGCACCGTCTCACTTCCCCACGTCGGAAATGATCGACGCAGGACTGGAGTCCGCCGGGCTGGTCCACATGACCCCGGCGGACGTAGACGAGCTCTACAAGCTGGGGCTGCCTGACAGCGACGACAGGACCTGGGGAGAGCACCCCGTCGAGAGCGTCTCCTGGGACCGGTGCCGTGAGGTCGAGGACTGGATCAACAGGATCGACTTCGCCCGCACGTTCGACGCCCCGTTCCGCACGAAAAAGGACGGGCCCTGGATCACCTGGTCGGAGGCCGAGTACGGAGAAGAGGAGAGAGAGGTCAAGCCCTTCCCTCGGCGTGAGGACAGCGAGATCGACGTGGCCGGGTTTGGGAAGCTCGAGTTCCCTGAGGAGGTCGAGAAGCTCTATCAGGCGTGGCTCTGGAACGAGAAGGGTGAGCGGGTCGGCTTCCAGCTTCCTACCGAGGCCATGTGGGAATACGCCACCAGGGCAGGCTCCACGACCCTCTATCCGAACGGGGACACGGAGGAGGACCTCGAGAAGATCGCGTGGTTCGGCGGCGACTGGGAGGACGGCCACAAGGCGGTCGGTCTCAAGGAGCCCAACGAGTGGGGCCTCCACGACAACTGCGGCAACGTCTTCGAGTGGACCCGGTGCATGTGGCGCCAGGACTACACCGACGCCCCCAGCAACGGCTTCCTGGCCGCAGGTGAAACCTGCCCGGACCCTACGGTATTCATAGGGTCACACGAGGTGGCCAGTACGGTCGCCCGGGTCTCGGCTACAGCGAGGTCACTCACCGGGCACGGGCAGGAGGGCGTTACCGAGGCCGGGCCGTCGGACTCCGAGCAGCCTGGAGACGGAGCTAACCGCCCGGACCCTACACAGCCTGGGTCCCCGCAGCAGAGTTCTCCTTCGGGCAGTATCTCTACGGGACAGGGAAGCGATACCTCATGCGAGGAAGGCGGTTCTGGTCAGACGCAACCGGATCTGACCAGGGACACCCCGTCCACGGAGACGGATCTGACGACGACGACGACCTCTCCTTCCGTGGAGTCTGGAGGGTCCGTTAGCTCGGACCCTACCTCGCGTCCGAGCGCGTCTTCCGCGGCGGCTGCTGGTACAGCTCTGCGTCCAGCTGCCGCTCGGCCATCCGCTTCTGGTTCGAGCCGGGCTTCCGGGTCAACGTCCTGGGCTTCCGCCCTGCCTGGAGAAGAAGATAGCCCGGACCCTACCTCGCTCCTCGGGAGTGGGACCAGCCAGCCCGTCGAGGGTCAGGCTGGGCCTGCGCATGGGATCTCCACTACGTCTGGATCCGGCTCAGCTTCCTCGGACGTGTCCTTGGAGACGCTGAGGGATACCGAAGCTCTTGGCGAGGGAGATAACCGCCCGGACCCTACCCAGATTGGTCCATGCTCCTCCGCCCAAGATCCAAGCGACGGACTCGTAAGGGAGGGTGCGCTTACGGAGGACCACTCTGGTCCAGCAGCCACTGGCGACACTATTCCTATCACCCAGACCGAGTCAAGTGGGTCGGACAGCGAGCAGCCTGGAGGGTCTAGCTCGGACCCTACGCAGCGTCCTTGCGCGTCATCCGCGGCGGCAGCTGGGGCAACTCTGCGTCCGTCTGCCGCTCGGCCAACCGCAGCTGGAGCGGGCCGGGCGGCCGGTACGACTTCCTGGGCTTCCGCCCTGCCTGGAGAGCACGGTGACGGCTCGGACCCTACGCAGCAGGTGGGGCATTCAACGTCGCCGCCCTCAATCAGTACATCCCTTCGCCCGGATACAGGAGGTTTCGTCCCTCTGTCGTCCTCGCGAGCTCTCACTCCTTCGCATACTCCTGGGGGTCAAGGTCTCACGAATACCCAGACCTGCCCGAGTCGGACAGGGGAACAAGGGCCTGCTGGAGAGCGAGGTGACGACCCTTTTGGCGTTACTCCCGCACGGTCGGCACCGTCCAGGAGGTCGTCGACGGCGAGGGGGTCTCCTCAACCGTCGTCGAATACGAGTCCTTCCAGGAACCCTTCCCCGCAGGAACCCGGATCGGACGAGGAGGCGCTTGGAACTTCACAGCCCGAGTACCGTGGTTCCGAGCCCTTCAGTACCCATGGCAGGAGGCCAACGGGTGCGGAGCCCGCGGAATATGGAGAGCACGGTGACGACCCCCTCTTCGGAATGCCGTTCGAGATCAACGTCACTGATTTCAAGGGCTACGTGCCTCGGAGTATGAAAGCCAACTGGACGATCGAGGCGGCTCAGGACCTTCGCGACCTGTGGGGCACAGATCTGGCCCCAGCCGTGATCGAGGAAGCGTTCAAGAACAACGTGGTGCTGCGAGGGCGGGAATGGAACCTGCCTCTCCCGCAGCTACCGAGACAACACAGTTGGCCTAACTACCCCACGACGGGGAACGGCCTGCGAGCAGCATGGAGAGCAGCATGAAACGAGTGATCGTAGTCAGCGGGAACAAGACCCACGGCAAGAACAAGCTGGCCGAGTTCATTTACGAGCTCGTGCCCAACAGCGTGGTCCGTGCCTACGCCGACCCCCTCAAGGAGGCCGTCGCCCTGATCCTCGGGATCCCCGTCCTCTGGTGCTACGACCAGGAGAAGAAGGAGACGCTCGTGATCTACGGGAAGACCCTTCGCCACTGGCTCCAGTGGTTCGCCACCGAGGTCGTCAGGGACCAGGTTGACGAAGGTGTCTGGGTTCACAGGCTCGCGGAGTACACCCTGCAATCGGATTGCACGACCGTGCTCGTCCCCGACGGCAGGTTCCCGAATGAGATCCAAGAGCTGGAAGAGACCTTCTCCGCCATAGACGGGGCGGAGGTCGAGGTGGTCAGCGTCAGGATCCGTAGGCCCTCGGTTCCGGTGGATATGACCCACCGCTCAGAGAGCCAGGTCGCCAACATGAAGGACGAGGACTTCGACTACGTGATCGTCAACGACGGGACTGTCGGTGACCTGCTAGTCAAGGCGAGAGCTCTCGTCAAGCAGATCGGGTGACGAGTATGAATCGTGGACAGAATTGTCGGACAGGGTCCCGAGTAGGGATCTATGACCGGCTATAGGGCCAAGGACACGGACCGGGAACGGGATAGGCGGTGTAGTCATGCCAGTGGTACTCTCGAGTGATAAGGCTCGAGGCGGAGGAACAATGATTTGTCAGGTCTGCATGAGGGAGTGCGACGAGAAGATTCCCCATGACGAGTACGACGAAGACGAGACCTCGGACGAGGTAGCCGTGGAGGTCGAGAGCACGATCTCGATTGAGACCAAGATCCACAAGGTCAAGGGCGTGCTCTGCGCCCTATGTCTGCGGGAGGGGAAGAAGCTGCCGATCCCCAGGATCGAACTCGCCAAGAGCGTTGAGGACGAACGTAGGGACAGGCTCGGGCGTCTGGCCAGCAAGCATGCTGTGAAGCACGCGAGTAGAGCCTTCCGTCTGGCCGAAGAAATGGGTCTGCCAGCGGACGACGAACTCGACTCTCTCCTGGGGGAGAAGAAGCCCAAGCCTGCCCGCATGGAGTCAGACGTTTTGATCCCGGACGAGGAGCCTCTCTCTGAGGATCCTATGTCCACGGGGTACGAGTGGTGAGCAGTCTCGCAGACGACTTCAGAGCCCTCGGACTCATGCCTGGCGAGACCTTTAAGCCTACGTGCAAGGTCTGCTCCCAGACCCTGTCGCAGGTGCTCACCCTTGACGACTTCGACTTCGACGAGACGCCAGAGGCCGTAGGGGTCAAGTTCGGAGACGTAGCGGCCTGCTCCGCCTGCTGGAGGCTGACCCTCACCGATATGTCTGCGGTCCTAGCCTCTCTGCCGTCCGAGGTGAGGGAGGGGATCCTCGAAAACGAGGACGGCATGAACGATCTGATCGACAAGGTTCTGTCTACGAACAGGATCAAACGAATCAAGGAAGGAGGTAGCCCGTGAGAATACGAATCCCACTAGCCGCCGAGCGGATCCGGTCGTTGGACGCAGAGGACATGCTGCGAGCCAGGATCGGACGCGCCTACTGGGGCACCAGCATGGCGAAGATCCCGGACAACCTTCGCCACAAGAAGCCTCTCAAGGAGTTCGTGGACAACGTCCACATTCACCACGCAGCGGGGGAGGGGCTGCTCATGTTCGGCGACTACGGCACCGGAAAGACGAGCGGGGCCGTCCTCGTTCTCAAGGAAGTGATCTCTCGCGGCGGGACCTCGCTCATGATCCCTGCCGAGCGAATCAGCAGCGCGGTGATCGAGAAGACCACCTTCGACGGAGAGGAAACTCTCTGGGAGCGCATGCAGGAGGTGGACGTGCTCCTACTTGACGACCTTCGTCGGGAGCACGTAAAGGACTTTGGACGGAGCGTGATCGAGTCTCTGATCAGACGGCGGTATGACGAGAGACTCCCCACGCTTGTGAGCACCAACGCCGACATGGAGGAGCTCGTACGTCGTTACGAGGCGTCCATGGCTGCGCTCGGTGAGAGGTGCCAGCCGATCTCCTTTGAGGGGATCAACTGGCGTGACGACCCGGAGTAGTCCGGGTTCCGCAGGAACAACTAGGAGAAGAAACCAACTAAGGGGAACGCATGGCGGATCCATTGGGGACGCTGTTCTGCTTGGCTCTCATTGAAGAGGGCAAGCTGGACGCGGCCAAGAGCTACGACATTAACGAAGAAATGCTTCAGGACGAGGCACGGTCCATGCTGGACGTGATCCTGAAGTTCGCTAGGGACAACAAGGGCACACTGCCCACGAAGAGCACAGTTCTCCGCAAGGCCAAGGTGGATCTCGAGGAGATCCTCGGGGAAGAGCCGGACAAGCTGGATCCTGCGGACAGCTACGCAAATGACCTGCGTAGCCGGCACGTAGGGAACACGGTCGCCAAGCAGATAAGGGAGGTCAACAAGGCCCTCCGTAGTTCGCCTGAGGACGGAGCCAAGGCTCTCCAGTCCGCTAGCTCGGTGATCAGATCGGCGAGCCTGCTTCGGGCAGATCAGATCGTCGATATCACCAGCAAGGCGCGACTGGACGGGTCACGTGCTCGCTACAAGGAAGCCAAGAGCTTCGGCGGCGGAGTCCGAGGGATCACTACGCTCATGCCCTCCTTGGACGCGGAGTCCTTGGGAATGCAGGGCGGTGAGGTCTGGGTCTGGGCTGCGAAGGAGAAAATGGGCAAGACCACGCTCTGCCTAGCCAACCAGGTCCACAACTGGATCACGCACCCGGACAAGGGTTGCCCGCTGATCTGGTCAGGGGAAATGCCCACCGACCAGCTTGAGGCCAGGACCCACGCCATGCGGGCCAAGCTCCACTACGCGAACTTCCGGTCTGGAAAGCTCGGCATGTTCGGGGAGAAGAAGCTCGACGCCTACTGGGAGGAGATCGAGGAGGAGAAGACCCCTTTCTACATAGTCGACATTCAGGCGGCGAAGACCCCCGAGGAGCTCGCTGCCCTGGCCATGGATATGGGGGCCTCCGCGGTCTTCATGGACGGCATGTACATCATGGCCCGTCGCGGAGGGGCTGACACCTCTATGTGGGAGCGCACTGTGGACGTGATCGCGGAGGCCAAGGAGTGGGCCAAGATCACGAACATTCCATGGATCCTGACGACGCAGTTCGCCGGCACGGCCAAGGGTGACGCGCTGACGGCTACTACGAATGACCTGGGCTACGCCAAGGCAATCGCCCAGTACGCCGACGTGGTCATGGGGATCTTTGCGAACAAGGATCTCCGCAAGAACAGGCGTAGGGTGATCCGCACCCTATGTGCTCGGGACTTCGAGGGTATCGACCTCCTGATCAACTTCGATCTCGACCGAATGAACTTCGACGAGCTTGGTGTGATCGAGGGGGACAGCGTCGGTAGGTTCAAGGCGGTCACGGTCGCCAGCGGAGAAGAGGACGAAGATGACGACTCCAAAACAGCAGCAGCCGTCCCAGCAGCCGCCAAGACCAGGGAAATCCCGTTCTGACAGCGACCGGACGGCCAACGTGAACCTGATCCTGGGGAGGGGCTGGGACTACGTCAAGTCGCAGGACACCTGGGTGTACTCCCTGAGCGAGGCGGTGTTGTCGGGTGCCACGGTGGCGAAGTCGAAACGAGAGAAGTTCGCGAACCTCGTTACTCTTCTCGAGCGTGGATTCAAGCCCTCGGTCGGGGGCAAGTGGAGGAAGGACGATCTGTTCGTAGACGCGCGTGCCTTGGGCATGACGCACAAACTATTCATGGCCCTGCTACGGCAGAGGCAGCGGGAGCATTGGCTCCAGACAAAGGGTGAAGCATGACGCAGAAGAAGGAGCCGTCGAAGCGCGGTGTAACCAAGAAGAAGGGGGTGCCTCCCCCGAGCAAGAAGAAGGGGCGTAGGTCCGATAGCACGAGACTGAAGGCGCACAACAAGTCTTGCGGGGACGGCTGTAAGGAGGTCAAGGACGAGAGCGTGGCTCTGTCTATCTTCAGCCCTCCCTACAAGGTCAAGGACGGCTGGACGCCGGACCTCATGCGGGCCCTCGGCGACACGCTCTACCGAGTGCTCGAGCCCGGAGCCCGCGCCTACATGGTGTTCGGCCAACTCAAGGAGGGATTCTCCCGTCCCTGGCAGTCGGCCGAGCTGATTCAGGACGGGAGTCACCACGCAGCCGTAAAGGCCAAGTGCCCTCCACTCGAGATCGTGCAGACGATCGTTTGGGCCAAGAGCCTGGCCATGGGTGGCTGGAACGAGAAGTGCGGCCTCTGCGGGGAGAAGACTGAGGTGCCGCTCCTTCAGAGGGGTCACTACCAACCCCTCAACCCAGAGTCTCCGATCCTCAACTACGGCTACGAGTACATCTTTGGCTTCAGGAAGGCCGGCCCCGAGCGTCCGCTGGACCGGCTGGGGATCGGGGTGCCCTTCGCCGACAAGAGCAACCTCACCCGAGGCGGCAGAGGCAAGAACGGCGACCTCCACTGTGCTGGGGACGTGTGGTACATCCCCTACGAGACCAAGGGCGGGAAGAACAAGAAGCACCACCGCCACCAGTTCCCCATGGAGCTCGCCCGGAGGCTGATCGTGCTCAACCAGCTCGAGAAGGGCAGCCTGATCTTCGACCCCTTCCTGGGCGGCGGCACTACGGCTGTGGCGTCGAGGCTGAGTGGAATGAGCTGTGTCGGATACGAGCTCAACCCAATGACCATTGAGATCGCGAGGCTTCGGTTCAAAGAGAACAAGGAGAAGCGCTGGGTCCTCGCCGGGGCCAAGCTGTAGCAATGGACAGCGACGAAATCCGAGAAGTGCTCGAACGGATCGGTGTCGACGACACAGAGATCCGAGAGCACAACAGCCCAAGGGGCAGGCAGATCATGATCCGCTGCCCGTTGGCTCAGTGGACCCACGCGAAGGGCTTCGACGGCAAGCCGAGCTTCACGATCAAGGTCGAACCGGAGGGGCGTAGCGTCTTCCGGTGCTGGAGTGGCTCCTGTGGCCACTACGGGACACTCGCCCACCTGCTCTTCCTCTGGTGGAAGCACGGGAAAGAGGACAGGACGCCGGAGGAGAACAAGCAGATCGCTCAGTGGGTGGAGAGGGTCCGAGAGACGGATCAGGCCACACTCGAGGCACAGATCGAGAAGACAGCCGATCTGTTCAAGCCCTGGCAGCCCGCCAAGAAAAAGAAGGCAGACAAGCCCCCGGTGGACCACGACGTGTTCAACGACGTGGAGATCGAGGACTTCCTCAAGGAGGGTCCGCCCCAGGTGTTCTTCGACCGGGGGTTCACCAAGGAGGACGCTGACTTCTGGGAGATCGGCTTCGACACCGACATGAGCAGGATCACCTTCCCGGTTCGCAAGCAGGGCGGGAAGCTGGTCGGGTGCATTGGGAGGGCCACCCGCAAGCGGGATATCGCCTTCAGGAAGTACTACAACTACTGGAACTTCTCCGCCTCTCAGTATCTATACGGGGAGCACCTGCTCACCCCCGACGTAGAGGGCCTCATTCTGGTGGAGGGTGCTACCGACGCGATCAGGGTGAACCGTGCAATCCGATTGCACGGGAAGGGCACTCCCTTCGAGAAGTTCGTCTGCATGGCGTGGCTCGGCGACCAACTGAAGGTTGACCAGGCCAAGCGGGTTCTCTCGTGGCGCTTGCCTGTCTACGTGTTCCCCGACAACGACGACGCAGGTGCCGGGGAGATCGGCGCTGGGAAGACGATCAACCTGCTCGCTGGAAGGGTGCCGGTGTTCGTGGTGCCGACTCCTGAAGGAATGGATCCGGGCGCTATCGAGGAGGACCTCGAGATTCTCCGGCTACTCGACGAATCAGAGGCCGGGGTCGCGGCATGAGTGGTCTTCCTAACTTCGTCCCGGCTCGCCTGATCTGCGTCAACGACGAGTGCCAGATCGAGTTCATGACCACCTCGTTCGCGCAGAAGTGGTGCCCCGACTGCATTGAGTTCGGTGACCGCAACCGGATTCTCAACCGTAGGGCCGCAAGGAAGGAGAAGGGGAGGATCTGTGTCTGGTGCCTGAGGACGGACGAGGACACTCTTTTCCACGGGTCCAGGCGCTGCATGGCCTGCTACAACCGAGGTCGGAAGAACGGGTGCTGTCAGGACTGTAGTTCCCCGCTGAGGAAGCTCGGCAACGGGAGGGGGATCAGCTACTGCGAGCACTGTGACGGGTTCGCTCCACCCGAGGGATACTTCCCGGTCACCTTGCTGTGGGACGGCGAGAAGAAGACCGTCTACAAGAGCGGGGGCTGTAAGTTTCGAGACCCAGACGGCAGCGGAAATCTCCGCAACCTGTTCTCGCTGATCCACACCAAGGTCAACGGCGGCGAGATCGTCATGCAGGTCGAGGTGAACGACTACATGGCGAGCTTCACCAAGAATCCCCTCGCGGTGAAGGGGCTCCCAGACTGGCCAGACTGGGTCGAGCTCGCTGACTCGATCACCGGTCCATTTTCTAGTGATCTGGCCGACCTGCTTCACTTCATACGGGTAGAGCGGGAGAACCCCGTTCGCAAGGAGTGGTGGATCGGAAAGTTCCGAAGGGACGCCACCAAGGAAGCCGCAGAGAGGTCATGGGAGCGGTTCAAGTCGAAGCTGCGAGCCACAGGATTGAGGCTCGAGGACCGTCGGCCGGAGGACGAGCTGGATTACCAGACCAGGTCCCTGGCGATATGGGTGAACCCTGACGACCTTGCTGGACTCGTGGATATGACGACCAGGATCATGGACAGGAAGGAGATCACCAGGCGCGTGCGGCACGTCCTCTCCGCCAGAAGGAGGAAGGCTGCCATGAGCAGACGAATACGGGATTACGACGAGAAGAGGTCTGCCCCGGTGGGTAAGGTTCGAGGCGGAGAGGAAACCTCTACCGCAGACGTCACCAGAGGGGACGCAGACCATGAAAAAGGCACGGACACGGCCGAGGGATCGGGTCTATAACCCTTTGGCGTTCGGTGGACTAACCCACCACACAGACCGGTCGGAGGCCGCCTGCCATAGATACTTGGCGGCGCCCAGGCAGTCTGAATTGGCGGACACAGCACGCCCCAGAGGTCTATAACCTTGTGCCCCTTCACGGACGGAGGGGCGGGAGAAATCCGTGAACGAGTACGCATTAGCATTGGCCGGGATCGCCGACGGTAAGGCAATCCTGGTCGAGCCGGGAAAAGTCCCGGTGGCTGTCGGGAAGTCCCCGAGCAGCAAAGACGAAGACGGCACCGAAACGGTGACCGAGGAGACTGACGAAGTGAGCACGACAACTATGAGTCCAAAATTGAAGGCTGAGATCGACCTGGTGAACAAGATCGCCGGGCTGTTCAAGGCGCAGAAGAGGTGGTCCAAGGCTGAGTTGGACGCCAAGGGGGTCACGCCGAAGGAGTTCAAAAAGCCCTTCATTGTGGCGCACCTCGGTTCGCTCCACGGCCTCATGATCACCGCCAAGAGCAAGGAGACGGTGTTTATCGCGGTGGAGATCCCTGGAGGTGCCAAGGCCCTGGCGGAGCCCGCCGAGCCTAAGCACCTGCTGCCTTCCGGCACGCCCTTCCACTGGATGCCACCGGAGGCCACGAAGATCCGCAGGTCAATCTCCCACCGCAGGAAGATCCTGATTGTGGGGCCGACCGGCTCCGGCAAGACCACCCTGGCCGAGATCCTTATCCAAGAGGAACTCGGTACCGAGCCCATGGTCATGAGCCTCAACGGCGACATGAGCAAGGACGACTTCTGGGGATCGAAGGAACTGAAGGACGGGAGCACCTACTTCCGCTGGGGACCTGCCGGTGACGCCATGCTGCGGAAGATCCCGTTGATCATTAACGAGGTGGACATGGCAGCGCCTGAGGTGTTGTCCTGCTTGCAGCGTGCCCTTGAGGGCGCACCTGCTTACCCCAAGGACGTGGTCTGCGACGGGGTCAACGACGAGGAGGGTAACCCGCTGCACCTGAAGCCCTGGGCTGACGAGGAGCGGTCGGTCAAGAAGGCCGACCCGGAGGACAGCGACAAGGTCGTGGAGGTCGTGGAGACCTTCGAGAGCAAGTTCCTGGTGGTGGCCACCGCGAACATCCTGGGACGTGGCGACGAGACGGGCCTTTACCGTGGGGCCAACATTCTGAACGAGTCCTTCCTGGACAGGTTCGACCGGGTGTACTTCCTGGGTTACCCGCCGCCCCGTTACGAGGCCCAGATCCTCCAGAAGCGGACGGGGATCAACCTCGAGGAGGCCAAGAAGATCGTCAAGGTCGCTGACCTGGCTCGCAAGGGGTTCACGGACGAGCGGAAGCTGAACAGCACGTTCAGCGTGCGCAAGACCATGAACTGGGCGCTGTCCATTGTGGACGGCGACGAGGCTGAGGACGGCTTCATTGACTGCGTTCTCAACCGCGTCCCTGAGGAGGATCGGATCGCACTGGCTGAGATGTACCAGCGGGTGTACGGAACCACGATCGACACCAAGAAGCTGAAGCACTAGACGCAACCAACGGGGGCGAAACGCCCACCAACGGCCGGAGAGCGCCGGCACAGAGAGGACATTGGTATGAGCGACAAGATTGTTGGAAGGCAGCGCATGGAGCTGCTTTCCGCGCAGGAGTCGGTGGCTTACGGGCTTGCCGACAAGAGCGTGAAGATTGTGTGGGACAGCGGGAGCCCGAGCGTGGACCTGGAGGGGGGTGTGATCCACCTCCCGCCCATGCCTGAGGAGATACCGAAGGACACTTTCGATATCGTCCGAGGGTATGTCGACTCCAAGACCGGGACGTTGATCCACACCGACCCGTCAGCGGGGAAGGGGATCAAGAGCGCAGCGGAGTTCGTGATCGCACAGAGCCTCGAGGAGGGCAGGACCAACAGGCTCATGGGCGAGGCTCTGCACGGGTGCCGGGTCAACATGGACCTGGCGCGGAACCTTGTTCGTGACGAGTTTGAGGCCAGGCTCACCGCCATGGAGGCGGAGGGCAAGGCTGGTCAGATCGGAAAGGCGATCATTGCTATCGGTCAACTCTCCGAAGGCAAGACCAAGACCGAGGCCCTGGACTTCGTCCGAGGTGACAAGGAGGTCGGCGATCTCCTTGACGAGGTGGACAAGCACCTTGGCGACCTGACCAAGCTCTCCAGCACTGTCGACGCGGTCAGTCGGGCCGGACAGATCTACAAGGTCTGGAAGGACTACCTGGTCGAGCCACCAACTCCCCCGCCTTCTCCCGGCGGTGGTGGTGAACCACCTGACGACGAGGACGAAGACGACGACCCGGAAGGTGGTGGGGGAGGGGGCGGAGCGCCTCCTGATCCTGACGACGAGGAGTCTGAGGACGCGGAGACTGACGGCTCCGGCGGTGGCGGCTCTGGAGACGAGGAGGAAGACGAGGAAGAAGACGAAGACGACGAGGAGGAAGACGGAGAAGACGGAGAAGACGGAGAAGACGGAGAAGACGGAGACTCCGAGGAGGGGGAAGACGAGGAGGGGGAAGACGAGGAGGAGGACGCTGTCTTTGCTGAGGACGACGACTTCGATCCTTCTGACGAGGTGCGGGAGCAAGACTCTGACAGCACCAAGCACGGCAAGGAGAAGCGCAAGAAGTTCGACGCCGACGAGGAAGGCCGTGAGACCAAGGAGGGAGGGGCTAAGACCAAGGGGACCTGGGACGCTGAGGAGGAAGGCGACCAGTATGAAGCTCCTGACGCCATGAGCGTGTCGGAGGCCGAGGAGCTTCTGAGGAAGGCGGGGGAGAAGGCCAAAGAGGCCAGCATGTCCGAGGCCATGGGGGGAAAGATCGAGGTCAACATGAAGGGGCTGCACCGCAAGGCCGGTCGCCCCTATCTGGCGTTCACGGAGAACGACGAGATCATTGAGGTCGAGAACACCCCCTCCGACATGACGGCTTCCTGGTATGGGGACGTTCGCAAGGGCGTGGCGTTCTTGCGCACCAAGCTCATGATGGACCTGCAAGGTCGAGGCAAGAGGTGGCGCAGGTTCCAGGACAGCGGTCGGGTTGACCCGGCGAGGTTGTCCCGCGTGGGTGTTGGTGTCGGCTCGATCTTCAGGAAGAAGCTGATCCAATCGAAGATCGACACCGCCATGATGATGGTCGTGGATCTCTCGGGGAGCATGAGCGGGCCGAGGGTCAAGCTGGCCCTCCAGCTTGCCATGGCTTTCAGCGAAGCCTGCGAGCTCCTGGACATTCCCAACGAGGTGGTCGGGTTCACCACCGGCTATGCGACCGGGGCAGCCGGGTCGGGAATTGACCTCCGCGGGACGTTCTCGCGGTGGGAGCCGCTGAAGCACGTGATTATCAAGCCCTTCGACAAGCGGTTCGCCCAGTGCAAGCACAGCTTCGTGCGCGCGGCTGAGGTGGGCCTCTCGCAGAACGTGGACGGAGAGGCAGTCATGTGGGCTGCGCGTCGTCTGGCAGTTCGTCGGGAGCAGGACCTGCGCATGATCGTGCTCAGCGACGGGTTCCCAGCAGCCTGTGAGTGCAACCAGTCCGAGATCCGTCGTCACCTCAAGTTCGCGGTGAAGAAGGCCGAGAAGGCCGGGATCCAGACGGTCGGGATCGGCATTCAGAGCAGCGCCGTGTCCCAGTACTACGACGACAACACCGTGTTTCACAGCTTGGACGACCTGGTGTCCGGCGGATACGCCAAGGTCAGCAGCTACTTCAAGAAGCGCACCGTCAAGGCCCGCTAAGGACCGGTCGGAGAGCGCCAAAAGATTCCCCGGACAGGCTCCGGGTGGTCGATCTATAACCCCGTGGGCACGGTAGGACACCGTGCCCAAAACCCCTCGCGCGTAAGAGCGCAGCATTGAAGGAGATCCCGCTATGGGTTCATTTTTGAAGAAGGGCTTCGGCGACAAGCCGAATCTGCCCAAGAAGACTTTCCAGAATCGCCTGTGGATCCCCGCCCCTCCTGACGGCGAGAAGCCTGACCCTAAGGAGGACGCGAACAACGTGATCGTCCTTCACCAAGGCGAGCCCGTTGGGTTCTACGAGCACCAGTGCAAGATCAACAACGACTGGAAGAACTGGTTCACCTGCCTGTCTCTCAACGAGATCGAAGACCGCTGCCCTCTGTGCGAGCACGGTGAGTACCGGGCCTATTGGGCCGGCGCCATGACCGTGCTGAACACGACCCCGTTCAACACCAAGAACGGACCGAACAAGGGACGACGACAGCTCGTGATCGCCAAGAACGAAATGCTCGGGCGTTTCGAGCTGTGGGCGCAGGAAGACGGTGACGAGGCGGAGGATCCCCGTGACCTCTACGGAGTCGAGTATCGAATCCTCCGGTCCTCCGGCGACGCCGCCAACATTGGCGACGACTGGAAGAAGCGGAAGCTCTGGACCCGCGAAGAGCTCGAGGAGGAGTTCGCCGAGGTCATGGAGCAACTGGCTGAGCAGGATTGGGACGGGGCTGAGGAGGAGGCCGAGAACCTCCTCGAAATGCTCCCTTACGAGGAGATCTTCGCGCCCAAGACGATCGACGAGTTGGAGGCCGTCTGCTCGGTCCTTGGCGCCCCCAGCAAGGACAAGAAGCGGGGTCGCAGCAGCAGCAGCAAGGGTGGGCACCGCTCTAAGAAGAAGGGCGTCAGCTACTAGCGAGAACAGTCTCTCCTGCCGGGCGAGTGGTCGTGCAATCGGATTGCATGGCTGCTCGCCCGGTTTCGTTCGGTAACCGCCAACCCTGTAGTGAGTCCAATGCCCAAGATCAGAGCCTTCATGTTTGGTCCCGAGGAGCAAGTAGAGCTAGCCTCCCTCCGTGACTACGCCCATGCCCACGTTGTGGACACCGGCACCATTCTCCGCATGGCCAGCGGAGCGCACCCGGCAGTCGGAGAGATCCCTACCTACCGCCGTGAACTCGCGTGCTGCCCGGCGGAACCTGACTACGTGGTTCGCATGGTCCTCTCGATCGAGGACCAGCCCGGCGGGAAGTTCCTCCACCTGTCCGTCAGTGTCTGGTCGCCGACAATGGAGGAGGACGACATGCTGCCCAACCCGTCGCTCGTAGAACTGCTCATGGCCTTCTTCGACTTCCCCTACCCCCTCAACGACTCGAAGATCTGGATCGAAGGCGGCAAGGCGATCAACGTGGTCCAGCCGTTGGTGGAGGAGATCGCAGGTGCTTGACCCAAAGGACTTCGTCAAGAAGGCTCGGGACGCCGGGGTCTTCACCCTGGATATCGAGACTATCGCGCCCTGGGGTCAGAAGAAGACCGCCAGTTTGGACCCGCACACTGGGAAGATCCAAGGGATCGCCGTAGAGGTGGACGGCGAGACGGCGTACTGGGCGTTCGGACAGGACGGTGAGCACAGCTTTCAGCGCACCATGAAGCAGTTGAGGCCGCTACTCTCGGACCCCGAGATCAGCATGATCGGCCACAACCTGTCCTTCGATACGAAGTGGCTACGACAGCACGGCGGCTACAGGGTCAGGAACAAGCTGATCGACACCATGGTCGCGTCCTGGCTGGTCAATGAGGACCGTTCTCCGAGGAAGGGCTTCCGAGGCAAGTACGGCCTCAAGAAGCTCGTCTTCGAGCACTTCGGCCACAAAATGGACACCTTCGGCGAGACGGGTGGCTTGTTTGGTCCGCCTGTCGGTGAATACGCGCAGGAGGACGTTCGGTGGACGAGGGCCCTCTGGGATCACTACGAGCAGGACCTGATCGACGACGAAGTGATCGACGTGTTCCACAAGATCGAAATGCCGCTCGTCCATTGCCTGGCCGAAATGGAACTGACCGGAATGAGGTTCGACCCTCAGTTGGGTAGGGTCCACCGGAACAACGTCCTCGAGAGCATGGGGAAGCTAGAGCGCAGGCTGACCGAGCAAATGGGCCATATCAAGCTGGGCTCAGATAAGGACGTAGCGAGGATCCTCTACGACGAGGGCTGGCTGCCTCGTGACCCTGATTCTGACGAGGTCATGGAGGAGGCAGCGCGTTGCCGGATCCCTACCGACGACATAGCGAATGACCGTGAGATCCCTCGCGGTGCTTCGGGCGAGCTCTCCACGAAGAAGGACGTGCTCGCCCTCTTCAAGCATGAGTTCCCGCTGATCAAGGACATGCTCGAGTACCGGCACCATGGTGTCGCCATGAACACGTTCATTGACAAGCTGATCTACATGGCGAACACGAACCCCACAGGTCGGATCCACGGGGGCTTCAACCAGACGGGGACGAAGATCGGGAGGCTGAGTTGTGTCTCCGGCTCGACGATCCTCTCTGTTCGCGTAGGAAACGATCAGTATCGACGTTCAATCAGAATCTCAGAACTCGGGTTGTTTAGCGGACGCCAGGTGTCTATCGTCACCCACAGGGGGCGTGAGCGTCGGATCCTGCACCTCGCCAACAAGGGTCCGGGCTTCATGTTCGACGTGGAGACCGAAGATGGCTGCAAGATCCGCTGCACCAAGGACCACAGGTTCCTCACCGAGCGTGGGTGGCGTGCTCTCAAGGACCTCCGGGTCGGCGACAGGGTCATTCGAGCCGAGGTTCGTGAGACTCAGGAAGTCCGTAGGGACACCAGGACGAAGGTGGGTGCTCGACAGGCCCTCGTTCCTTCGGATCTTCGTGGAGGACGAGCGGGCGGTTCGGTGGAAGATCCCGGACTACGGGCTCTCGAACGGGATTGCGTTGACCTGCAAGGCGATCTACGGCTGGGAGTTCCCGCGCCTGTTTCGGGGCACACCGGAGAGGCTCGAGGACCTGGACGAGGTCCTGCCCTCCTCCCCGACGTGGGTTCGGCAAGAGGGGACCAAGGGGTTTCTGCTCTCGAAGGAGTCGTTCGAGGGGATCTACGTCGCCAGCAACCTGTCGTGGTCGGAGGCCCGACAGGTGTATGGCGTGTCTCACCAGGTGATGGTGCGAGCGGTTCAGGCTTACGGGGAGGAGTTCTCCGACCGGCTATCGGTCAAGAAGGGTCGGCATATCAGCGCGGGAAAGCGCAAGCCGGAGACCTTCTTCCCGAAGGAGGCGCTCGTAGGTCTCCTGGACGACGGTCTCTCGTGCAATCAGATTGCAGCGCGTCTGGGGGTAGGAGAATCCGTGGTCAGCGTGGATCTGCACCACCACGGGATCGCGAGGAACACGGTGGGATCGCTGTCCTGGCTGACGGTCCTTTCGGGAGAGGAAATGAAGGCCCTCGAGGTTCTCAATCCGGCGATCAGTGTCCTGCCGGAGGACGAGCAGGAGTCCTTCGGGGTCCTTGTAGAGACCTACCAGCGGGTGATCTCACTCTCCACGAGGTTGAAGCGTGCCGAGTCGGCCCTTCGGTCCGCTGTGGAGCAGGGAAGTGTCGAGAGGAGGCACCTGACGTTCTCCACCAACAGGGCAGAAATGAGGCTGTCGCGTGCTCTGATCGCAGCAGGCATTCAGCACAGGCGTCTCCTGGCGTTCTACAAGAACTGGCAGGCGGACTTCGCCTGGCCGGAGGGGAAGCTGTTGGTCGAGGTGGACGGGGACTGGCACCGGAAGGACGCGGCCACCAAGGGCAGGGACAAGCGCAAGGAGAAGAAGGCCAAGGAGCTTGGCTACCGGGTGCTCAGGTTCACGACGGAGGACGTGTACAAGCGGCTGCCTACCGTGGTGAGGGGGATCGCGGAGGCTCTGGGGCACGAATTGCCCGAATCGCTCCGGCGCAGGTAGAGGACGTTTGGGATATCGAGGTCGAGGAGGACCACAGCTACGAGGCCCACGGTTTCGTGAGTCACAACAGCGCCAGGCCGAACATGCAGAACATGCCCAGGCCGGACGACTACGACAACCTGCACGACAGCATTCGTGGCTGCTTCGTCGAGGACGAGGGCTTCTCAATCGTAGACCGTGACCTCTCGCAGATTGAGCTACGCATGATGGCCCACTGGTCGGAGGACCCGATCATGCTGGGTGTCTACAAGAGCGGAGGGGTCTGCCCCTCTGCATGCGAGACCTTCGTGAAGAAGGGCAAGTGCCAGCACGTAGACATTCACCAGGCCACCGCGGACGCAATCGGGATCCAGCGTCAGATCGCGAAGAACATTAACTTCGGAGCCTGCTACCGGATCGGCCCCAAGCGTCTGCGGACCTACGCCGACGTTCCGACGACCGGGGAGGCCAGGACCTTCCTACAGGGCTGGTACGACACCTACGACGGCGTGGTCGACTTCCACCAGTGGGTCGAGCGTGAACTCAAACGGAATGCCTGGAAGGTGAGGTCGATCACTGGTCGTCTGCGCCGGCTCATGAAGGAGTCGAAGATCAACGACTACCGGGCGATCACCCAGGGGATCCAGTTCATTATCAGCGGGAGCTCGCAGGACCTTCTCAAGATCGGCATGCGAAACTTCCACCAGGGGATCCTCGAGCGTGCGGAGTCTGACCCTCGGTGGGACGAGGTGCGTATGACGTGCCAGGTCCACGACCAGGTGACGGCCCGTGCTCCTGACCCGATCGCCCATGACGTTTACGACTTCCTTGGTGAGTGCATGGAGACCGCCGACAGCGGTGCCTTGAGTGTTCCAATCACCAGCGACGGAGGAGTTGCGAAGAGGTGGGTTGATGCGCATTGACCCATATTTTCAGTCGGGAAGAACGTATAGCGGTGGGTCGACGCCCACTAGAAGGTGTAGTCCATGAGTGACGACGTAATCTTCGTCGACGACTTCGACGACCTGGATCTGGTCCGGGTGTCCCCGATCACGCCCAAGCCCCAGAAGGGCTCGTCCCTGGATATCCAGGTCGACAGGGCCAAAGCCAAGCACAA
>Ga0210003_1001146_pt1 | contig 23535 bp, 19 predicted proteins | sample LantaG_FD_182804 | JGI IMG/M metagenome (GOLD analysis project Ga0210003, IMG submission 182804) | Deep subsurface microbial communities from Baltic Sea to uncover new lineages of life (NeLLi) - Landsort_02402 metaG (SPAdes) (version 2) | ecosystem: Environmental > Aquatic > Marine > Oceanic >... | reverse complement strand
AAAAAAGCAAATCACAATCCTTATGAATTTATCACTGAGGATATAAAATTTCATGAATCTATTGCAGAAGCAGCTCAAAACAGAGTTCTTTATGAGATTTTTATTACCATTCGTTTACTTCTTAGGAAGGCTCAGGAAGAAGTAATTAGATACCCGGGAATAATGAAGCGTTCTCTTAAGTACCATCAACAAATTTTTAAAGCTATTAAGATGCAAAATATATCCAAAGCTGAAAGAGCCATGGTTGACCATCTTGATGATGTCGAAAAAGCCTTAATGAGCTTGGAAGTATTAGAACTAAAAAAATCTTAAAATTTTGAAAAATCATTATTATTTTTTTAATAGCCATGGTCTGATAATCAGATATTCTACTTATCATATCATGATATGTTTTAAAATAAATAAAATATAAGATGTAGGAAGGAGGTGAAAGAATTTATGAGATTTAAAGTAGCAGTAACAGACTATGTATTTCCTAATTTAGACATAGAAAAACAGGAATTACAAAAGATTGAAGCAGAATTAATTGAAAGTACAGGCAGCGATGAAGAGAACATAATTAAAGTGGCCAAAGATGCTGATGCGATATTAAACTGTTATGCAGAACTAACCCCAAGAGTGATTGAATCCCTAAAAAAGTGCCAAATAATTGCAAGGTATGGTATAGGTGTAAATAATGTTAGTATGCCTACCGCAACTAAAAAAGGAATTATTGTAACCAATGTACCTGGTTATTGTGTTGAAGAAGTATCGGATCATGCGTTGGCACTAATTTTAGCATGTACTCGAAAAATTTGCCAATTAAATAAAACAGTAAAGAACGGGAAGTGGGATTTTAAAGACTATCGTCCCATGTATAGATTAGAAGGACAAACATTAGGTATTGTAAGTTTTGGTAAGATTCCGCGAAGATTAGTGGAAAAAGTAAGCGCTTATAAATTTAACATTATAGCTTACGATCCTTATGTTGATAAAGAAATTGCAGCAAAATACAACGTAAAATTAGTAACGTTAGAAGAATTGCTTAAGGAAAGCGATATCATAACAGTACATGCTCCTCTCACTAAAGAGACAGAAGGAATGTTTGGCAGTGAACAATTTAAAATAATGAAGAACTCAGCATATTTAATAAATACTGCTCGTGGTGGATTGGTTAAAGATAATGAATTAGCCCAAGCTTTAAAAGAGGGAGAAATAGCGGGAGCAGGATTAGACTTATTGGAAGATGAAAAGGTTAACTCTCACCATCCACTAGTGAGTTTGGAAAATGTAATTATCACTCCTCATTCAGCATTTTATTCGGAAGAAGCCCTGAAAGATTTGCAATATAAAGCTGTTCAAGAAGTAGTAAGGGTGTTAACTGGGAAAACCCCAAAATCATGTGTAAATCCGGAAGTGTTTGAAAAAAAATAAGGAGGAACTATAAATAAAATGAAAAACACACCTTATAAGTCAGATAAATGGTTTGTAAGCCCGTGGAACTTTGAAGATGTAGTAACTAAGAATTTAAATTTTGCAAAAAAAATAAAAATCCATGATGTAACCTTAAGAGACGGGGAGCAGCAAGCAGGTTTGATTTTTAACAAAGATCAAAAAGTGGCAATAGCTGAAAAATTAGCTGAAGTGGGAGTGCATAGAATAGAGGCAGGGATGCCAGCAGTATCTGATCAAGACAAAGCTGCAATCGAAGAGATTGTGAAGAGAAATTTAGGTCCGGAGATCTTTGCTTTTGCGCGTTGCATGAAAGAAGATATTAAAAAGGCTGCTGACACAGGTGTTACCGGTGTAATTGTTGAAATACCTTCCAGTGAACATATTATAAAATATGCTTATAAGTGGTCTTTAGAAAAGGCAATGAATCTTTCAATTGAGGCTACTAAATATGCAAAAGAGTTAGGTTTGTATACGGTATTTTTCCCCATTGATATGACCAGAGCAGACATGAACTGGGTTTTAACTTTGGTTGAGAGAGTTGCTACTGAAGGACATATGGATGCTCTTGCAGTTGTAGATACTTTTGGAGGATTAGCTCCACATGCAGTACCAAACTTAGTAAAAAGAGTGAAAGAAAGAATTGACAAACCCATTGAAGTTCATTTTCACGATGATTTTGGCTTAGGTGCAGCTAATACAATCATGGCTCTTGCAGCAGGTGCTGATGTAATGCATACCACTATTTGCGGTATCGGAGAAAGAGCAGGGAACGCGCCATATGAGGATATTGTATTATCTTTACTAACTATGTATGGCATAGATCTTGGAATTAAATATGATAAAATTTACGAAACCGCAAAATATTTAAGGGAAGTATCCGGATTAAAAACAAGACAAAATAGACCTATATTCGGAGATACAATATATGATATAGAATCAGGAATAATTTCCGCTTGGTATGAAAACGTAAAAGATATAGCCCCATTAGAACTTTCTCCTTTCCTACCATCCTTAATTGGACATAATAAAGCAAAGGTTGTTATGGGCAAAAACAGCGGGATTCCTTCCATTAATAATTGGTTAAGGGAATTGAACTTGTCTGTGGAAAGCGAAGAAAAGAAGATGGAAATATTATTGAAAGTAAAAGAAAAAGCTTATTTAAAAGCAGGTCTTTTAAGTAAAGAAGAGTTTAAAGAGATAGTGAAAGCGGTATTAGATTAATTAAATTAATAGTAATTCTCCATCTGTAAAAATGGAAAATTATCGTAAATCCAGGTAGATTATAGCTTATTGAGGTAAATATCGGACTGGAAAAACAAAAGCATTGATAAAAGAATTGCTTAAAAAGAAATATCTTTTTTACATGAAAATAATTTGAAAAAATTGTGGGTCAAAACAAGCTCTAAACATAAAATGAGTAAGTAACTTTATTAGAAAGAAAGGGGTAAAATTATGTCAAAAATAAATAGGAAATACAAAGTTGTAATAACGGATTATGATTTTGAAAATTTACAGGAAATAAAGAAAGCTCTAGAGAAGGTAGACGCTGAGTTAGTTACGGCTCAATGTAAAAGCGAAAGTGAAGTTATTGAACTCGCAAGAGAGGCTGATGCAGTAATAAATCAGTACTATAATCCGTTAAGCAGGAAAGTTATCGAACATTTGAAGAGATGTAAAATAATAGTTCGAACAGGGGTAGGGGTAGATACAATAGATGTTCAAGCAGCCACTGATCACAATATATGTATAGTGAATGTACCGGATTATTGTTTGGATGAGGTGGCTGAACATGCTTTGGGGTTACTTTTTATGTTAGCTAGAAAATATTTTTTTTTAACAAATTCAGTAAAGAAAGGACAATGGAACTGGCGTATTGTAAAGCCTATTTTTAAGATGAGAGGTCAAATATTAGGTATAGTTGGATTAGGTAAAATAGGTAGGTCTTTAGCAAAAAAAGCTAAAGGTTTAGGAATGTCTCTTATTTGCTATGATCCTTATATTGATTTTCAGATGGCTGAAGAAGCGGGAGTAAAGTTATTATCTTTTGAGAATTTATTAAAAGAATCCGACTTTATTAGTATTCATGTTCCTCTTACTGAGGAAACACGAGGAATGTTCGGAGAAAAAGAATTTAAAAAGATGAAAAAAGGAAGTTGCATTATAAATACGTCCCGTGGTCCGGTGATAGAAGGGAAAGCACTATATAAAGCCCTTAAGGAAGAATGGTTAGCAGGAGCAGGTTTAGATGTAATGGAAAAAGAGCCTCCTGATACTAAAGAATCTTTGTTTAGCTTGGAAAATGTAATTCTTACTCCTCATTGTGCTTGGTATTCGCAGGAGTCTGTAGTTAAACTAAAAACTATAGTAGGAGAAGAGGTAGCTAGAGTACTAAGCAAGAAAAGGCCCCTTTCATTAGTTAATCCCGAGGTTTTAAAGAAAATCAGTCTTAATTAAAAATAAATAATTTGAATAGAAGAAAGAAGGAATATTATGAAAGCATTAGTAAAGACTAGAAAAGGGGAAGGATTTATAGAGATTCAAGAGGTTCCCATGCCTGATTATTCTGCAAATGAGGTTTTGATAGAAGTTAAGGCAGCGGGTATATGTGGAACTGATATTCATATTTATCATGATGAGTATCCCTATTGGCCTCCGGTAACAATGGGACATGAGTTTTCGGGGAAAGTGATAGAAGTGGGGAAAAATGTAAAACAGTGGAAAAAGGGAGATAGGGTAGTAGGTGAACCGCATACTAAGGCCTGTGGAATATGTTATCTTTGTCGAACTGGAAATATTTATATTTGTCCTCATAAGCGTTCCATAGGATGGGGAATAGATGGTGCATTTGCAAACTACTTAAAAATGCCTTCACATCTTTTACATAAAATTCCTGAGGAACTTTCGTATGAGGAAGCTGCGTTAACCGAACCTACTGCTGTGGCAGTTAGCTCTGTCCTTTTAACTGGTAAAGTTGAACCAGGAGATATCGTGGTAATAGAAGGGCCAGGTCCTATTGGTCTTTTATCTGCCATGGCCGCAAGAGCTGCGGGAGCAAGTAAAGTAATAATTGCAGGAATTGAGAGCGATGAGAAGGTTCGATTTAAAATAGCCAAAACCTTAGGTTTTACAGAATTAGTGAATGTAAACAAGGAGGATATTGTTGAAGAGACTCATCATCTTACTCAAGGCAGAGGAGCTGATTTAGTGGTTGAAGCTTCGGGAGCAGAAATTTCTATTAATAAATCCATTCAAATTACCAGACGACTGGGACGAATTATAGTTTTAGGAATAACTGGGAAAAAACAGGTTAGTGTTAATTGGGATGAGGCTATTTTTAAAGGATTGGATATTAAATTTTGCTTTAGCACTACTTATCCTAGTTGGGGTAGAGCCTTATCTCTTATGGCTAAAGAGCTTATAGAAGTTTCTCCTCTTATTACTCATAAGGTAAATTTGGGAGAGTGGGAAAAAACATTCAATGATTTAGAGAAAGGTAATGGAATAAAAGGAATATTTGTATTTTAGTATTGTTATAATAGAAAGGGAGAATTAAATATGGGTCAGTGTCCTACAAAATAATAAAGTATTTAGAGAAAATAGCCACTCAAATTTGTAAGCTTATTGGAATGTTTTTAGGAGCAGGAAGAGGCCACATTGGAGGATATTTGTATAAATATTGCTTGAATAATATTTTTCACTTGAGAATCTGTATAGTTTTTATGAATCTAGACCTCAATCTATAATTTTTTTTATTATATTTAATAGTGCGCACATTTAAAATAATAATTTGTATTAATTTTAATTTTAAATGATAAAAAAGTAAGGAGATTGAAAAATAGAAATTATGGAATATAAATTTAAATCGATAAAAAGTTATGGTTTAAACAAAGAAAAAATATTAAAAATGTATCAAGATATGCTAAAAATTAGATATTTTGAAAATAAAATAACTGATGTTTATTCCAAAGGACTTATGCCTGGATTAGCCCATTTATATATCGGTGAAGAAGCTGTAGCAGTTGGGACATGTGCTAATTTGACTGAACGTGATTTTGCTGTTAGCACTCACCGTGGCCATGGTCACTTAATTGCTCAAGGAGTCGATCTAAAAAAGATGATGGCTGAAGTGTTAGGGAAAGAAATTGGCTATTGCAAAGGTAAAGGTGGCTCTATGCATATCATGGATATTAATAAAGGAATTTTGGGGGCTAATGGTATAGTTGGAGCGGGAATACCAATTGCTACAGGTTCTGCTTATAGTGCTAAGATAAGAGGAACTGATCAAGTTACCATATCTTTTTTTGGTGAAGCTGCTTCTAATCAGGGCACTTTCCATGAAAGTATTAATATGGCAGCTGCTTGGAAATTACCCGTGGTTTATGTATGTGAAAATAATTTATATGGTATTTCAGTTGACATAAGAAAAGTCACTAACACAAAAGACATAGCTACTCGAGCTTTAGCATATGATATTCCTGGAGTTGTGGTTGATGGTAACGATGTATTAGAAGTGTACAGAGTTACTAAAGAAGCTGTGGATCGTGCTAGAAAAGGTGAAGGACCTTCTTTAATAGAATGTAAAACTTATCGTTGGAAAGGTCATAATTTAGGAGATCCTGGGCGAATATATCGTTTAGAAGAAGAAAGAAAAGAATGGATGAAACGTTGTCCTATAAAAACTTTTCAAGAACGGCTAATAAAGGAAAAAATATATTCTGAAGAAAAATTAAATTTAATTGAAAAAAATATCAAAGAAATGATTAGAGAAATCACAGATTTTGCCATTAAAAGCCCCTATCCTAGAGAAGAAGAAGCATATGAAGATCTTTTTGTTGAAAAGAAAGGAGTTGAAGCAAGATGAAAGTAAAAAAAATTACTTATGCTCTAGCAATAGCTGAAGCCATCGATGAAGAAATGCAAAGAGATAAGAATGTCATCTTATTAGGAGAGGATGTAGGAAGACTAGGAGGGAATTTTAAAGCTACAGTAGGCTTGTATGAAAAATATGGAGAATCTAGAGTTAAAGATACTCCAATTTCAGAAAATAGTTTTACAGGGCTAGGAGTAGGTGCCGCCTTAACTGGCTTAAGACCTATTGTTGAAATTATGTTTGGTGATTTTTTAATGTTAGCCATGGATCAAATAGGGAATCAGGCAGCCAAAATTAGATATATGTCTGGGGGTCAAGCTAAAATCCCTTTAACGATTCGTACTACCTTAGGGGGAGGACGTTCTTCTGCTGCTCAACATTCTCAAAGCTTACAAGCACTGGTTTGTCATATCCCAGGTCTTAAGGTAGTAACTCCTTCTTCAGCTGCTGAAGCTAAAGGTCTACTTAAAACCGCAATTCGAGATGATAATCCGGTTATTTTCTTTGAACATAAAATGGAATATAACAAAACTTACGAAGTGCCCGAAGAGGAATATACTATACCTTTTGGAGTGGCAAATATTTTAAAAGAAGGGAAGGATATCACCATCGTGGGAACTTCTAATCAAGCTCTTAAAGCTCTTCAAGCGGCAGAAGAATTAATCAAAGGAGGAATAAGTGCAGAGATAATTGATCCTAGGACTTTGGTGCCTTTAGATAAAAATACCATAATTAATTCAGTAAAAAAAACCGGAAGACTGCTTATTGTAGACGAAGGATATGAATGTTGTGGAGTAGCGGGGGAAATTGCTATGTCAATATTAAAAGACGTTTTTTATTATTTAGACGTGCCAATAGAACGCTTAACTACTGCTAATCTTCCCTTACCCTTTAGTCCTGTTTTAGAATTTCCCATTATTCCTGATGAAAAGAAGATCTTTCAAAAAGCAAAAGAAATGGTAATAGGTAAGGAGGTAGCCAAATGGCAGAATATATAATAATGCCTAAATTAGGCCTTAATATGGACAAAGGTTCTGTTGTAAAATGGAATAAAAAAGAAGGAGATACCATTGAAGAACAAGAAATAATTTTCGAAGTAGAAACTGATAAAACTGTTATGGAAGTGGAAGCCCAGACCTCCGGGGTCTTAAAAAAGATACTGGTCGCAGAAGGAGAGGAAGTGCTGGTCACTTTACCTATTGCCATTATCGGTGATAAAAAAGAAGATATTAGACAAATGATGGAGGAAGCCTATCAAAAATTAGGAAAAAAAGAGGTTATAGAGGTTTCACAAGAAGAAAGAGTAATTACACCCGCGATAGAAAAAGAACCGGACACCAAACCCAAACAGGAAATCTTCAAGAAAATTTCCCCCAGGGCTAGAAAAAAAGCTAAGGAATTGGGGTTCAATGCCGAAATGGTAACAGGCAGTGGTTCGAACGGAGCCGTCATTGAAAATGATGTCATTATCTATAACCAAGAACATCAAGTAAAAATAAGCCCGACTATAGAAAAAGTCACAAGCATAGAGGACAAAGCCGATAAGCGCATTCCCTATACCGGTATGCGGAAGATTATTGGGGATCGACTCTCTCAAAGTAAATTTACTGCTCCCCATCTATATTTTACTGTTTCTATTGATATGACAAATATTACAGTCTTATTAAAAAGATACAACCGGGATAGGGAAGAGAGAATATCGATCAATGATTTTTTGATCTTCGCTGTAGCCAAGGTATTATCCGAACAACCGACTATCAATTGTTCCTTAATTAATGAGGAAATCGTCTACCACAAAGCCGTGAATATTGGGGTTGCCGTTGCCTTGGAAGAAGGTTTGATTGTACCTGTACTAAAAGGTGCAAATCAAAAAAGGGTAGTTCAATTATCACAAGAAGTGAGAGAACTTATAAAATTGGCCCGTGAGAGAAAACTGATACCGGGAGATTACCAGGGAGGGACTTTTACAGTCTCTAATTTGGGGATGTACGGTATAGAGAACTTTACTGCAATCATCAATCCGCCGGAAGCGGCGATCCTATCGGTGGGGGAGGTCAAGAAGATGCCGGTGGTCATAGAAGAAAGCGAAAAGATAGAGATCCGTTCCATGATGAAGGCAACGGTTTCGGTCGATCATCGTTTAATTGACGGGGCAATGGCCGCAAACTTCTTAAAACAGATAAAATATTATTTGGAATTTCCAGAAAGTCTTACATTGGCTTAGCAAGAATTCCCATCTGTTAAGGTAAGGATGAGAGCAAATTCCCAGTAAACAGAGATATCCTATTTAAGATGAGTGTCACATTCATGAGGGAGTGGACCTGGTTACGATAGGGATTCAATATTTTCAAAATATCTATAAGGGTAATAATAAATATTCTTAAAGTAAATAGAAAAATATTGAACAAGAGGAATAAGAAAAAAATTTAAAAAATAGTTTTTCAAAGAAAGTAGTATTTTTGATAATTCAACTAGTATGGTTAGTATTATTCAAACTGTAGTCATTTAATAAAATTTTTATATATACATCTCAGAAAAAGAATAGAATTATTAGAATTTTAAGGTAGGAGGTACTTGAGAGTGTTAGACAAAGAAGAAATAAATGAAAAAATAGATTGTAATTACATACGTAACATATTATGTGAATTAATTAAGATAAAAAGTGTCAACCCACCAGAAAACAATGGAGAAGAAGAAATAGCAAAATTTCTATGTACCGAAATGAAAAAGTTGGGACTTAAAGTGCATTTTGACAAAGTTGCTCCTGGAAGAGCCAATGCAATTGGAGAATTAGAAGGAAAAGGTGAGGGACCAACCTGTATTTTAAATGGACATCTTGATGTAGTTCCAGCAAAGCCTGAATTATGGAATACAGATCCGTTTATGCCAGAAATAAAGAATGGGAGAATGTATGGCAGGGGAACTTCGGATATGAAAGGGGCAATTGCTTCTATGCTAGGCGCGATAAAATATATTTGCGAAGAAAATGTTGATTTTAAAGGTAAGCTAATTCTTTCTTTTGTTTGTGACGAAGAAACTGGAAATATGGGTGTCAATGATTTTCTAAAAAAATATCCACCTGCGCAATGTGCTATTATTGGTGAGCCTACAAATCTTAAAGTTGAAATCGGGCATAGAGGAATGATGTCAATATTAGTGAAAACCTTTGGTGTTTCTGGACATGCTAGCGAACCTGATTATGCTGTAAATGCAATCTATAAAATGAAAAAAGTTTTAGAAGAAATACAATTATATGCTGAAGAACTAAAAAAGCGTAAACATAATTCATTACCTTTACCAACAATTGCTGTTACTAAAATTCAAGCAGGTGATAAAATAAATGTTATTCCGTCAAGCTGCGAAATAACAATGGATCGAAGATCGATGCCAGGAGAAACCAGAGAAGGAGTTTTAAAAGAAATAGAAAGCATATTTGAACGGATTAAAAAGGATGACAGTAATTTTTCTTATTCAATTGAAGCTAAAGAACATCCTTATATTCCTCCTGCACAAATAGATCTTGATAGTGAATTTCTAAAAAAAATAAAAAAATTATATAGTGAATACTTTAGCGTAAAAACTGATCATTTTAATTATTTCCGTGCAGGTTGCGAGCAGGTATATTTTTTAAGTAAGGGAATAGATACAGTAGTCTTTGGACCAGGAAATGTATCCCAAGCGCATACTGTAAACGAATATATCGAGATTGAACAATTATATAAAGCTGCAGGTTTTTATGCTTTTTGTGTATTAAATCAATAATTACGATAATAAAAGCACGAATAGGTATAAATAGACCATAAAAAGTCTGAAGTCTACGAAGATGTCTATATTTAATATCTAACGGGGCTATTGACGAAGAATTATTAATTCATATAACAAAGGATATATTTGAAAAAAGATTAATATTTTATTCAAATTTTCTTAAAAAGGAACTGAAATTAGTAACTATACAGATCAAATATATGGGTAAAATTAGTAAAATATAAAAACAAAAAATATTTATCAAATGATGTTTTAATATCTTTAAAGAAAATAAATTTAAAGATAAATCTTAATTTTAAAGGGGGTGATTTTTTGGACTAGATTTGAACTAGAATAGTAAAATATTAATTAGAATGTAAAGAAATTTGAATTTTTTAAAATTAAAAGGAGGGTATTGATTATTATGGTTTTTCTTAAAAAAAATAAATATTTTATAAAAAGAATTTTTATTTTGCTCATATTTTCTTTTCTGTTTTGGGCATTACAATTTCCTTGTTTAGCCGCAGGAGCAGAAAAGGTGGTTAGAATTGGGTTATTTGCACCAGTTACTGGGCTTACGGCAGCAGATGGTATAGAATCTAAACGCGGCGCGGACTTAGCTATTAAGGAAATAAACAATTCTGGAGGTATTAATGGTTATAAATTGGAAGTATTAGTTGCCGATACAAAAGATAGAACTCCCGATCAAGTTTTGAGTGCTGTTTATAATTTAGTGAATTCAAACGTGGATTGTTTAATTTCTTCAAGTGGTGGTGGAAGTCATTTTGAAATTAGAGATATTGCGGAGAAAAATATCCCATATTTACTTACTGACATACCATCTGAAGTAGAAAAAATTATTAAACCTAGTCCAGAGAAATTTCCTACAATATATTGCTTGGCTCCAAATTTTAATGCTTATGGTACAGATCCTCCCCGTGTTATGGAAAAATGGATTACTGAAGGTAAATTTAATCCAGCTGAAAGGAAATTTGCAATTATTACAAATGATTCAGCATATTCGTTAGATATTTCAGAGAGGATGAAAAAAGTTTTAGAAAAAATGGAATGGACATGTGTTATGTATGAAACCGTACCTACTACAGACATATACGATTGGCGTCCCCTTTTAGCAAAGCTACGGGTGTATAAACCTAGTTTTATTCTTAATGCAGATTATGTAGTTGGGAATGCAGCAAATTTTGTAAAACAGTTTAATGAGGATCCTTTTAATTCTCTTATTTTTATTCAATATGCACCTGTGCTTCAAGAATTTATTGATCTAACAAAAGAATATTCAACAGGGATTTTGTATTCCTTAATCGGAGGACCAATCTATTCACCAAAAGCAGAAAAAACTATAGAATTTACAAAGAAATATGAAGAAGAATATGGTGAAAAACCTACCGGTGCTTACAATGTATATGTATATGAAGCAGTCCATGTATATGCTGACGCTTTAAGAAAAGTCGGCAATCCAAAAGAATATTTAGAGATTGGGAAAGCGATAGGGGAAACAGACAAAGACACAGTGATGGGACGCATAAAATTTGACAAAGAAACGCATCTTGCATTACAAGGAGATGAATATATTCCGCTTCAGCTATATCAGATTTGGGAAGGAGAAAGAAATTTACTTTTTATTGAAAAATTTGCAACCTCCGATTTCCAATTACCGCCATGGTTTAAATAAATAAATCAAGAGGGACTTCTGGTATATTATTATGCAAGAAGTAAGAAGAAATTATAATGAGGTGGCTCCTATGTTAGTAAGAGCTACCTCATTATAACTAGGCATAAAATATGAGATTAACTCTTGCTTGGCAAGTTCTTGATATATAGCGAAGGTAAAAAACACTATGATGAGCTAAGTTTTTTCTTCCCCGAAGAGAAAGTTATGTGTCCGTATAAAAATCAAGAAAAGCTAAATATGTATCCAGTACAATTCAAAGATTAATCTTGCGGTAAATTACATAGTATTTTACTAAAAAGAAAGGCGGTTATAAGTAAAAACAAGTGAACAAGATATTAGATGTTAAAAATGTTAGTAAATATTTTGGAAAATTAAAAGCTGTAGATAATGTTTCCTTTAGTGTTACAGAGAATGAAATTTTTGGAATTGCCGGGCCGAATGGAGCGGGGAAAAGTACACTTTTTAATATCATTACTGGTATTCCGTTTCATGCAGATCATGGGAAAATAATCTTTAATGGAAAATCTATTGAATCATTGGTCCCAAGTAAAATATGTCATATCGGATTGGCTAGAACATTTCAAAACGAAGCAGTATTTCAATCTCTAACCGTGAAAGAAAATGTCATAATTGGAGCATCATATGGGCAAGGAGTAACAAGTATAAATGGGAAAAAAAATAAAGTATCTGATGTATTAAATTTTACAGGAATCGCTAAAACTGAATTTGATAAAAAAGCTAAAGATATAACGTTGTTTGAGAAGAAAAAATTAATGATAGCGTCCGCATTAGTAACTGATCCAAAAATATTAATGTTAGATGAACCAGTTGCAGGATTAAATAATATAGAAATTAAAGAAACTATCAATCTCCTAAGAAAAATAAACAAAATGGGAATTACTATTATTGTGATTGAACATGTATTATCTTTTTTAATTGAAATTTCAAATTCTATAATGATTCTTTCTGCAGGTAAAATGCTTATCAAAGATTTGCCAGAAAAAGTAATAAATGATGAGCGGGTAGTTAGAACTTATCTTGGAGGTAATTAAATTACAGATGCAAACTTCAAAATATTTATTAAGGGTAGAAAATATATATGGTGGCTATGGCAATATAGAGGTTATCAGAGATTTAACGATTTATTTAAATAAAGATGAAAGTATTGGATTATTTGGTCCTAATGGCCATGGCAAGACAACTTTATTTAAAATCATATCTGGTTTATTAAAACCATCTAAAGGAAAAATAATTTTTTATAATGAGGATATAACCGGTTTAAGTCCACAACATATTGTAAATAATGGACTTATTCATGTTCCCCAGAGCAATATTCTCTTTCCTAGGATGACAGTTATGGAAGCGTTTAAGTTAGGTGCATATTCTAAAAGAGCTTGGAGTGAACTCGATAAGTCCCTTGATCAAGTTTTTTCAATTTTTCCTTGGGTTAAAAATAAGTTAAACCAAAAATGCTATTCTTTAAGTGGTGGTCAAAGACAAATGGTCTCAATTGGAGTTGGAATAATGGGGAGAGCAAAACTTCTACTGCTAGACGAACCAACACTGGGTCTTTCTCCCATAGCTAAGATTGATTTATTAAATTCAATAATTCAACTAAAAAAGATGAATATTCCTCTTGTAGTAATTGATCAAGATGTAGATTTTTTAACAGATTCCACTGATAGATTATATTTGGTAGAACGAGGAAGCATAAAACTAGAGGTGAACAAAAATGAGATGCATAAACATAAAGACAAAGATATTTTACATATGTACTTTGGGAAATAGTAAAAAATATATAAATAAAAATATATTGAAAAAGGAAGGCAGGTTTCATGGATATATTTTATACTTTTAAAGCAATATTTATTAGTGGTTTATTTCTAGGGTCTCTATATGCAATAATTGCAAGTGGTCTCTCATTAATTTGGGGCACATTTCGTATGTATAACTTTTCGCATGGAAGTATGATTATACTAAGTGCTTATATTGCATTGCAAGCAATTTCGGTAGGGGGTTTTTTGTTTGGAGTTATAACTGCAATTATAATTTCATTTTTTTTAGGAATAATAATGGAAAAAATAATAATAGAACCATTTCTTGATAAGCCTGAAGCGCAATTAATTGTCCTGATAACAACTTTAGCAGCAATGCTCTTAATTGATAATTCAATTCAAATTATCTGGGGAGCGAGATTAAAAAAATTACCAATGTTGTTAGAAGGTCGGTTAGATTTCGTAGGAGTTGGGATTTCATTTCAACAATTAATTATTATATCAATAGTACCTATAATATTAATATTGTTTTCTATTTTTCTCAAGAGGTCGAGAATTGGTTTGGCTATTCGAGCAGTTGAGCAAAACCTTGACCTTTCATTATTAGTTGGAATAAATGTTCGTAATACCTACGCAATCACTTTTGGGATTTCCGCAATATTAGCTGCTATTGCGGGTGTATTATTGGGCTCAAACTACCTTATCAGTCCATCATTAGGTGCGGGATATCTATTGAAAGCTTTTATTGTAATAATTATAGGAGGACTCGGTAGTCTTACTGGGACGTTACTTGCTGCATATATGATAGGAATTATAGAGGCAGCTGGTCAATTTTTTTTGGGTCTTTACTGGACACCATTTCTACTTTTTACAATTTTAATAGTTGTACTCACTTTTAAACCTACCGGGTTTTTTGGAGAGAAAGGGGCATAAAATATGATAAATAAATTAGGTCAAATATTTAATAAAAAATTCAGGGGAATATTTATTTTAATAGTGATATTAATTTTATTACCTTTTATAGTTCGTAATAATTATTTTCAGTATATATTAATTTTATCCATGCTTTATGCTGTTGTAGCCTCAAATTGGGATTTAACCTTTGGATATTTTGGTATGTTTAATTTTGGCCATGTGGCAATATTTGTTTCCGGCGGATATGTAGCCGCTATTTTAAGTAAATTTTACGGTATTTCACCGTGGGTAAGTATAATACTTGCATCTTTGTTTTCGGCTATATTATGTTCAATTATTGTTTTGCCAATGCTAAGAGTAAAAGGCATTTACGTTGTTTTAATAACTTATGGTTTTAGCCAATTGCTTTATCAATTTATATTAAGCCAAAGGAATTTAACAGGCGGTTCTCTTGGAATCGATTTAATACCTGATATCTATTTTGGTAACTACTCTTTTGCACAGAATGGTAAAATTGCTTATTATTTTCTGGCGTTTTTTCTATTAATTGCTTCGACATTATTTCTTACTAAACTAGTGAAATCAAAATTTGGTCTAAGCGTTATTGCTCTAAAAGATTATGAGGAATATGCAGTTAGCAGAGGAGTTAATTTTGGAAGACAGCTAATTTTATGTTTCGGTGCAAGTGCATTGTTTACTGGAGCTGCAGGTGCAGTAATGGCTTTTTATTTAGGTGCTTTATCCCCAAGCATGCTAGGATTTGGCTATTTAATAATAATTTTAAGCAGCATTTTAGTTGGTGGGATCAATACTATCTACGGTTCAATAGTAGGAGCATTAATACTTGTTGTGGTTTCGGAATTACTAGTTAATATTGGAGCTTGGAGATTTATAATTATAGCTTGTTTAATTATTTTTATAATGCGCTTTTTTCCTAAAGGGATTTATCCTTCTGTTTCAAAACTTTACAAAAGATATATGTAACAAGAAGAGATTGTCTTTGTTTCTAGACTGTGTAATTTTAGAAGATATAATAGCGAACAGCTAAGAATGACTTTCGGGAAAATATTAATTTATTGCTGAAATATTTAATCAGAAGAAGTCTGTAATATAAAAGCAAAAATAATCATTATTAAAATAAGTGGAAACTTAACAGAAAAACATGTGCATGGTGCAGTAAAAATGGCTACATTTAATACCGTACAATGCTAAAAAATGCAATAAAAAATTAGATAAAATAAAAAAATGTTATCAGGGAGTATGTTTCTTCCTTAATAGTGCGAAAGTTTTTTAAATTAACCTTTTATTATCAATAATGCATCAAATCTACTGGTAATAATATTTAAAAAAAAGAGAAAACATTCAAGATGTGATTTAATATACAATAAATTTTCTTTAAATAATTCTATTTTTCAAAGTGAAATCTTTTTAATTATTAAAAACGATTGTTTACATAATTTTCTTGTATTAAAAAGAAAGAAGCAAGCTAAAACTGATAAGGAACCTTGAACCTTTCCAAGATCAAAGAATCTACGCAAATAACGAATGAGAGGAGTAGTGGGAAGGCCAAAGAGAATAAAATAATAGATGTTAAAAGTGAATTTATTTTTTTAGAAGATTAAAGACCGTAAATAATGTTTTAGTGATAGAGAATGATATTTTTGGAATTACTAGTTCGAATGGAGTGGGGAAAGCATTCTTTTTGCAATATTGCTGTTATTCTATATTGCAGGTTTTGGGAAAAAGACATTTAATGGCAATATTCAAAAGGGTGTCTTTCGGGATTTTATGTGCAAGGCATTGTAGTGTGATATTAAGTAACTTGGGAGACCCATAATATCATCGTATAAGGTAAATCTGTCCAATAGGAAGAGAGAATAAAACTAATGGCTAAATAAGAATTCGGTTCAACTCATAGTGCCCACTAAAAGAAAGGTACTAACAGGAGTATCTTGTAAAGGACAAATTCGCCGATGAGTTGCGCTGGAGAGACACATACAAACCTCCCCGCAAGAAATAGAAATTTAAAAGGCAAAATTAACGAGTTGATAAGACTGATATATTTGATTTATGTAGACAGATATAGGATTGAGTATTTTTGTAGATGCAAATAAGTCAAGATATTTTAAGAAAAAGTCAGGTATCAAAGTCGGAAGTATTATTGGATAAGGCTGTTAATATAAGTTAAAACAAACGAAATTCAATAGGAGAATAGGATTCTTAGATGAGTCTATAGCAACTATGAAACTGCTATAATGTGAACGGATTAAATAGGCTGTGGATGATAAGCTATGCTTGAAGGAGGGACTTCCTCCAGATTCAGAATTGGAATTAAGGAGGTAATAATATTAAATAAATATACTTTATGCAAACTGTGTTAGGCAGGAAAGTATCGAGAAGAATGATTACTTGAAGTTAGGTAGATCGAAATGCCCATGTATAGAATTTAGAGGGGACAAATGAAACATGACTTCGTAGAAATTAGGAATCCCTTCCTTATATCGAAAGAGAGAAATAGGAAAATCTTTTCCTAAGTTCTGCTCACCATAATAAAAATAAATTATTAAAATGCTTACGACATTAAGGAGGAAAAATGAATGAGGATAAGTCAAAAAACACAAGATATGCCTAGATCGGGAATTCGAGAAATGTTTGAATTAGCTCGTGATTATAGTAATGTAGTAAATCTGGGTATTGGAGAGCCTGGATTTGAAACCCCGAAAAATATAATAGAAGCAGGCGTAAAAGCATTAAGAAGTGGTTATACTAAATATACTCCTAATGCAGGAATTTTAGAATTAAGAGAATTTGTTGCTAAGAAATTAATAATAGAAAATGAATTTAGATCAATAAATAAAGATAATATAATTATTACAAGCGGTGCAGTAGAAGCTATTATACTGGTTTTGATGGCGATTATTGACCCTGGTGATGAAGTAATAGTACCAGATCCTGGATGGCCAAATTATGATGGACAAATATTATTAGCGGGTGGAAAAATAGTAAAAGCTAAATTATACGAAGAAGACTCTTTTCATCTTAAAGCAATATCTATAGAGAAAGCAATAACTCCCAATACAAAAGCTATTATAATAAATTCCCCTTCGAATCCAACTGGTGCAGTTTCATCCAAAGAAGAATTAGAATCTATTTGTCAAATAGTAAAGAAATATAATTTAATTGTTATTTCTGACGAGCCTTATGAGAAAATAATTTATGATGATAAAAAACATATAAGTATAGCCTCGTTGCAAAGCATGTTTAAACATGTAATTACCGTTAATAGTTTTTCGAAATCATATGCAATGACCGGCTGGAGGGTTGGATATGCATGTGGTTCAGAAGAAATAATTAATGCCATGATAAAGATCCAAGAAAACTTTGTTGCATCGGTTAATTCCTCTGCTCAAATAGCTGCGATTGAAGCCCTTCAAGGTTCACAAAATTCAATAAAGGAAAAATTACTAGAATATACAAAACGTAGAAATTATATAACTTCTGAACTCGACAAAATATCAGGAATTTCATGTATCCTTCCCGAAGGGTCGTTTTATGCTTTTCCTAATATAAAAAAAACAGGGTATAGTTCATTTGAAATTGCAAAATTACTTCTTGAAGAAGTACAAGTTGTAACGACTCCTGGAAATGCTTTTGGAAATGGAGGTGAAGGTTACTTAAGGATTTGTTTCGCGGGAAATGTGGATACACTAAAAGAAGGAATAGAACGTATAATATTTTTTATGAATCGTAAGTTAGTTAAATAATAATTTAAGCAGGTCTAAATTGATAATAAGTTAGAATAAAAGAGAATTGTTGTTGACTTATGTGAGTGAATTGCGATTTTGATTATAACAAAAAATAGGCAACGTATACGATTTTGGTTGCTATTTAATCTTTTAGTTCTTTTTTAAAATAAAAATATAAAAAAACCGAATTGGAAAATGTGAATTTATCAACCTAAAAACAAAATACGACAGATTTACTTGTGAATGATTATTGTGCATTGTGCATAGAATATATAATTAGTTAGCAGGTTAGGGTTTTTACCATTTTTTCTACTTCAATTTTTAGGTTACATAGAGTAAATAATTTAGGCATGTTGCTTTGCATTATTTATATTATTTTTAAAGTATGGAGATACTTTCGGGAAGTAATTGTTAAGAATAATTATTGAAATGAATGATTAACGTATACCTAAAAAATATTTTGAAATGTCTGTTTTAGACCTAAAAGAGAATAAGGTTCTTTGGTTTATTTTGAGAACTCTAGAAAAAATAGATAAAACTATGGAATGAAGGTTCTATGGCTCAGCTTTCTTTACTTCACGACAAATGAGTAAGAGCCAAAAAAATATTATGGAGGAAATGATGAAAATTACCAATGAAGTAAGTATTGTAGGGAGTGGAGCACTTGGAATCAGAATAAGTCATCCTTCTGATTGTAATGTTTATTTATTTAATCTTGGAGGAGGCTCCCTTGCTTTGGTCGATACTGGTGTAGGAATAGATACAGAGCGGATTGTTGAGAATATTAAAAAAGACGATTTTAATCCAGAACAAATAGATCATCTATTTATTACTCATGCCCATACAGATCACATGGGTGGTGCTGAATATTTTAAAAAAAACTTTAATTGTAAAGTTTATGCACCCATAAAAGAAGCTGACGATTTAGAGACAATTGATGAAGTAGCCTTAGGATTGGATGTAGCAAAAAAAGCAGGTTTTTTCGCTTCTGAATTTAAAGTTAATTCATGCAAAGTGGATATACGCCTTCAAGATGGAGATGAATTTACATTAGGAAATTTAAAATTTAAGGCAATTGAAACCCCTGGTCATAGCAAGGGAGGTTTTTGCTTTCTAGTTCTTGGTGCTAAAAAGTATTTTTGTAGTGGAGATCATATCTCAACTGGAGGGTTGATAAATCTTCAAAATTATCCTAATTCAGGATCTTCGCTGGAGGGTTATCGTAATTCTGTGAGTAAACTCGCCAATTTAGATGCTGATGGATTCTTACCAGGACACGGTCTGTTCACTGTTAATGATGGCCAGAGGGAAATTGATTTGATGATTGATGCAATGGGCGATCTACTTGTGAAAGGTAGATTTTTTATACCACGAACTTAACACTTAATTCCACGAATCCCTTATTTATTGAGCCACATAAAATAACAAATTTCTCTCTGGTGATGTAGTGGCTATTAACTTATTTTACTCTTATTAGATCAGAAAGTGGTGAGGAATTAGAAGGGCAAGTGAAGGATTTTTAATCTGTTTACGTTATACTTTCCGGGAATTGAGATATTAATGTTAATGGTAAATTATTTAAAGATGTAGGTCAAAGAAAAAATATTTTGGCGGATAACACAGATTCTGTCTATGTAACTGCTGGTGCTCTAGTTAAGTTGAAGGCCAATAAGAATGGTACTGAAATTGCTATTGCCGGTGGTTTTTGTAAAACCGAGCATTCTCCATTTAGAATTTTTCCCGATGATGAAGAGATGGTAGATATTCAGCGAAAGGCAGGCTTCAGAGTGAATCGCATCTTAAAAGCGGATCTGATTATCATAGATGAGATAGGCTACACAGCAATAGGAAGGAGGGAGACTAATCTATTTTTAAACTGATAAATGAGCATTACGGGAAGGCATCTGTAATCATCACTTCCAATAAAAGATTTGGTGAGTAGGCTGAAATGATGGGTGATGAAGTGATGACTGCTAGACCGGCTGCTCCATCATTCCAAAGTATTTAATTTAAGTGGGGAATCATTTAGAATTCAAAAAGAAGAGGAGAATTAAGGCATTTTTTTCTTTCTGTAAGGTGCATCTCTACTTGCCGTTTACAGGTGAGGAGGAAACTGTATTTGAAGAAGTTTATCATTATCGTTTTTGTCCGGAAAATTGCTTTGCAGCTCTTTGAGTAAGTGTATATTTATCTATGAGCAAATCTTTATTGTTTTAACCATTGCTGGGTTCACTCCAATATAGATTATCTACCGGTAGGGGGATTAATGCGTTTAAGACTATACTTAGGGTTTAAGAACTCAAAGCATACCTGCTGTATTCAGCCCTTCGTGTTAATAAACTGTAAAAGATTGATAAAAGATTTGATAAAAAGGGCCTATTACTGAGCTTTCTACTCTTTTATGTAACTATTTATTTTCGATATTTAGTTTTCAAAGAACATATAAACTTAAATTTGATGCTTAAGGTAAAAAGTTAAAACATGTTACATTAAAAAAATAGTTTTTAGGAGATAATCAGAATATAAATAAAAGGAGTGTTTAAAAATTATGAAATATGTAAACAAAAGTAATGTTCCTATCATAAGTGAGTACAAAGAAAATATGACAGAAAAAGATTTAAAAGATTTAGCACTACAGCTAAGAAGAGACGTAATAGAACTTACAAAATATTCAGGGACTAATTCAAGTCATCTGGGAGGGGAGCTTTCACTAGCAGACATTATGGCAGTTTTCTATGGGAAGATATTAAAGCTTGATCCTAAAAAGCCTAATTGGGGAAAAAGAGATAGGTTTATCCTGTCTAAAGGTCACTGTTCTGGATTGCAATATACAGCAATGGCTTGGAGAGGATTTTTTGAAAGGGGCAAGTTATGGAACGAGTTTAATAGAATAGATGGAAAGCTTGAAGAACATGCAAACATGGAACTTGAAGGGATAGATGCACCAACCGGATCATTAGGAATGGGACTTTCAAATGGATGTGGAATGGCATGGGGAGCGAAACTAAAATACAAACATAAGATACCGCCTTATTCTGTATATACAATATTAGGCGATGGTGAATGCACAGAGGGACAAACTTGGGAAAGTATAATGTTTGCATCCCAACATAAATTAGATAACTTAATAGCAATAGTAGATTACAACAAATATATAATATCAGCATCAATATATGAAATAATGGATTTAGAACCGTTTTTTGATAAATGGGAAGCTTTTGGATGGTATACGCAAAGGATAAATGGGCATGATGTCACACAAATTTCAAATGCTATAGAAAAAGCAAAAAAATATGAGACAGCACCAGGTAAGCCAAGAGTAATAATTGCTGATACCATTAAAGGTTATCCAATATCGTTTATGATGGAAGATGCAATAAACTGGCATGCAGGACACTTAGATGAAAGATTATATAAAAAATGTATGAAGGAGTTGGGATTATGTGTGCAAAAATGATATATGGATGTTCATTGAAGGGAATGAGAGCAACTTTAGGTGAAACATTATTAGAAATAGGTAAAGAAAACGAAAAGGTAATAGTAATAGATTGTGAAACAGGAACAGCAACAAATATATTAGAATTTAGAAATACATTTCCCGAGAGGTTTGTAACAATGGGCGTTGCAGAGCAAAATGGAATAAGTTTTGCATTTGGAGTAGCAAGAATAGGTTATATACCTATTGTACCGTTATTTAGTTCGTTTATGACAAGAAGGGCATGCGACCAAATATTTATACAGGTTGGGTATGCAAATGAAAATATCAAAATGATAGGCTGTTATTCGGGAGTTACTACCCCAAATACGGGAGCAACACATCAAAGCATTAATGACGTATCAATAATGAGATCAATACCAAATATATTAATTATTGAAACGGCAGATGAAATTGAATTAAAACAGGCACTAAAAAAGATTGTAGAATATAAAGGACCGGTGTATTTAAGGATGATAAGAGGAGATATATCACCATATGATCAAAGAATTGTGCCTGAAAATCATGAATTTGAAATAGGTAAAGCTTCTGTATTAAGAAAAGGAAAAGATATAAGCCTAATTGGAAGTGGTTTAATGGTGTCAAGATGTATGGAAGCAGCAGAGAGATTAAAAGAAAAGGATATAAATGTAGAAGTAATAAATTGTTCAACAATAAAACCACTTGATAAAGATACAATATTAAAATCAATAAAAAAGACAAAAAGAGTAGTAACAGCCGAAAATCATACAGTAATAGGCGGGATGGGAAGTGCAATAGCAGAAATGTTAATAGAAGAATATCCTGTACCACTTAAAATGGTGGGCATAAAAGATAAATTTGGCGAATCAGCTGAACTAAAAGATTTGTTAATAAAATATGGTTTAACAAGTGATGAAGTAGTTAAAGCTTCTTTAGAAATTATAAATAAAAAGTAATATTTACGAGGTATTAGCTAAATTTTAAAAGTGCACTAAATTCAGGTCAGTATTTTTAACTTTTCAGATACCCAAAAGTTCATCTTCATGTCAGAAGCTTATTTCAGGCAAACCTGATTCTTTATCTGGAATAATCCGAAGTTGGATTCTCTTATTAACCCGAAGGGCAGAAATACTACGGGCAAGCCCGTGGATGAATGAATAGGCGGCGATATGTTACAATGTGCTTATGGAAATAAGACTATCAGCATGTAAATGTCAAGCACTTTTCCCATCCCTTCGGTAAGTACATTTCCAGGGCATAGTGCATATCGCACCGAATATCATCTAGTATGGATATCCAAATATCGCCGCCGTATCCTAAATCCTGGTCTACGGGGGGTATTTAAGAAAACTTTTTCCCAAAATTATAAGAAATCTACCTGGCTATGAGATCATAGAATACAATATTCAAATAGATCATATTCATATGGTGATGATAATACCACCCAAATACAAAGTTTCCGAAGTAATAGGTAGAATAAAAGCTCAAACATCAAGTAGATTAAGGAAAAAGTTTTCCTGGTTATCCAAGGTATACTGGAAAGAGAACATCGTCTGGTCACCAAGATACTTTGTCTATACCATAGGTCTGGACGAAAAGAGCATATTAGAATACGTCAAGTGGCAAAAAACACAGGATTTAGGTCAAGCGAAGCTTGAATTGTTTTAATCTAGCGGGAAATCCCCACCTGTAAAGGTGGGGATGAGAGCATTTTCCTGTTTCTTCCGTTCGTACTTTGATATAATGAAAATATGAAATTATATAAAGCAGCTCATACCGAGTCTTATCCAATACAAGATGAGCCTGAAATTAAGAGTCATGCTGCTAATATTTTATCAAATAATTTATCCCTTTCCAACTGTACTTTTTTAGCCATCTCATTATCGGTATATCTTCTTGCT
>Ga0210003_1001144_pt1 | contig 23568 bp, 30 predicted proteins | sample LantaG_FD_182804 | JGI IMG/M metagenome (GOLD analysis project Ga0210003, IMG submission 182804) | Deep subsurface microbial communities from Baltic Sea to uncover new lineages of life (NeLLi) - Landsort_02402 metaG (SPAdes) (version 2) | ecosystem: Environmental > Aquatic > Marine > Oceanic >... | reverse complement strand
TGATAGCAATTAATCTAAGGTTGTTTAAATGTTCCTCAGTTGGGCTGTTATCAATTCCTTTACGTGTTGCTGTATTAGATTTAATTACTTCTTTTAAATATAAGTTTTTGCTTAGTTTCATATTCTAGCTAAATTATGTGTTCTTTTAAGCACTTGTTACTGCTTCCCAACCTGCCCCTGTGTAAACTGCTAATTTTGCTAATGTTGTATCAAATACCATCAAACCAGTAGCAGGAGTTGAAATTGCATTTTTTTGTGTAGTTGTCATTCTAGGAGGTAAAAAACCCTGAGTTGTACTATCCACATCTAATAAAGATGATGAATCAGGAGTTGTTGTTCCTACACCTAAGCCACTAATATTTGTGAAGTAGGCTTTCGGAGTCAAACTGTTTGATTCTATTTGAAGCCTATCTTCGTAAGTGTTTAAAGAACTCGCAGTTTGAAACCTTACACCGTCATTTACATCATTTGGATTAGAAGCCCCTTGAATAACTATCGGAGCGTTAATGTTTGCCGCACTTATATTTTTAACCCTCGTTAAGTTTCCAACCATTATTTCAGCATTACCAGCTACACCCGTATTTCCAATAAATTCAAATATATTATTTCTTGACTGAAAAGTTAGCCCGTCATTATGGTCTCCATCATTCCTGTCATATATTTTAGAACTCACAGCATAACCCGAATTAAACTCAATACCTGCCCTAGCTACACCTGTTCCTAATATTAAATTTTCTCGTGCATTTGTAGGGTTTGCCAATGTTAATATTGCATTGTCGTCAGCAGTAAACCAAGCAGAGCCTACAGACCTTTCTAAAACCAAAGAATTTCCTAATGAAGCTCCTTTGACTGTTACTTCACCATCCTCAAAAGCTAGAGTATCTGTTAAGGTTACAACCCTACTAGCACCTACCGTTCCGTTTCCAGTATAAAAAGTAGTTATTTTTGATCTGATATAATTAACAAAACTTAAAACAGTAATTTTAGCACTTTCAAAAGTTACCCCTAAATCTTCAGTAGAATCAAAATCTATTAAATCATCATCTTGAGTTGTTACTTCCGTTCTTGTTTTCGAGTATTGGTTTATCTGTTTGGCCATAGCTTAAAAGTTTCTTTTAATAATATTATCGTTTCTGCTTGTAAATTTAATTATATAATTTGATGTTCTGTTATCTAATATTCTAGTTTTTTCTATAGATTCTGGAGCAACTTCAATACTTCTTAATATTTGTTCATTCAATAAGTTGTAATCTGTAACAATAAAAGAATTACTTAGTGCTGCATTTTTGGTAAGAAATTCAGAAACTGAGCGAGGTATTAAATCGGCTTGCAAAGTCCAATTTTCTATAATTTTATCTTGAACTTGTTTTTGTTTATGTTCTTGAGTTTTATAAATTATTTTTTCAAAACCCTCGCTTTCTTCAAAGAAATTACCTCTAATTCTAATTGATTGATTCCAGTTTAAATCGGTAAAATCAAATATAGAACTCATTATATTTCCGTTTTGTACTGTTTCAATTTTAACAGTACCATCAGCAGCTTTATCAGAATACCCCATTAATTTGTAAAGTTCACTTTCAAAAGTAGAAGATACACCAATAACAGAAAGTTCTGCTTTAATTTGATATTCGCCACCTCCATAGATATTGTAAACTTCTTCCCATTCTAATAAATACCCAACATAAAGTTGTTGTTCAGTTGTACCGCTAGCAAAACCATTGAAAAAAGTACCATAAGTATTATCGTTTAAATCTTCAATTTTAACTCCATTTTTCCAAAGCTCGATGGCTACTGTATCACTTGTAACGAATCTCCTAAATAAAAATTGACTTTTATCGTTTTTATAATCTTCTCCACCAACCTCAGCGAATACATTACCAACATAATCACATTCTACTTCACAATAACAAAAATCACTTACAGGAATAGAAATTATTTCTGGTAAACTTTCTCCATTTACTTTAGTAGCTAAACCACTAATCGGAACGTGGGCATTGGTGTCAGGTAATTGTATTGTTATCATATTGCTTCAGCTTTTAATTCTATTGTACCGCTTGTATCTTTAAAATCTCCGTAAGGGCTAGTAGCTTTTGCGTTTGGATCAATAGTCCTTTCAACTTCTATTTTTCCACTTAAATTATAACCGATACCGCTATTCAACTGAGATCCATCTATTAAACATTCTGTAACTACATTACCACTATCAAGATACATATCCAGATTAGTAAAACCACCCTTTGGAATTATCCTATTATTAGAAGGATAAGAATACAAAGTTCCTACTTCGTCAATATTATATCCGTTTTGGTCTGTTTCTTCAATTCTATGTATAGCTGTATAATCTGTTAAATCAACAACTGCTCCTCCAGAATTAACCCATGTAATTTTGAACAATGTATTTTGACCTGTTAATATAGCACCGCCTAAATCAGTTAAGTTGTTAGGGTTAAATGTTTCTATTGTTGCAGACCAAACAGGCGTAAAACTACCATCTAAATCATAATCATAAACAGTTAAAGCAGGCGTTAATAAATGATAATCTGTTATTCCTCCAACACCTAAATCATTAATCCCTGATAAATTGGAAAACATACTAAGTTTAATTGTATAACCGTTTAAACCGCTGTAATTACTTGACTTATCGTTTAGGTTATTGTTTGGATTTGAAGGATCATAAAATAAAGAATCTACATTATTATTACCAATCCAATCTTGCCAACTAATTTTCTGCGAGAATCTTAAATTGTAAGTTTGAAGTCCAGCGGCCAAAGCTCCAGTTGTTAAACTAATATCGTTAAATTGAGAACCAGTTTCTAAATTATAATTTCTATTAGTAATTAAATTAAACTGTTGAACTCCACTAACAACAATAGGATTAGCAACATTAAAAACAAAACTATCCAATTCAAAGAATGAACCAGTTATATTATTTTCAGCTATCAATCTAAATTCTAAGGTATTTAAAACAGCTTCTTTGTTTAGGTCTAAATCAAAAGATCCTTCCATTGTGAATCCGTCCTCATTCCATTGTGTTAATGAGCTAAATCCAGCATCTACTCCAACAACTTCTTTGTAAGGAAATAAATTAAAAGATGTATTAACAATTAAATCTGGAATATCAGCACTTTCATCATAAATTTCAACATCGGCTAATATTGTTACTCTATCACTATTCCCACTAACTATACTTACATCACCTAATTGAACACCAACAATAAAATAAATAGCCGATTGTGAATTTTTATTAGATAAAAAAGCCTTTTGTAAACTTGAATATTCCACATCAAAAGTCAAAGTCATTGTATTAGTTACAATGTTTGAAATCTCGTAGTTTTCAATAATAGATTCAGCACCAACTACAGGGGCTAATCCTTCATTGTTTAAAGCGTTATCATAAAGAAAGTTATTTTTTAAATCTGTCAACGTGGTATTTTCATACTCATCTTGTTCTGGTAAATAAGAAATATAAACACCAGCTCTTTCTCCAGCTGTAAAGTTTCCAACAATCTTTGAAACTTCAATAGTTACCTTTGTTTTTGAGCCGATTATTACACCATCAGCATTATCTAAAGTGTTTGCATCTTGATATATTATAGAATCTACATTGTAATTATTATTAAATCCATTAAAGTTTTCATTAAACCATGCTGTTGATCCTAAATTTATATCTGAAGTTATTAATTTTTCTGTATTTGGATTGCTTAAAACAGTTCTAAAACCTGGACTAAAAACATATTTTAAAGAATTTAATCCAACTAATAAAGGAGGTATAATATTATTTTGTAAATTACTTAATTCACCTTCTAAGTAATATGGAACAATTGTAAATTCGTGTTCTATTTCAAACCTTTGAACGTATGTAGATGGGTTTGAATCATATCTTATTTGCATTCCTCCAGTACGCCAATCTTCATAGTTTCCTAACCTTTGCAATGTAACGAAATTAGTATCTCTTACACCTCCTCCAGTATCAAAGCCAATATTAGAACCGTAATAGCCTTGATCGTTTCCTGAAACTTTAGAAGTTATATTGAAATTTCCATTGTTATCAACTAACCCAAACTTATAAACTGAAGCTGTTAAATCTGTAGTACCTCTAATAGTTGATTTAGATAATTCTTCTCCAATGATAGGGAAAACAGGGGAAACATTAGCAGTAAATATCATTACATTTGAATTAACTGTACTTATCTCTCCTGTATGAGATGATACAATAACTCCATTATCATCTTTTCTTTGAAAAACTACTGTATCACCATTAGAAAAACCATCTTTTAAGAAATCACCGTTAACATTATCAACCCTATCTTGTGCAACAATTGACAGCTTTTTACTATCCTCTGCTTGGGTAAACCATTCAATGTCTACTATTAAAACTAATTTCACATTATCCATTACAGATCCAGTTAAATTAGTGGTATAGTCTGCAAGATTATCAGTAAAACCAATCCCATTTTTAAATTGATTATAAAACTTCGTAGACCTCGTTAATATCTCTACGCCCATTATTTCTTATTTTTAATCATTTCTTTTAAACTTTCAATATCAATTTTTTCACCTTTTATATTTGAGAAATCTTCAATAAAACTATTAACATCTAAAGTTCTATTATTTCGTATTTGATTTAAAGCGTTTTGGATAAAGTCTTTTTGTTCACCTGGTTCAACTTTATCTAAAAGAGGTGTAATGTCTTTAAATTGCTTTGATATAATACCGTCTAATTGTTTATTTATATCTATCATTGAGCTTCAATATAAGTTTCTGTTAGTGTAGTAGTATAAATTTCTTTTTGTTCATATTCACCGTCTGCCGTATCTCCTGAAATTAACCAATTCAAAGTTCTAAATTTTGCAAGATTATTATTACTATCTACAAAGTTACTATTTTCTATTGTATTTAAAAAATTATCGAATCCAAAAGGCAAACCTTTTAATGTATAAAGTGCTTTTTGTCCTCCGAAATTGTTTAATACAAATGATTTTTCATTAATATATAAGTTATAAAGTACTTTAGCACTAAATAAATCTCTATGATTTGTTGGTATTTTATTTCCTTTTACAAATAATATCTTTGCTTTTGTAGTGTTATTAGTTCCAACTTTTAAAAGTCCTATTCTGCTTGTTATCTTTCCCACTAAATTAGAAGAACCTCCAAAGAATCCGATAACATTATCAAGAACATTAGCTAAATCTTCCAAAGAATTTTCTAAACCATTTAAACTATCTTTTCTATTACCTAATGCTACTGGAATAGATAATGTTTCATGCTTAGTAATGTATTTAGCGTCAGAATTTGTAATAGTATTATCATTAGTTATTATCTCATAATTAGTACCCTTAAAGTTGTTTAAGGTCCATTCATCAGCTATTTCATCAGTATCAAATTTAATTAATCTACTAAAAACTAATTCATCAGTATTAAATCTTTTAACACTTAGTAAATAGTTAGGCATTTGATAAGTTGGTGCTTGTTTCCAATAAAAATCATTTCTACTTCTAAATTCTAAAGTAGTACCATCTATTTTTATATCAGCATTAAACATTTTTTCACAAAGTTCAAAAAATTCTAATCCAGTAAATCCATAATCTCTTTCATTTGGCAAACCTGTTTTTGTTCCTTGTGGGAAACTAACCATGCCAGTAAATAAATTAACATCATCAGTTTCTAAATTAGATGGCAAATAAACTAAATCATCCAATAAACCTATAGGGCTTGAAAAAGAATAACCTAAATGATTAGCGATTTTAGTTAATGCCGTTCTAAGTCTTAATGTCTTATGAGTTCTAGGAATTGGAAGTAATGCCTCAAATATTTTTATTGATAAATTAATTAATGCAACTACCATGAAAATGGTAAAAACAACATTTAGCAAAAGAGCAATTATAGAATAAATAAGACCCCCTAAATTGAATCCTGTTCCTACAGATGGAACTACTATTACTGGAATAGGTGTTGCTGCATCAATCACTTTACCAGCGTTTTCTCCTAAATCTTTTATTTGTCTTTGCAACTGAACAATAAGCATAAAAGCAATGACTACATTCATTAGAATTTCCATCCTATTGTTTTCTTTTTCAACTACATATTTTACACTTGTATAGTCTGCTTGTGTAAATACTCCGATTGATTCTAAGTAGCTCATTGTAATTCCCGACAATCTATCTCTAATGCTTGTTAGCCCTTTCGCTAATTGAATATTTGCCTTAATGGTTCTATCTTCAAATAATTCAACTCCATCAGCACAATTAACATAACCATCAAATGATTTTTTGGAAGTGTTAATATTATAAGCATCTATACTAAAAGGAATACCTTCAAAAATACGACCTGCACCAATCCAATCTCTAATTGTTTGTGCTTCATTATCAACAAAGGTAAATGAATCTACATCAATACTTGGTTGCACCCCACCATCTTCAAAGTTTGCTTTAATAGATATGTCCTCCCATTCAATAGGGGCATCAACAACTTTGTTATTTAAGTTAAATCTAAGTTTTGCGTTTATAGAGGTTTGGCTCATTTTCTAGTAGTGAATTTGCTTTTTACTTTTGTTTTCGTGCCATCTTTTGAATAGTTCTGAAATATCATTTTCTTAATAGTATCAATATCACTACCTAAATATGTTTCTTTGTTATTGATCGCTGAAACAATACTTTTTTCCAATGTATCAAATTTACTCAATATTTGCTCATTGCTATCAAATCTATTTTCTTTTATTGTTAATTGTGGTGTGTTGTAAGAAAGTAAATCATTATTAAAATCGTGTACTATATTAGCTGCATCATCATTACTAATACCTCCAAATTTAGCATTATTACCTTTATCAACTACTCTCTCGTTTTCGTGTAACATAGCTAAATGACCACCATTTGAATCTAAACTACCTTTGTTTCCAGTATCGGTTGTACCATCTAAAAAGCTAGGTAATGAAGCAACAAAAGATGTTAAAACAGTAGTAGATGTAATAGCACTTGTTAATGCTTGACCTGTTGTTTTACCGTTATCTAATTCAGAATTAAAAGCCGATATAACCGCTAAAGCCAACTCAAACTGTTTTTCTTTTTGTAATAGTTCTTCTTTCTTTCTATTGGCTTCTGCTTGGTCTTTTTGATTTTGACCTAAACTAGCAGCAGCATCAGCGTTACCTTGTGCCGCTAAATTTTGTAATTGTTCTCCTCGTTTTTCTGTAGAATCAATTTCTTCATCAGCTTTTTTTAATTTGTCAGCAAAGAATTTATCATTTAACGCTTGGAGTACTGATAAAACTTTTTTTCTGTTATTGATTTGATTATCTAATGTTTTCTTTTCGTTTTCTTCTTCTTTTTCAATTCTTTCATTTTGTTGGTCAAGTAAAGCATCATTCAATTCTTTCTGAATACTAAGGAACTCAACACTTCCATCTTTTTCTAAATCTAATCTTCTAATTAAATTGTCAATATTATCTTGTTCCCTTGTTTTTTCTAAATTTTCTAATGCTTCTTTAGTTTCTTTAGCATTACCCGTAATAGCAACAAATAATGCTTCTTCTTGAGCAATAATATCTTTCCTGATATCAATAGAACTTTGTTCTGATTCGTTCAAATCATTTTGAGCGTCTTCCAAGTCTTGTATTACAATTCTTCGTTCTCTTATAACTTCTAATGTTCTAGTATTAATTATTTCAGATTGTTCTAATAGCTGTATTTGTTTTGCTAATTCTGTAGCATCTAAAAGCAATAATTCATCAACATCTAAACCAGCAGCAGAAAGTTCTTGTAAAACATCTTTTTGACCTCTAAAACTATCTTCAGCTAATTGACCAGTTTTTTTTAATAAAGCTGACCTAACTTCTAAAGTTTCTTTTTCATTAGCTATTATCCTTTCATTAATCGTTTTTTGATTATCAAACCCATCAATAAGAATATCCAAATCTATTTCTAATCTATCTTGTTTTATTTGCCTTATTTCTTTTTCGTTTTCTAAAACTTCATTTTTTAATTCATTTTCCGCGTCTATTAATTTGTTAACTGCCGCTGTTTCCGCGTCCCTTAAATCTTTACCTGCTCCCCCAGCTAATTCTTTAATTCTTATTAACTCCCTCGATATTTCTAATTCTTCATTTGCTATTCTAACATTAAGGTTAGCTCTTTCCACTTGTAATGATTGTCCTTTAAAAATTGCAGCTTGTAAATCATTGAATGACCTTGTAGAATCGCCTGCTATTATTTGCTGTTGCTCAATCAATCCATTTAATACCGTCAATCTCTTTTCTAATGGTCTTATAGCTTTTTCAAAGGCTATTGTTCTTCTTTCTAATTCAATAGCCGCTTTTGCACTTGCTTCAGCTTTTGCCACGAAATCAGTTGTTGCTTCGTTTGTTCTTGCAAATGATTTATCCAAACTAGTAGCAGATTTATCCAATTCACTCATACCTACAGCTGCCAAACCTAAAGATTTAACCAAACCTAAAGCATTAACATCACCAGTTGATAAACCTTTGCCTAAATCAACTATATCTGAAATAAAAGAAGAAGCTGCATTAGAAGTTTGATCCCAAATACCACTCAACCCGCTTGTTGTTTCTCTTAAACTTTCGCTCCCTTCTTCAGTATTTTCTAATGCTTCTTGTAATCCATCTAAAGAAAGTTTAGCACCTAAAGCAGCAGCGGCAAACCCAAGTAAAGAACTTGATGCTTCTTGTAAAGTGCCTGGGTAATTACCTACGTTTCTTTGAAATTGACCAGCTGCTTCGTCTACATCTTTTAAAGTTTTATCTAAATCGTTTACTTCTTTTTCAAGCCTTTTAGTTTCTTTAGTTGCTTTACCTTCAATTAATAATAGATTTTTAAATTCTTTTCTTAATGTATTTAATCTTTTACTTTGCTTTTGGTATTCATCAGTTAAACCAATAGCTTCTTTTATTTGGTCTTTATTTATTTTTGTAGATTCTGCTTTCCTTAAGTTGGCAACTGTTAGCTCTTGGGTTAACTTGCTTAACTCTATTTCTTCGGCTTTAGTTAATTTAATAGCTTCAGCAATTTCTTCATTGCCTAATCTTCTTTGTTTATCAGATTTTAATTGTCTTTTTATTAAATCATTTTTAGCAGCTGATAGTTTTTTTGTTTTTACTTCTAACTCGCTTAAGTTTTTAGAAGTTTCATCTTCAATTGCATTTAATTTATTTTGTAAAGTGGTTCTTTGTTTATCAATTTTTAATTTACTTTCAAAAGCCTTATTTAATTTCTCGACATCTGCGTTAGCTTCTTTTAACCCTTCAAAATTATTAGCTTTATTTTTGCTTAACGCTTCTTTAGTTATTTTTGTAGTTTGAGAAAGTTCTTTGTTAAGCAAATCAACTACTTCAATTAATGCTTTAGTGCTATCTATGGTGTTTTGCCATAAATTCTTTTCAACTACTTGATCTTGGGTTATTTTTTTAGCCATTTTGTTTGATGCTTCTTAAATAATTATAATAATCTGCTACTGTAATTTCTTTTGTATTTATCTTAATACCTTGCATTTTCTCCAAATGAACTAAACTATCTCTGAAACTCGACCCTTTTTTGCTTGTATCATACATTGATTTTAAAGCGTTTTTTTCAATGTTTATGTAGTTTAGTAGTATTCTATCTTCTTTTTCAATGTAATCAGCTTGAAACATTGCTATCCTTCGCTTAATCTTTAATATATCTTTGTATTCATCACTCAATCCAAATTCGCTAAGATATTCATCATAAATCCCAGCCCATATTGTTTCTAATTCTTTTGTGTTTTCACATTTTACATTATCAATAAACAACCATTTCAACTCATTCGTATCATGTATCTTTTGCCAATTATACATTGGTAAATCATCAATGCTACTATACTTTTTTGAGAATTTCAATAATAAGTTTGTCTTTAAGCGTATCAATAAGTTCTTGTAAATGTTCTTCGTTAAGTCCAAGAATGTCCTCACCCCATCTATCATAAAGGTTTGTATCTTTGCCATTGTCGTCTGTTTTAATAGGGTCTGCATCAATTTCTAATAAACTTGTATCTACTTTAGCTGTAATACTTGCGTAAAATTCGCTAGTATCTAACAAATTTACAACATCTCTTTGTTTATTTGGGTTTAATTGTAGTGTAAAATCTGAATAACCTCCACCAATATCAGAAAGTTTAACGTCAAAACTGTTTTTACCAGTTAATAATTGTTTCCTATTGGCTTCTTCAATCCAATTAAGAATAGCCCTATCAGATAAAACTTGACGTATTATACTGATAGGGTCTATTTTTAGCCATTTATTCAGACTTTCCTTTAACACTCTTCGGATTTATTTTATAATAGTACGCTTCCAAGTCCACTTTGTCAGCAAATGCTTTATGCTGTTTTAGGAATTGAGCTTTACTCATTTTTTTTATCGCTTGGTCATTAAATGAAATCTTCATGTTTTAGTTTTTATAAGTAAATAATATCTGCTGTTTCAAACTCAAAACCAGTTGAAGTAGCTGAAATAGTACCTACATCGGTAGCTGTTTGAGCTGCAAAAGTCAATTCATAAGTTCCATCAGGGTTTTCAACTGAGGCACTTACCACAACCGCTAATTGAGTAGTTGTATTAAACATTGCAAAATCACCGAACAATAAACCAGTAAAAGCTGAACCATTAGCCGAACCATCAACCGTAGTATATCTAACAGTTGCAGTTGTTGAAGTTGCAGCGTTAGAATTACTCTCATTAACGTCAATTAAGCCTCTTTTAGATAAAATATCTGTACCATGAGAAGCAAATCCTAAAGATCTTAAATCTCCATCTTTTACTGATTTACCCCAAGTTGAAGAAAAAGAAACTTTAAATATTGTTGATTCAGTTGGAAATACAACCTTACCAAAACTATTTCTTTCTAATCTAATCGGATCTAAAAAGTTATCTCTGTTTACAATTCCGTTAATATTGTTATCTTCATCAATAAGATAAACACCCATATCAACACAATTGTTACCATTTATTTTCTTTGCCAATTCAGCACTTGAAGCTAAGAAGTCAGAACTCATATTTCTAACACCTTGCGAAGTAATGAAATTCACATTGTCGATTGTCTCAGTATTTGGATCGCCTCTTTCAGTTACGAAATTAGAAATACTATCTGATAAATACCATCTTAAAGCCTTGTCGCTTTGGTTTAATAAAGCATTAATTTCTGCCTCACCAAAAGTAGCTGACAAATCAACACCATTAATACTACCATCTGCTTTAAAATATTCAACGAAAATATATTTTCTCGTTATTCCTGGATGCACTATACATGACCCAGATTGCAGGTTAAATAAACCTGTATCGCAATTACATTCTGCCATTTTTTTAAATTTTTAAATTATTATTATTATTTGATTAATAAACAAAACTATATTTAAACCTTTCAAGTACGCCAATATTTTAAAGGTCTATTTTTTAGTATTATCTATTTAGATTAAAGTGATAATTTCGGCTTTAACCTATAAAGTTTTTATTTATTATATGAATTTTTTTACTATTTCATTACTTGCTTTTGCATCTACTAAATTAACGGCAGATAAATCAACTTGCATCAATCTTGAATGTTTAGTTCCTTTTTCATCTTCAAAAATACATTCAATATAAGCTGAATGAATTTCTAAAATGTTTTCTTTTACTGTCAATCCTTGTTCTATTTGTATCATAATATTTTTTAAAAGTGTATTCTGCAATAAATGTTTTGAAATACTGTATTGCTGGACTTCTGTACAGTACTTAATATTGTTACATGATTAGAATCATAAACAGAAGTACTACTGAATCTATAAGTAGTAGATGTTAAAATCTCATAAATACCGAATTTCATTAATGGTAATAAAACCGCCCTATCACCAGCTTTTAAACTAAATGTAGATATATTAATAATTATTTTACCATTAGGTACAAAATAATCATTATAACCATTATAACCAGAAGTGTTCAAAGTTTCCAAAACACCACCAATACCAAAAACATTGTTATAAGAACTTCTTATTGTAGTAGGTCTAACATAAGCTAAACCAGTTAAATTATCAATAGTGTAAGTTTCTGTGCTTGTGGCTAAAACACCACTTACACTAGTCCATCTAATTTTATTGCCAAAAGCATTGTTATATAATAAAGTATTTCCTGTTGGGTCTGTAACCAAGTCTAGCTCCTGTATAAATAAAGGGATTGCAGGATGTGTAAAGTTATAACCTCCATTGGCTAATTGCCAAGCATCGTCATAGGCTGCATAAGAAATTACCTGATAAGTGAAATAATCTCTTTGGTATTGAATACCACTTTGAACAACTGCTGGAGTACAAGCCCCTATTCCTCCGCTTAAAACTTCAAATGTACTTACACCATCCGAATCAGTTATTGTAGCAGGTAAACACTCTAATATAGGCTCTGTATCACAATCATCACAATCTTTTGATTTTCTAATTGGTAAATCAATTAATAATTCTACACCACTTAATTTATCGTTGAATATTCGCTTAGTATGACCACCTTTTGAAGATACAAATACTCCGAATTTAGCATGATTAATTGCTTTGTAAGAATCAACTTTACCGATTAAATTACTCCTATCTAAATAAGTTATGAATTTATCCAATAAGTTTCTCATTGGTTTTATAGAAAACTCGTAATGTTCCTGTGTAGTCCAATTATTTTCGTCTGTTTCAGATAAAAAGAACAATCTTAACTTACTTACTCGGTCAATTCTAGCATCATCAGCGTTATTAAAATCATCTTCCAATACTTCCAATAAGAAAGCCATCGGAAACTTATCAGAAGACAGCTCTTTTCTTGCTAATTCTTCTTTTGTAGCTATTACCGTCCCATGATAGTATTTTAAGCCATCTAATAAAACTTGTGAAGCTGTTGGAATAACATTACCCGAAATAGTAAATTGTTGATTGAAAATAAATTCCTTACCAACTTCATTCATTACAGTATAAGTAACTTCATCAAGAACAAACTTATAACAAGGAAATAAGTAACCAGTATTACAGGATTCAATAGTATAAGAACCATCACCATTATCAGTAATAGTATTAAAAGGCACTACAATACTAAGTTGTGCAATCAAATCTTCTACTATGTCGACGGTTTCTCTTTTCATTAATCTTTATATTGCTTCATTCCAAATAAAAGAACTGCGTAATAACGTGAATAATTATCAACTATTTTAGCAAAGTTACGCTTATTTATTATGTTAGACCAAATTAACATTTCTTTATCAGCTATTTTTTTAGCTAATTTAATATTAATTTCAGTAGATTTATACTTAATATGGTATAAATAGTCGTGAATAATAGCAGCAAAGAAAAAATCTCCATAAGGAGGAAATAACCACCATAGGAATCTCGGAGATGAACTACCGTTGAACTTAAATCCTTTAGGTATTTTAATAATTTCTTCATTTGATAATTTTATTATTAATTCTTCTAAGACAACATAATGAGAATCTTTAGTGATCGGGTAAACCATTGAAGTTTTAACCAATCCATTCTTCAAATACTCACGAACATTGGTTTTAGTTATCATCATTTGTTTAATAATATTTCAATCATTCCTTTAATTGCTGAAGTTTCAATTAATACATTATTCATATTGGCGTTTATTTCCTTGAACTCTGAATCTGTTTTTTCAATATATTTTGAGGCTGTTTCTTGCGTTTTCTCAATCCTTAAATGTAAAACTTCATTATCTTTAGTCATCTTGTCTTTTAAGTCTTGAATTTTGTCCTCGTTATTATTAACGTGTCCTTTTAACGTGAAAAAAGCAGCAGTTACACCAATAACACCGCTTAAAGCAGTCATTAAATTTCCTATATTACCTTCTAAATCCATTATTAATAATTTTCTGTTACGTAGTTGTTAATATGGTTTAATATTTCATCGTAAAACTCTTGCGTCAATGCTCCATCTATAACAACGCTCTGCATTTCAAAGGAAGCGCTCATCCAGTCACCACGTAATATTTTAGTAATAGTCTTATCTAGTTTAGATTCTATTTCGTAAATCTCAGCAGGCGTCTTTAAACCAGCCTTATACTCCAAGACTAATTCAACCCTAATATCATTGAAATAGTCCAATCCATCTTCTTTATATTGCTCGTAACCGTCTTTTATAATTAAATCATAAAGTAAATCAGCAGCAGTTAAAGAGCTGTATTTATTAATAATTTCACCCTTTATAGCTTGAGATGGCTCACTACTAAAATAAACATCAACACCAAAATCATTATAAACGCACGATGTATGAACGTGATTGTTGTTTAACCATTTATTGAAAAAATGCCCCTCAGCATTGTTATTCTTTGGTTGTATTTCTAATTTATACATTCTCTAATTTTTGAACATCTATTTGTTGTGTAATCTTTGCAACATTTTGGTCTATCTTCATAAACAGAACACAACATTGTTTTTCTATCTAATAAAACACATAAACCATCATCACTTTTTTCTAATGTAGCAAAATTATCTTTATACATCTCATCGAAATGATTTCTTTTACTTTCAAGCTTTGGGAATCTTTTTATAAATTCATCAGTTCTTTTTACTAAATGCTTTTTAACAGATTTAACACTACTATCATATTCTTCTTTATCTACTTCAATAACAAGTTTACAACAAGCACTATTAATACATTTTAAACAATCTATCCCCATGTTTGCAATAATAACCTTCTATTTTCTAAATCAACATTATCATTATTTGTGTTTAACTGAACAGTAATAACATCACCAGCAACCAAACCGTCTAAAGCATAAGTTGATTGAACACTTTGCAAATTTTTCTTTTGCCATTTATCTATACATACAGAATCTAAATCAGTAGTTCCATTTTTAGCAAAATAAAGTTCTATTTCTTCGTTTTGGTCGCACTCACCGTTAATTATAGAATATAAAACATAATCACCATCAACAGTAATTGTATAAGTTAAACCTGGAACATTAGTTGGCGTATTGCTGCTAAAATTATTAGATGAAGTTGTTTCAGTTACTTGAACTTTCAAATAACCTGAAACAGCATCTTCACTACTACTTATGACAATATTACTCATTATGCCTTAGTATCTTCAATTATTTGAGCGTTACCACCACCAGCAACAGAATCCCATATTCCACTTATAGTACCTGTATATTTATCTTCTAAATAAACATCATTCTTTTTTAACTTAATAGCACTTGATACGGTTGCTGTTGCTCCATGTGCAATATACAAATCCTGATTAGTGTCATTTCTAATTACAACTTGTTTTCTATCTGCATTAGCCGCTAATAAAGTAACGGAAGTAATTGAAACTGCAACCGTACTTGCAGCACCTGTATCTGCTAAACCTAAACCATCAGTATTTGCAGCAATAGACTGCAATTCTGTTATCATAGTGTCCTGCTTGGACTCTTTAGCACCGTTGGTGTTTAAAGTTTCTACTCTTGTGTCGATTGACTCTAACTCTAATAGTAGGTCATCATTTGATTGTTGCACTTGACTCATTTTATTTATTTATTTTATTAGTAATAACTTTCAGATACCATTGCAAAACCTGTTGAGTTTACAAAGATAGCTTTTATGTCGCCTCGAAAATCATCTATTGTTAAATGATCTCCTCTTTTTAATTTCCAATTGTAATTAGTTGTTGTAACCCCACCGCCTCTAATAACATACATTATACCGTTTGAATTGTTTTGTATAGTAACTTCTTTCCTTAGAACATTTGAAGCCATTAAAAGCACCTCTGTAAGACTTGCAGGTATGTTATCAGTATTAACCAAAGAAGCCAAAGTGCCTCTTTCGATACCATCAACAGCATCAATTAAAGTTTGCATCTTTGCAACTTCAACTTCCCTCCTTAAATCGTAACTTTTAGCCATTCTAATTACTCTTTGTCTTTACAACTAATTTAGCAGTTATTAAACCGCTTGTATTTCCATTCGGTTCAATTCTTACCCTTATGCTTTTACCCATGAAATAAGAATCTCTAATGCTAATTAAATCATCATCCATTGGGAAGTAATCTAATATGCCTTCACAATCATTGTTGTTTAAAGGAATCCAATCAATATTATCAGCGCTTTCTTCAACGTATATTTTAGGAATACCATCTAAACCACTACTATTAATAGCCAAAACCCATCGCATATCTTGACCGCAATCAATCTCATACGCTCCAATTTGAGTAATGGAAGCATCAGCATCAGTTAATAGAAATTCAGTTCTCATATACCACTTGTATTTTCTAAAAGTTGTATGTTTTCTTCTGGGTAGTCAGTAGAATTATCACAAATATACCATTGTATTGCATGACTATTATCTACGCCTTCATTATACGCTTGTACAATGTTACCTTTAAACGATGCAGGAAGCCCTAATTCAACACTATTTGATACCGTACCACCTGCTGTATTAATCACTTGGTTTTCTCTCACATAATGAAAGTAAATCAATTGAGTTAACATCTTACGTATTCCCTCGCTAGTTACTACACAACTACTTTCATCTATATTAAATGAGTTGAATATATCTAAGAATCTTTGAGTTTGTGGTACTTGTGGATTAGTAACAGTTAAATCTGAAATAAATAAATCGTATAGTTCAGCACCTAACAGTTTTAATAAATATTTCTTTTCATACTTTTCAATATAAAAATCAATCTGATCATAACAATTTTTTGAAATGTTATATTCTCCTGTAAAATCTGTGTTGACTACTATACTCATTTTATTTTAGTTTTGCAGAACCTTTATTGATTAAGATGGTTGCTGTTTCTCTTGTAACAAGATAAGTTGCCCCTTCTTCCAGGTGCTTATCTTTTAAAGCAACAATATAAACTTGAGCATCTAATTTAGACAAATCAACTTCTACCTTCTTAATCACTTTGTTTTTAAGTTTTTTATTTTCCATAGTTATTAGATTTTACCACCAAAAGCCCACTAATTTAATAGTGGGCTGTTTGATTAGTGTTTAAGATTAAGCAGTTTCTAAAGCAGCTTTATCAGTTGCAAATACTCCTGTAACAAATGCTGGTCTTCTGTTAGTTTTAACTAAACATAAACCTCTCCACTCAGCTAATACAGTTACTAAGTTCTTAGTGAAATCATCTGAATCTCGACCAACTTCTATAGAAATTTCTCCTTTGTCATAAACAGTAGCAGATGGGAAGTTTCCAATTAAGTACTCTCCAGCCGTTACTAAAGTTGTAGGAACTAAAGCAACACCGTCTAAACTAAGTTGACCAGCAACCATTGCTAAACGGTCAATATAACGTCTATCAGTTGTAGAAGTTTTAATCAATTTTAGAGTAGTAATAGTATTAGGATGAACAAAAGCGTGAGTTGCATCTTCTTGTTCGGCTACTTGAATTTGATTCATTGCAACTGTCAATACATCAGCTTCGTTAGCGTTATCAACTGCAAGAGCAAAAGCACCAGCTGCAAAAGCAGTAGCAACTGTTTTAATACCGTTTAAGTTAGATCCAGCGTTATCACCTTGATAAACTTGGTTTTCAACATCTTTCAATAATTCTCTCATTAACTCGTTGTTAATTTCGGCAGTCATAAAAGAAATATCATTGATCATTTCTTCAGATACTTTAATGAATGCAGTTCTTTTCTTTACAGATTCAGAAACAACAACTACATCAAAGTCGATTTGATTCTTTAAAACACCCTCTGCAGTTCCACCAGCAGCACCATCTTTGTTAGCTTGAGATACCCAAGAAATAACATTTGATTCAGCTGTACCTCTTGTAACTACATCTAATAATCTGATTTGTCTTGAAGCTATATTGTCAACTCCAGATAAACGTTGTTCAACTGGTACATTACCCCCTGATACATTTGTAGAAATTAACATAGTCCCAGCAGCTTTGAAGCTCATTCTAGCACCTTTGTTAGATTTCATTTCTAATAAAGTTTCTTTATTAGCTTCTAATCCTTTTTGTACAGAGTTAACAACAGCAGCACCATCAGTTTTTTCTTGTTCAGTAAGTTTTTTAATTTGTAAACCGTATTGTTTTAAAGTTTCGTTTAAAGACTTAGATTGTAAAATGTGATTTGCAGATATTTCTTCTTTCAAAGATTTGATTGCTTCAACATTATCTTCTTGACCTTTTGCAACTAATTCCGCTAATACTTCAGCATTCTTTTCGTTGTACTCGTTGTAAAGTCCAGCAATTTCTTCAGCACTTTTTTCTTTGAATTGTTCTGTAGAAATACCTTTGCTTTCTAAGAATAAATTAAATTTTTTCATTATTATTTTTTTAAATTATTATTAATTATTTTGTTAAGTTTAAATAAAAATCATTGTAATCATTCGGCTTAACCTCTGGAGTAGCTTTCGTTGGCTCTTTTACCATAAGTGAATTTATTACATCATTATATTTAGTTTGGCATACTCTTAAATTCATTTCAATTTCTTCTAGTCTTTCATCTGTTCCCTTACCATTCTTTAAAGCGTTGGTAAGTCCAAACATCTTTTGGTTAAGTTGCTCTAAGTATTCAACACTATTACCCTTTGAAACTGTTAACATTGGTGTATCTGCATTAGATCCAAATGTAACAGCTGAACCCTCCCAAAGAATAACCTCTTTTAATAATTGAATCCCATCCTCTCTTATTTCGGTCTTATCTGTAATAGTTTGAAATCCAATAGAATGTTCTGTAATTATTCCATCTTGATAATCTAAAAAAGCATCATTACCTTTTGTGCTTCTTCCTAAATCAGCATAAGCAATTAAACCATCTGCCGATTCTTCTATTTGTTTGAATATTCCAATTTGATGTTCAAAGTCATGGTAACGTAAAAATTTTATTTTTCTGTTACTCATACTTTCTGGTCCACGTTCTTGGATTGATTTAGTAAATGCACCCTTTACAATTACATCACCATCTGAATCAATATTGTTGAATTTAGATAGCATAAGTTTAACACGCCTTCCAGCTGTATCAATATCCTTTACTGATAATTCTATATTTTTAGTCTTGAATAGGTTGTACATCTTTTATTTTGTTTAGAGCATTAATTGTTTCTTCGCTTAAATCATAGTTTTCTTGTAATAAAGCTATCTTACTATCCTTATCAATAGGCATCATTAGAATGATATTAATACCCTCCATTACTATCTTATCCTTTTCAGCTTCTTGCTTCTTATCCGATTGCAATGCTTCAACTCTTGAAAAGTCTTTTCTCATTCTATAGTTACCATCTGGATAATGATTCTTAACAATATATTTAGTATGTTTTGCTGCAATCTTATCAGCTAAAGGAATTACTACGTTGGTATACATTGCTTTCTCGGCTTCTAATCTATTGTTAAAAGTCTTATTTGCTGGATCATTAAATAGTGAACTATCTAATCCTAATACATTACACATGGACCTCAATGTAATAACACCACTTTCTACCAATTGTAAATCAGTAGCACTCATAGCCATTGAAATATATTTCAAATCCTTATTGGTAATGCCTACACCACCATACTTTTCAGTTCCAGATATTCTTTTGTTTAATGAAATTTGTGCTTGTCTTGCTTCTGGCTCGGTCATTGGTCTATTTGACTGATCCGTTAACATACCAGCCATACCTCTATTTTGTAGTAAGTGAGCTTGTGCATCCCATTTGTCGTTTCCTACTTGAATAACATTTGCAGCTACTTGGAAAACAGATAGCCCTTTATAAGATTCTTCTACTGATTGATAAGATGGATTGAATAGTTTAATATGTTCTAACTGATCAACATCATAATATCTTTTTGTTTTCCCTATCTCAAATGTATATTTAAGGTTAGGCAAAAAGAAGTCATTGTTTGAACTTATTTCTATATGATTGCTTGGTAGTATATCAATTTCTTCAATCTTACCATTTAGTTCAGTTCCTAAGGTATAAGAGTTTCCAGAAGTAAGTAAGTAGGTTGATAGTTGTTCGTCTATGTCTTTCCAGGTATAACCTTTGGCCATGTTTGGATTATCCATTAGATCATGAACGGTAGTATCTAATACTTCTTCCCATTCACCGTCTATTTTTTGCTCAACTATCCATTTAGCACTTGAATAAACATCTACTATTTTTTTAATAACTGAATAGGCATCAACATTAGATTCGTAGCTTTCTTCAATTAATTTAGTTAGGTTACCGTTATTAGTTGTAAACTTTTCAAATAATGTTATTACATCATTTGAATTCTTTAAATTAAATAACTTATCTAGTATGCTCATTAAATTAAATTAGGGCTAAACTTAATTAGCAATTAATTTGTTTAAATACAAAGTTAAATAATTTTTATCAACTATTTTTATTTAAGGAATAAAAAAACCATTTAGAAGAAGTAACCAGCATTATCTTGAACTAATTCATCATATCCATAACGCAAAGCATCAATGATGTGATTCCAATTATCAATTGGCGTATTACTTTTTTTATTATCATTCCAAACATAATTATTAAGCTCTCTATGCATCTCTACATCTTCAACTCTAGTGTTTATTGTCTTTTCATTTAATCTGGCTAATCCGTTCTTAATTGAATCGGGACCTTTACGACAAGCGACAACATTGTAACCTTCTAATTGTAGTTCTTTAATCAATCGAGGTTCAGCACAATCGGCTAATATTAAATCATCTTTTGTAACTGTTTGCTCAAGAAAAGTAATTATGTCGGGAGTACTCATTCCCTTCCTATGTAGTTTTAATTCTGTATAGATGTTATTCTTATCTGTAGCAATCTTAACCAATGTCGTTGGATCGTTTACATATCCGAAATCCATTCCGTAAATTGATGGAAGGGAATCATCGAATGGTCCTATTTTCCAGTCCTCAATTACACATCCTTCAGCTCTATCTAGCCATCCACCTAAAACAATATTCTCATACCGTTTAGGCTTTCTTATTTTCATTTCTTCAAATGATCTTATGATGTCGTTTGGTACGAAGTCCAGGCAATCTAAATAAGATGTATGAATATAACAAACATTATCTTTTACACCATTAAAACCAGCTTCAACGCCTTTTGATTCGAAGAACTCTTTAAATATCCAATGCTCTTTAGTTACAGGGTTTAGTATTAATACTTTTATGTTTGGTTCTGGGCTTGTGTTATTGTTACCCCTAATAGATAAACTAACTTTTTCGTATGTATCAAAGTCTGGTATTTCTTCAGCTTCTTCAACTATTAAACTACTGAAATCTTTTAAAGATTTTAAAGATGCTGTTTGTACATTTGATCCTGTTTTAAACCCTTTGAATACTATTTTAGAATCGTTTTGTGTTGATTCTATTCTATTTATAGTAATGTTAAAAGCGGCATCCCATCCTAATAATTTAATCTTTTCTTCTACCTCTGGAAATGTGGAATCCTTACCAGATACATTAGTATATCTACCGTATAAGATACGATGGTTTAACCTTGCAGCCCAATTAACAGCCGCAATAGCAACTGTATAAGACTTAGAACTAAAACGGCCACCTGTAACAATGTAAGTATCTATTCCATTAGGTCTTTTAAATAATGGTTGATATTTATCGCTTATTTTTATCTTCACTTATAAACTCGATTAATGGCGTTTGAATAAACATAGCTCCTTCTTGTTCTATTATTTGAGGGGCTTTTCCATACAACTTCTCTGCAATATACTGTTGCCCTCTTGGTGTCTGAGCAAAGTCTTTAATAAATTCCACTTGTGCTTCTTCATCAGTTTCTTTACTGTAAAGCAATCTTATTGCCTTCTTAATTATAAAATTAACGTGTTCACTTTCTTTTTTTTTAGGCTTACCTGATCCAGCTCTAGCCCCACCATGCCCGTTTTTTATTATCTCTGCTTTTCCCCCCATCTTGATAAAAATTTGATATCTTCAAATATAATCATTTTATTTTTAATGGTTAATCTAATCTAATTGTATGCTTTGATTTTGCGAACCATTTAAGTGCGAACCAAAGCGAGGTTAAATATACTGTTAAAATTATTATTAGTGTTATCATAGTTTCTATTTTTTAGTTTGTTAATCCTATTCCTAACAAGCCGCGATATAACACCGAAAAGGCGTTACATACGCTTAATGTTAGCCACAATTGTTTGCTTCAAAATCTTTTAAAAATCTATTCACAATATTCTCTCTGTCTTCTCCATCTCCATAATCTATCCATTCCAACAACGCAAACAACAGTTCACTTCGTTGGCTAACATTATGTAAACACAATAATTTTAACTTAGCTTGGTGGTAACCATTAAGTAATTCAATTAAACTTTCTTTTATCCCATTGTCAAAGCCTATAATTAAGTCTGTTTTATCTTTCGCTACTATATTTCTGTTTTGTAAAAATTCCGTTGGTGTCATATTTTCGTTTTTAAATCGTTAAAATTTCTGTGTTTACATTTAGCGTTAGGTTTAATACCTGTACAATTCATTATGTGCTTTAATTGATATTTTATTATTACTAACTAAAGCCCATCCTTTGCAATTACCGTAATTACAATTACAAGGTAAAACTACTTGTGTCTTTAACAAAACCTCTTCCTTTATATTTGAGTTCTCGCAATATTGTTTTAAAAATTCTTCTTTTGTCATCTCTCTTATTTTTATATTATTAAACTAAACCTAACACTTTGTATATGGCATTAAAACGACCACATACAATACACGTTACCTACAAGTGCTTAATTCAGTTCATTAAACAAAGTTGGTGGTTCATTATCTTTTTCTTCTTTTTTTTCTTCCACCCTTTTTTTAGCAAGTTTATAGTAAGTTTCATCTAATTCAATACCTATCCCATTTCTTTCAGTTTCAACACAAGCAACCATTGTGCTACCGCTTCCCATTGTAAAATCTAAAATTGTATCACCTTTTTTACTGTATGTATTTATTAAGTATCTCATAAGTTCTAATGGCTTTTGAGTTGGGTGTTTCACTTTCTCATTACTACTATTTACAATGCCATTTATATTTATTACAGTACTTGGGTATTTCATTTTATTGTCAAACCTATTACCAGTTTTGCCCTTGCAGCTTCTGTGGTCAGATTTTGTTGTTTCCTTGCTTTTGTATGCAAACCTTTTTAATTCTTTTTCTGTTCTCTTTATCATTTGTGGATAGTAATTTATTACATCATTAGAAAACACAATTATTTCTTCGTGTGCTTTCATTGGTTTGTATTTTGCGTTTGCAAATCCACCAGTCATTTTTTTAGACCATATCCAATCATATTTATAACCTTTTAAGTTGCTCATTCGTAATGTAGAAGAAAATGGCTCGCTTCCAAATAATACAATAGCACCTTTACTTTTTATAACCCTATTTAATTCGGGCCACATCAAATCAAAATCAATAACACTATCCCACTTGCAGTCAGTTGTTCCGTAGGGTATATCAGTAATAATAGCATCAATACTATTATCTTTAATCGTTTTCATTACTTCAAGGCAATCGCCTAATCTTAAATCTATCATATATTTTAATTTTTCAAATTAATTTTGCCACCGCTCAAAATAAAAGCAACTAACATACGCTATATTTCACCGAAAAAGCGTAAACATAGCTTAACGTTAGATATTCCCTAAAGCCTTATCAATATACTTTCGATTACTTG
>Ga0210003_1001143_pt1 | contig 23568 bp, 18 predicted proteins | sample LantaG_FD_182804 | JGI IMG/M metagenome (GOLD analysis project Ga0210003, IMG submission 182804) | Deep subsurface microbial communities from Baltic Sea to uncover new lineages of life (NeLLi) - Landsort_02402 metaG (SPAdes) (version 2) | ecosystem: Environmental > Aquatic > Marine > Oceanic >... | reverse complement strand
ACTCCAAAGGGCTTTTTTGATTCAAGGCGGAATGTCTTCTCTGTCGATTGTAAAAGATTTCAATATACTCAAAGATGGCCCGACGGGCTTGATCTTTGCTGTGAAAAGTCATTAGGTGAACAAGTTCGTTCTTCAACGAGCTGAAGAACGACTCCATCATGGCATTACGCATTGACTCACGCTAAATGTAACTTTAAAAAAGTTATTGCCTCACGGATAATAAAACCCAAAGCTTTTAAAAAATTAGAGCGGAGGGAAATTGTGAGGTTAAAAATGACTTTTCAAACAAAACGTGAATTACTGGCAAAGACTGCTCCTAGATACCGAGAGGCAAGCCGTAAGAAAAAAACAGTTATTCTCAATGAATTTATCGCATCAACCAGTTATAAACGAAAGTATGCGATTCGATTGCTTTGTATGCGGGAGATACCTTCAGCAAAAACAATTAAAAGACCAAGGGCTCGATATTACGGTAAGGAAGTTGAGGAGGCTTTACTAGTAGCCTGGGCTGTTGCAAACTATATTGCATCAAAAAGGCTTGCTCCTTTTCTTGAGGAATTAATGCCTGCCCTACAACGTCATGGACATTTAAAGCTAGCTGAGGAGGTTTGTAGTCAACTTATATCAATAAGTCCGGCAACAATTGACCGGATTTTACGTCCTTGGCGGCGCTGCTATCAGCCCCGTGGAAAAAGCTTGACTCGCACTGGTAACCTTCTTAAGCATCAGATACCGGTGAGAATATTTGCAGATTGGGAGGATACAAAACCTGGCTGTATCGGGCGGTGCGTTTTTATATAAACTTTTTTCAACCTTCCATAAAACTTCGTGAGAAACACAGAAAAAGCAGCAAAACAAATCGCACATATCACCCTGCTCGCACTCCTTTTCAAAGATTACGAGATTCAGGTGTGATAGAGACTAAGACGCTGGAAAAACTGAATTACGTCAATCATACTTTAGATCCGGTTCGTCTATTGAAACAAATAGAGGCTTTACAGGATGCACTATGGCAGCATGCCGTATTGATAACCCATCCATCTGAAAGTCCTGATTCAGAGGATAACCATAATTTACGTTTTAATGTAAAAACGTGTAGCCTTTCCGGAAAACCTGCAAAGGCAGACGTTAATCCTGTAATTAATGCTGAAGTAAGAAATAAACGTAAGTACCGAAGAACAAAGAAGCCTAAGATTCCACGATATTGGCGTACAAGGAAAGATCCATATGAAAATATCCGGGATGAAATTTATAAATGGTTAGAAAATAATCCAAAACGAACAGCTAAGTTATTGCTTTTAGAACTCCAGGAAAGTTACCCCGGTCAATATAAAGACAACCAACTTCGCACACTGCAGCGGCGTGTGCAGAGCTGGCGAGCCAAGGCGATTATAACCTTTGATGATGAGTGGCTGCATAAGGAAGTAATGACAAAAAAGGAATTATCCCAACTCAGGGCGGTAATGACGGAGACAAATACTCCTACAGAGATTGATTCCAATATAACGATCCGAGCTACATCTTCCGAGTAAGGATAAAATGAATAGCATATGTGCTACGAAATCACTCAATGCAGGTTCAGAATGCACTTCAAATAAGCCTATTTTGTGTCAATATTTAAATGAAAGCCTTAATTTGCTGGGTAAGATCTTTGTTGAGGCAACAGTACGCTTATGGTAATATTTACTCGTGAGGCAATAAGGCAAAAAAAATAGTTGACGTTGGTCAATTCCTTATATTAATAGAGAAATTCACATACTATGATAAAAGCTACGCTTTTATTCATGATCATTCGCCTCAGGTTGTTACTGTAATAATGATTTTACTTTGCTAATTTTATCGTCATAGAAAAGTCAAATATTTATAAGTTAATTTGCATCCCGCTGAATTTTTAATATTATTTCTATGATATCTATCATGTCTTCTTTTTAATCAAACAATACATCTTGGTCTATTTTTCTGTCCAATCAAACCTAACAGGAATTGGTTAAGTCCGAACTGGTGCTCTTGTTTTTATGGCGAGTTTTGACATGAATTTCTCCAATGTGATATTGAATCAAATAGGATCTTCATTGCTCCCCACCAAGAACCCAAACCATATGAAAAGTGCAGAATTGCAAAAGTAATTAATAAAGGCAAGAGATATTTTAAGTTGTTTTTTGCTGACAGGAATAGAGAAAAACCAAAATTAGTGATGGAGTAACTTATTAAGATAAAAAGAAATAATAAGAAAAAATATTGATTTACTAAAGACAAAGTTAAAAATAAAACTAGAGATGATACAAAGAAGAAGGGAACAATATGTCGAAAAGAAAATGGAATTTTCGCAAATTTATTTCCAAACATAACCCAAAAACCATTTTGAAAATATCTTTTAAATAAATCCCAGAAATTTGAGGGAGTATGATAGTAGCTAATTAAATCGGGAACTAATAGTATTCTCCCTCCAGCCCTTTTTAATCGTAAATTAAATTCTAAATCTTGATTCCTTTTTAATTTTTCATTAAATAAGCCAACTTTATCAAATATTTCCTTTCTATAGCACCCTCCGAAAACTGTATCAACCCAAATAGCTCTTTTCGCACCCATCCTAAAAGCAGAATTGCCAACTCCAAACTGTTGAGATAGAGCCAAAGAAATTGCCCAACTTTTAACATTTTCAATTTTTGGCTGTGTAATTATAACACCACCTACATTATCGGCTTCATATTCTATTTGGCTTGTTACACTCTTTAATACATAGTTCTTCTTATATATAGAATGGGCACCCATTATCAAAATTATTTGTCCTCCAGAATTCATAATACCTATATTTAATGCTGCAGAAGTATTTAATTTTGGATTATCAATCATCTTAATAAAAGAATATATTTTTACATATTCTGTTATTATCTTTCTTGTCCCATCTTTACTCATACCATCTATAACTAGTACTTCAATTTTTTCTTTTGGATACTCTTGTTTTAATATAGACTCTATACATTCTTCTATATGTTTTTCTTCGTTACGACAAGGAACTATGATAGAAACTTTAGGGTGAATATTAGATTTCATCTGAAAATTTTGAATTATAAAAATTCTTTGGAATTATTTATTTTCTGACTTAAATTTTCTGGATGGAATAATTTAAGCGTGAATATTTTAAAATAATATCATTGATCCAATCTATGATTGTTCTCGCCCTTATATCAATATCGAACTTTTTTGCTCTTTTTAGCAAGTTTCGTTATAAAAAATGACGAAGTGACGAATCAGACTTCAACTTCAATATCGCCGATCTTATCTGTGAAATATCTGTAGTCCCAATTCTAATAGCTACGTTGTTATCTACTATTTCATCATTAAACTCTGCATCGAAGTCACAATGGGTAAACCACAAGACATCTCTACACTCTACTCATGATTTTGCATAATAGTTAAAATATAAACAATTAACTGGAGAACAAATTTTTATCGCTTAGACGCAACAATTGTCATATATAAACCTTTAATACTTGAGCCAATTATATTATTCACAAGCTTATATGATTTAACAATTCGAATGTGAATAAAATAATATGCTAAATCAATATATCTATTATTTCTTGTAAAATCAGGCCTAAACATTGTAGTTCCCATGAAACTTATTTCAAAATAAGGAGAAAGCAGAGTCCTCAAAGATTCTTTATTCAACCAATTTTCGATTGGCTGGAGATCACCTCTGGTGATATAATTCTTTATAAGAAGTCTCTCTACCACAGGTTTATTTGGTGTGGTCATAATTAATATTCCGCCTTTTGTCAACAAGTCATAAACCTTACTAATATAGATCAACTGGTCCTTTTGTGCTAAATGCTCTATAACTTCGCTTGAAACAACAATATTGTACTTTTCTTCAATCTTATCCTCTATGATATTCGTCTCAATGAACTTCAAATTAGGATACAATGTCCTCGCAGCATCGGCAGATAAGTCTACCCCAACAATTGCACCATACTTAGATAGCTCATGAGTAAGCCATCCAAACCCACATCTAAGGTCTATTAATCTCGGTTTTTCTTTACTTTTTAATTTCAAATATTTCCTAACCTCTCGAATAATGAATTGCTTCCTACATAATTGATCCTCACACAATATAATTTTTTAGGTAGTAAATCTAGCCCACAGTTTATCGTAATATTGCTTTAGTTTGTCATAATTCATGTGCTTCTTTTTTATTTATCACTTGCAACGATTATTATATTTTTTCTATGAATTTTAAATGATGTTTTCCTGAACTCTTTTATAATAGATTCACATCTGACTGACATTAACTATTTTATTACCTTGACGACAATTAAAATTATCTAACTTGCCAAATCTTCGGGCAAATATACTAATAGGACTTATGACTGAACATTTTACATTATTGCGTGCTAACGCACGTACGATTTGCTGTACAAAAGTTGATGCGAAAGGTCTTGCAGTTGAGGGATAATTACAAGAGAAAATAGCTACATGCATCGGAATATCTTATTAGCCAAAGAATTTTTCTTAACAAAAAAAATCTAATTATAGAATAAATTTTCTTCCCCATAACTCTAAAATATAAAATCTATGGAATATTTCACTGTTATATATGTTATTATTTCTTGAATATTTAGAAAACTGTTCTATCAACAAGTTTCGATTTAAATATGTGGGGATAAATGCAGCATTTTCAAATACATCCTTAACTTCTTTATTCATAAAGTGCTTAAACCACTTATTCTCAGGAGTAGAAAATCCAATCTTACTCTTTCTCTTTCTAATTTTCTCAGGGAGATATCCCTTCATGGCTTCTCTCAGAATATATTTTGTCCAACCATTTTTTATCTTTAGAGCAAGAGGATAGGAACTTATTTTTTCAACAAGCCTATAGTCAAGAAATGGAAGCCTTGCTTCTACAGAATGAGCCATTGAATTTTTATCTTCGTATCTTAACAAAACAGGAAGGCTATATTTAGTAATATCCTCCTTGATGCGTTCTCCCAAATTTGTTTTATATCCTAATTCAATAAAACGATTATTAAATTCTAATTTAAAAGAATCTAAAAGTAAATGGTCTAAACCTAAAATCTTGTTTCCAAATTTGAAATATCTAGCACCCTGCACAAAATTAGAAGTCTTTAAAATTTCGTACGAAAAAATAAATTTTAAAAATTCATTAAAAAGCCTTAGTAACTTCCTGTTTCTCATTAATTCTAAAAAGTAAAATATATGAAATTTTCTATAACCGCAGAGCTGTTCATCTCCACCTTGTCCATCTAACAAAACAATTACTCCTCTTTTTTTTGCTTCTCTCATAACACACCATTGTGCGTAAATGCTGGATCCTCCAAAAGGCTCTTCCTGACGCCTCAACAAAATGTCAACTTCCCTTAAAAATCCGGAAGGTTCCGGGAAAACATAATTTCTCTCTGAATTTGTTTTTTCTATGACCTCTTTAATATACTTTCTTTCATCAATATTTTTATCCTCAAAACAAGCAGAAAATGTTTTATGCTTTTCCCCAACTGATTTCATTACTTTCGAAGAACTCTTTTTTCCATGATCCACTAAACAAACTATCGACGAAGAATCAAGCCCTCCACTTAAACAAGATCCAACAAGAACATCACTCCTGAGTCTTAGCTTTATTGCATTATTAAACAGATCAAAAAATTCCTCGACATTATTTGAATTGTTTTTCTCTGGATAGATTTCATTTGAAACACATAAATCCCAGTATTTTTGGATATCCAATTTTCCTTCTAAATTAATCGATAAATAATAAGCAGGAGGTAATTTTCTAATACCTTCGAAAAAAGTATCTTCTGTATGATCAAGAAGTCCGGCCTTGAGAAAATCATAAATTAAAGAGTCATTAGGTTTTTTTTCGACATTTAACTGAAGTAATGGTTTTATTTCTGATGCAAAAGCAAATATTCCATTCCCAAAATAATAATAAAAAGGCTTAATTCCGAATCTGTCTCTTGAACAGAAAAGTTTTTTTCTTTTTACATCCCAAATACAAAAGGACCACATGCCATTGAATTTTTTAAGACAATTATGGCCCCACTCTTCGTAAGCGTTGATAATTACCTCGGTGTCAGAATTAGAAAAAAATTTATGCCCTAGATCCTTCAGTTCCTCTCTAATTTCCTTAAAATTATAAATCTCGCCATTGTGAACAATCCAAATAGACCTATCTTTATTTGTCATCGGTTGATGTCCGGCTGGTGATAAATCAAGAATCGCAAGTCTTCTACTACTCAATGCAAGATTTGAGTGTATCATTTGCTGATCATTTAGCTCTTTTTTCGGAGAATAAGGAAATTTAGATTCATAAACTCCCTTAGGAGTATCATTGAAGCCAAATATCTCATGATTACCGGTTTTTATGTCTCCAAAAATATATCCCTCATCATCCGGACCACGATGAGACATTAATTCATTCATCCTCTTAATTAAATTTAGATTTATTGAACCTTTAAACCGCAAAATTCCTGCAATTCCACACATAATCACAAAAAAGTAACAAAGATTTTTTTCTTAATTATTACTTTCATTCTCAAGCTCTTGAATTGCCTTTCTATAATTTACAAATTGAAATCCAGACTTTTTGATGTGACATACAAACCACATATACCACTCTCTACATTTATTAAAATTATTGCTGAAATAAATATCATGAAACAATATATTGAAGAATCGGATTCCTTTTTCACAGGCATCTTGAACCAATTGCACTGTTTCCTGCTTAGCTTGTTCTAATGTTTGTTTCTTAAATATTCCATTTCTTTCTAAAATATATCCATCCATAATATGAATAGGAAAATCCCAAAAATCTCCCACTTTATAAGGATTTATGAATTCAAAACTATTACTACTGAAAAGGAATTGCGCCTTGTTCATGAGAGCTAAATTTTCTTTAGTTAATCCAATATCACAATCTCTTTTCCCAATGTTATGAATCCTTATCCCAAATGTGTTTAATTTTGATAGATTCTTAAAAATTGTGTATTCTTCTTTTATTGCCGAGTAATTACTATAAGCTAATCCATGTAAGCCCAAATCTAATCCTGATTCAATAATTCTATTTATCCATATCTGGGCATTTTTTAATGAGTAATTTAAATTGCGTCCATTTTTAACAGCAACAAAAAAGGTTGATGGGATAACATTTATTTTATCAAAATCTATAAGTTCATCAATATTTTGCCATTTATTTTTAGTAATGCTTTTGAAACGATTAATCAGTTCAGAGAGTGAAGAATAGCCAATACTAAATTCAATAAAACTTCTTAAAATGTGCTTTGGAATGATTAAGTCCTTTTTATGTTCCCAAACAGTGATATGGTCAACATCATGAGAAATTATAATTTTCATTAAAAGAGTTCTCTTTTAGAGAATTTAAGCAAAATTTCAAGGCATAATCTAGCTTTATTTATTCTATAGTATGGAAAAATTGATCCCCCAAATCCTCTGAAATATTTTTCGATATTTTGAATCTCAGATCCTTCAAAATCGTAATTTAGCAAACCCAAGTTTTTTGCGTATTTTATTGTCTCCCAAAAAGCTAAAGCTCCCCCACCTTGATGTTTCTTTCTCTCACTATAGCCACCGAGAAGGTAATAAACTGATTTATTATCATGGACACAAAATATAACAGAGATAGGAATATCTTCTTCATATACAACAAAACTAAAGCTATTTGTTTCATCAGCATAATCAAAAAGTATTTTATCGAGATAACTTGCATTCACCTTCAACCCTTGTCGAGTGAACGTATTCAGCGCAAAAGATTTTACAAGTTTATTATCATAATTTTGCTTTACTATTAATCCATCTTTTATTCCTTTATTAATATTTTTCCTTCTCTCTGAGGACATATCACTTCTAATTTCAACTAAAGATTTTCTCAAATCTAATATATATGTGTATCTAGGAGCCACCTTATATTTCATCCAAATAAATGGCTGTGTATCTATAACATTGCGATCAAGAGAAATTGATACAACGTGATACCTCCTATTTTCAATAAAATTAGCTATTTTGGTTAATACTTTCTTCCACTTATTCATTATTGCTACAGGATTTTTTGATTCTAATTTAAAAAACGGTCCTGTTGTAGGAGTAAAAGGAGCATCACAACATATTGTCAACCCAAATCTTTTCTTTTCATAAAGATGGAATCCGCCAATTAAATTTTCACCCTTATCAAATATCCCATAGATAGAAACTTTTTCATCAAAAAGATCTAGCCACTTTTTAGAATTGAAAATTGCACCATATTTCTTTACTAGATATTCATATTCCACCATCGACTGCTCGTCTATCTTGTGTATTCTCATGCTGAAAATTCTTTGTATAAATTCAGTAACTTCTTAGATTCAAATTCCCAATTATATTCGCTAACAACTTTTTGTTTTCCCTTAAGTCCCATTTCTTCCATCTCACTAGGATTATTTAGTAAATTAAAAATTTTCTCGGTTATATCTTTTGGGTCATAGGGATTAGCGAATACAGCATACTCTCCAAAGAGTTGGCGCCAATAGGGAAAATCAGACATAACTAATGGCAAAGAACATGCCATATATTCAAATGTTTTTATTGGCAAATTAGTAACAAAATTTTTTTTTGCATGTGGAACAAAAATACCAATGCTCGCTGACTTCATATAATTAAAAACATTATTAAATGGGACAACACCAAAATATTTCGTATTCCTCCATCCCCTTAAGGATTCACACTTTTTCTTAAACTCTTCATTTTCCCATTTGCCAAGAAGCCAAAGTATAGCTTCATCTTTTACCAGCTCTATGGATTGTATAAGGGTTTCAATACCTCGATCATATGATAATAAACCAGCATAAAACACTATCGGTTTTTTCTGGCGAAGGCTTAGCTCAGGTTCAGCTTTATTTATTAAAGATAATATTGGAAAATTTTTGACCACTGTATGATTATTGTATTTTTTGTGCCTATTTTTTAAGTGCGTTTCAGTATCATCGCGTGCAAGAACTAAATGATCAAAAAAAACCAAAGATAGCCTTTCCATAAACAAATATGTAAACTGAATTACTTTTTTTACAAATTTTGATTGAATCCACTCCTTATCTTCAATATCTGCAAAAACGAATTCATGAAGATCATAAATCACTATTTTACGAAAAAATAATTTCAAGAACAGTCCAGTCGGGATTAGTTCTGGATCATGAAAATGGAAAAAGCTTGAATCCTGTTTTAATGTTGTCTTCAATATTTTCCATTGTGTTTTCGTAAGTCTCTCTAGTCTATTTTTTGGCCTCGGTAATGGTATTATCTTGACTCCATCCACAAATTCTTCTTTATCATGTTGAGCAATAAGAATAACCTGATACCCGGCATTTTTCAGAGATTTCGCTTGCTTGTGAAATATCCGGTCGTCAAAAGCAGTATGTACTGATGTCACTAAACATATTTTCTTTTTCATAAAAGCCTATTCTTCATAACTTTTTGAGTTATACGCACTAAAGGATTGTAGTTTGCATAGACAGGAATATTAACTTTTTCAAATCCATATTTCATTTTAAATTCATTTATGCCTGATCTTTCTCTATTCCAATCTCCAAAATTTATTCTGTTACAATTACTTAAGCTTTTACAGTGTAATATGAAGGTATATAAAAGAGCATCATTCGTATTTTTGTTAAGATAATCGGTATGACATTTATGTGCATCAAGATAAATTGTGTCATCAATTTGATAACAATATAAATAAGCAACCAGCCTTTGCTTATAATATGCACCCCACCATTCTCTGCCGGGTAAATTAAATAAATTATAAATGCAAGACTTCCATTTACGGTAATGTATTATGTAATACTTTGATTGTTTCCCGTGCCGAGTTCTCTTTGCCATAGAAACACAAATTTCTTGCAAATCTTCTAAATCTGACTTGATATCAATAATTTTTCTTACCTCAACTTTTTTTAAGCCTTTACGAACCAAGTTGCGTCTATTTGTAGACAATTTCTCTATTGAAAAGCTTTTTAGCTTTTCTGAATCCAGAATCATAACTTCCCACATTTTATTTGCATGTGATTTGTCAGGCACACAATGACTGTACCCAAGAATTGATGCAGTTAATTTTGGTTTCGATTTCCTAGGTATAATCTCTTGATAAAGCAAAGCAGGTTTACAATAGAATGGCAAAACATTTTCCCACCACACCCCCTGGTGAAAATGTATTTTATATCCAGCTTTTATCTGCTGGTTAATGAATTCTTCAGGTTTCATAAGAGTCTAAAACTTTTTTATAAACAAAAAGTGTTTTTTTTGCTCCTTTCTCCCAAGAGAAACGCCTCACCATATTTTGCCTAGCTCTATTTGCTTTTATCAAATAATAATCATAATTTAGTATAATCTTTATGATAATTTTTGCCAAAGAAGTATAATCACCTGGAGAACAGAGTAATTCAGCATTATTATATGAGATAACTTCTGGAATGCCTCCAACATTGGTTGCTACTACAGGCAATTCGCAAGCCAAAGCTTCTAATATTACATTCGGCATACCCTCAGAATACGAAGGTAAAACAAAAACATCACTTGCATTTAAATAATCGGGTATAGCATCATGTATTATATTAGACTTTATAATGACTTTTTTAGATAGAGCCTTTTTCTCAATAATATTAATTACAATGGATTTGTCTTTTCCATCTCCAATTAATAATAAATAAGCGTTATTTATTTCTCTATTGATAATCTCAAATGCTTTAATAAGATCAAAGACTCCTTTTTCTCTTTCACATCTACCAATAAAACAAATAATTTTACTTTTTGGCTCTATTCCCAATTTCTTTCTAATTTTTAATTTGTTATTAAAGTTTCTAAATATATTATAATTTACTCCATTATATATAACATAGGGAGGATTCTTTATATTAGCAATTTCCGTAGCCTTATTTGCCAAATCCTTGCTTACAGCGATAATAGCGTCGGATCCTTTAAGTACTTTTATGCTCGCTTTAAATATTTTTTTTGAAGAGTATGGATACTCATTCAAATCACTTCCTCTAATAGAACAAATTAATGGGACATTAAAGAATTTTTTTAAATATAAAGCAGCGTGACCATCAGGAGTTATTGTATGGGCATGAATAACATTAAATTTGTATGTCTTATACAAGTTTTTAAAAAAGTTATATAAACATATAAACATAGAAGGCCCTGAGTAAGACCTAAAACTTCGAAAAGGAAGTTCGATATATCGCGGCCTTGCTAGCTTGACTGCATTAAATACCTCTTCCCTTGGGAAAGAACCATAAGATTTCCATTTTTCTTTTAACCACAAAATCTTGGGAGCCCAAGGAACTGGAGATATAATTTCTAAATTGACTCCACTTTCTTTAATACATTTTACATACTGATGGATAAATATCCCTTGGATTTTATCAATTGAAGATGGATACATATGTGAAAGAAATAAAACTTTAGGGTAAATAGTTTTATCCATCTTAAGATGAGTTATCCAACATTTCGTTAAATACTAATTGATGTTTTCCCGAATTTGACAACTTAATATGTTTATATTCTCTAATGTTTATATTTATACCATTTCCTATTTTCTGTTTAATAGTCTTGACCATTTCGGATAATTCAAACTCAGAAAAGTATTCATTCTTAACAATTTTTAGCGTTATGTTCATTATATCTGTTTGGATTACCTGATATTGGCTTATTCCTTTTAAGTCTTTAAACTTAAAAGGAAAAAATATTGCAGATAAGTAATCACCATCAACAGTCCTTAAGAAATTTTGTTTTCTACCTTCCAAGCTTTCAAGGATTTTCAATTTTCTCCCGCATTCGCATTCTACATTAGATGTTATTCCTAAATCACCATTTTTGTATCTAATAAATGGCATAGCATAATTATCTAAATCAGTAATCGTAATTTCTCCAATAGAATTAGTGATATTGTTGAAATTAGAGTCTATTGTTTCAATAACTACATGCTCTTCCGATATATGTTTTTTTTGGTATTCGCATTCGAATGCAAGTGAACCAATCTCATTGCAACCATAATAGTCGAATACTTTCCCTTGAAATTGCGATTCAATAAGTTTTCGCTGATAACTTAAAAGCATTTCTCCGGTCGAAAAGATTATTGGGATTTTGATATTAAGATTTATATTATTTTTTTTGATTTTAGCAATCTTAAAAAGTGTCGACGCATAACTTTCTAAACTTTTTGGCCCAATTTTCTTGATTTCTGATGCAATAGCTAATAATTTTTTTTCATGTTCAAATGCAGAAAAATAATTGGCATTAATCATCTTAGCCCTTATTTTCCCTAATGTACTAGGACTTCCAACTGACATAAAATGGACTGAAACATCACCAATCTTAAATTGTGCCCATGATTTTCCTCTTATCAGACAAGCTTCTACCCAAGCTATTGAATTTAAGTCTTTTATAAATTTAAGAGGTTCACCAGTAGTGCCCCCTGTGCTGCCTTTCTTTACTCTTCTTTTATGAAAATCGTAAGAGTGCAGCTTTTCATAATTGAGACGAATTATCTCTTTCGTAAGAGGAGGAAAATATTTTAAATCAGTGCTATTTTTAATATCTTCTGGTTTTAATCCTATATTGTTCATCAATTCTTTATAATATGGAACACAATGGTAGGCATGTTTAATCAATTTCATCAATTTTGCATACTGATATGTTTCAATTTGCTCTCTAGACAAATCTTGAGTAGAAGAAATTTGCTTGAATATATTTATGACTCTATTCCCATATTTATATTGATATAGGGGATAAATTATGTGTTGATAAAAATTATTTCTGAAATAATTCATGGCTATAATTAAAAGCGCTTAGTAATCTTAATTAAAGGGGGGATGGAAAAAATGAGCTTTTTTTCCGGATTGAAATTATAAAATAACATAAAATAAAGAGTATAAATAATGCAATATATTCAATAGAAATAATTTTATATTTTATTATCAAATACGCAGATAACATTAAGAAATGAAACCAGATATAGTATATTTTAGTCCAATTATATTTAAATAAACAATAAATTCCAAATGATGATAATATTAATGCAAAAGGGACAATTGGGAGTCGATATCTTACGCTAAAAAAACTAATTGAATTCATAACTAATACTCCCACTATAGTTGAATACAATAAAAAAGCACTAACTGCTTTTCTTCGTATTGTAATTACAAATCCGATGATAAAAAACGGGAGCATTGATAACCAAAATATTCCATTAAAGAAATCAATTAATTTTAAAGGATTATTTGTTGATAAACCCCACCACGGAGGATAAGGCATTATTAACATAAGGATCGGAAATGAGACGACTCTTATTGGTAGAGACATCCTATTAAAAAATAATAGCATGAGCGAACCTGAAGCTACATATGATCTATTGAATTGATAAAAAGAATGAATATTTCCGGTTTCTATCATCTCATATATGTTTAAAGATGAGGGATTGAATATATTAAATAGCTCCCCAGTAACAATTGAATATATTAATAGTAAAAATATAAAGATTATAAATATCTTTTTTTTCATAAACTTCTTCTTAAAACAACATTCACTCTTAGTTAAAGCAATAATAAATCCAAAAAAGAAAATGACTCCCGAAAGACAAACTGCATAGGGGCGTCTAAAAAATGATAGTATTAAAATAGAAATTAATGTGATGAATAAATTTACTTTTTTCCCAGTTTGAAAAAAATCTAAAATTTTTGATACAGCAAAAACAAAAATAAAAGTGATTATAATGTCTTTCAGCTGAACTGATGAATAATAAACCAGATTAGGAAATATCAAGGCAATCCAAGCTGCAGTCCTTGCAATTTTAGTATTCTCAAAAATAACAGTGCTAATTTTGAAGATATAAATTGGGATGAGTGATCCAAATAATGAATTAAATAGTCTTGGTAATATTACATGATAACTACCAATAAAATCAGAAATATAATGAAAAATTGCTATTACAATATAATAACCAGGTTGAGAGCGACCTATGAAATGAGGGATACCTTGATGATTTATTAAGCTGTTTCCAATCAAACTTCCTGTAATTTCATAACCAAAATCATCAGAGCCAAATATTCGCCCTCCTTTTTCACCAATCTCACCTATGAAAGGATGTCCATGTGCTTTTATCAATATATAATAGATAAAAACAACAACAAAAAATCTGAGAATAAATCCAACAGTGAATAATTTAAAAAAAAGATCCTTTTCATATCTATTTTTTTGCTCTAAATATGCTATTCCCCATCCGCTAATGAAGAAAAGAACTGCGAAAATCAGAATGTTTATGTTACCTTCTTTTATGGATGTAATTGAGCTTAAAAAAGCAATAATTGAGAACAATATTACAAAAGAATATTTTTTCATTTTATAGAATGAATTTTAAAGTGAATCGTAATAAATGCTTTTAATATTAAATTAAAAGTAAAAAACGACGCACGTTATACTTATTTAGAAATCACATTTTTTATTGATTTAAGGTGAATTGTTCGAAGAAAAATAGAAATTATAACTGTTTTTAAGACTAAAAAATCACTTTTCTCTGCAAATAGAAATTTTGATAGTGGATTACCTGATATTTTGTGATATACGACAGCTATTGCAAAAAACGCAAAGGTATATGAAATTGATGTCGCCCACGCCGCACCAATTATTCCAATATTCGGAATCAATACAATATTTAAAATTATATTCAAAATCAGCGAAGGTAAACTTATAATAATGTTCAATTCTGGCTTTCCCCTTCCGTATAAATCATTAGCAATAATTTGCCATCCGCTCATACTTATTGCTCCAATAAGAAGAATTTTAAATGACAAAACGCTATTTAAGTATTTTCCTGAAAAAAACAAAATTAATAATGGTTTGGCCAAAAAAAATAATATAACAGAAATAAGGCTCGATATGATTAATACATTACGGCAAATAAAAGGAGTAAATTCTTTTAGATTTCTTGGATCTGTTTCTGAAGCAACTTTCGTGAAAAGAATTGTCCCAGCAGATTCTGAAATTAGCCATATTTTTTCTACTAAGGCAATTGCTACAGAATAGAAACCAACAGCTATTGGATTAATGAATATATTAATTATTAAAACATCAATCCGATAATGCAAAAATACAATGATGTTCCCAATATAAACCTTTAAACTAAAATTAAACGCATCTTTTAAATAACGCTTATTAAACTTTAACTTGAACTGACTAATTACTGACTTGATAAATAGAAGTAATAGTATTACTGTGATGGAATAAGATAAAATGTTAGCCCATATACAAGCGGTAATCCCTAGTCTGAATAAAATTAAAAATAATAGTACCAAAATAAGAAAAAATAATTTCTGTATAATATAATAAAAATTATACTCTTTTATTTTTATCAATCCTAATAAGATTTTATCAAGCAGGGTAAAAAACAACAATAAAGGATATAAAAACAAAGCAAAAAACAAATATGGCTTTGGAACTCCTTTGAATAAAGAACTACTGAAAAAAACTATAATTACAAATCCAATTAATATTCCAATTACTCCCAAGATTAATGTTGCCAGAATATTATTTCCAATTATGTCACTGGCTTTGTAATTTTTTTTCCCCAAATGATAAACAGAGGAAGATGCAATACCCATGTTACAAAACGTTAATAAAAGCGTCGGTAGTAAGAGAGTTAAATAATAAATGCCTTGTCTTTCTGGCCCTAAAACACGGACAATTATAATAAAAGAAATTATATGAATAGCAAGCTCTAATATTCTCGTAACAAATGTAATGGAAGATTCATATGTAAGTTTCACTAAAGATTTTTCTATTTGAACATATTTAGTTTTAGAAATTGTTCCCATATAACTACAACTTATTTTGAGGTATTTGAATGTCTGGTCAAAATGAGAATTATTTCAATAGTACAACACATATTATTAATAAGTATCAATCTAGGTATCCATATCATAAAAATTAAGATATTTTTGGCAATTGCATTCAAGTAGCCTTTGAGAGCATTATATTTTTTAGTTCCTTGCATATATATTGTATATCCTCTTCTTTTAAATTATTATGAAAAGGCAAGGCGATGGTTCTACTTGATTTATCTTCTGTAATTTTAAAATCGCCTTCTTTATACCTATACATATCTCGGTAAAATAGTTGTAGATGAATTGGAGAGAAATAATTACTGCAGTCTATGCCTTTAACGGAAAGTTCCACCAAAATCGTATCCCTGTTTTCCTGAGAATATTGCCTTGGTAAACAGACTACATAAACAAACCAGCTTCTCTTCACACCATCTAAGGTTTCTGGAATCTTTACTAAATTCCTCAATAGCTCATTGTATCGAGACGCGACTCGTTCTCTTTTTTTGAGTATTTGGTCAATTCTTTCTAACTGTCCTATACCAAGAGCACAGTTTATATCGCTAATCCGGTAATTGTATCCTAGTCTTTTATGTGCTAGCCAGCCTCCATTCTTATCTCTTCCTTGATTCCTGAGACTCCTGCATATCAGAGCAATTTTCTCGTCACTTGTTACAATCATCCCCCCTTCACCAGTTGTTATCTGTTTATTTGGATAAAATGCAAATGTAGAAAGGTTTCCAAAAGTGCCTACTTTTTTTCCTTTATATTCTGCTCCTATTGCTTCACACGCATCTTCAATAACGTAGAGATTATATTTTTCAGCTATATGCATTATTCTATCCATTTCACAAGGGAGTCCAAAAATGTGAACCGGGAGTAATGCTTTGATGCACTTTCCTGATTTGCGGTCGATTAAGAATCCTGTTTTCTTCTGTTTATAGCAATTTTTTTCTATATACTCTTCAATTTTCTGTGGATCGATATTATAGGTTATTGGATCAATATCAACAAATATTGGTGTCGCCCTCACAAAAAGGACGCAGTTTGCTGAGGAGATAAAACTAAAAGGAGTAGTTATAACTGCATCATCAACACCGATATTCAGGCTCAGTAATGCTAAATGCAGCGCTGCTGTTCCACTACTCACAGCTATAGCATGCTTAACTCCAAGATATTCTGAAAATTTCCTTTCGAATTCTATGAGCTTCGGGCCCAGACTCAAATAGGGTGTGCGGAGCACTTCCAAGACATATTTTATCTCTTTATTTGTTATATCAGGTCTTGAAAGAGGCACTGTTATCTTGCTTTTTTTCAATTAATCCTCCAAAATCTCTAAGATAGCATAAAGGAAATGCCTGCTATTGCTCCCAACAATCCAAAAAGATAAGTAATTAATGCGGTCTGTTTTTGGGAAAATCCCTTTCTCATGAGCTGATCGTAAAAATGATCTCTATCGCCGTGGAATACTTGCCTATTTTTTAATATTCTTCGGCTGATAGCTAATCCAGTATCTAATATAGGAACCGCTAGAATCAATATAGGAACAACAAAATGAATGAGTGAGTAAGGCTTTGATGAAAATAAGACCGCTAAAACACCTAGTAGAAAACCGAGTAATGTGCTTCCGTTGTCCCCCAAAAAGATTTTGGCCGGATTGAAATTAAAGAACAAAAATCCAGCTGTCATGCCTATAATTGATACAGATATCACTATTCCCAAAACATTCTCCTCTAGTATGAAAGCAAGGAGAAATCCTCCAGAGGCTATTAATGTGCTTCCTGTAGCAAGCCCATCAAGCCCATCGAGCAAGTTTATAGAGTTCGTAGATGCTACCAAGTAAAAGATAGTGACCGGGATGCTAACGTACCAGTAAGGTATCAGATTCACTGTGATTTTGCTGACGAAAATTACGATTATAGCGGCAACAAATTGCCCAAGAAACCTATAACCAGGGTTCATTCCTCGAATATCGTCAAAAAGCCCAAATAAAAGAACTAGCAGGAATGCCAAAAAAAGGCCAAATATTTCCTGCTGTAGAGCCTTAAATAATACACTAATCAATAACCAAGAGGAAAAAAGGCCAAAAGAAATAGCAATGCCTCCCAGAATAGGCACAGGCCTACTGTGTATTTTAAGTAATCTATCATTAGGGTAGTCAAGGGCTCCTTTTTTATAAGAGATTTTGATGACAAGAGGAGTGCTACTCAATGTAACAATAAAAGAAATGCTTAAAATTAAAATATAATTAATCATGTTGCTAAGATACAGATGACTCAAATTGAATTATGTTCTGAAACTTATCCATAAGTGCCTCCTCTCTTAATCCCTGAAGGCTTGATTCTAACTCGTTGAGTGTATCAATAACTTCTTTATAATTGACATGATTTATTGTTTTAACAACAAAAATCTTTTTATGATCTGTTTGATTTAAACTTTCATTTTCTTTATCATACAACTCTTCCGTTAGTTTTTCTCCATGTTTGAGTCCAGTAATGAAAATAGGAATATCCTTGTTAGGCACATAGCCTGCAAGACTTATCATTGTTCTAGCTAAATCTATGATCTTTATCGGTTTCCCCATATCCAAAACAAATATTTCTCCTCCCTTCCCCATGGAAGCAGCTTGAAGGATTAACTGAACAGCTTCGGGAATTGTCATAAGAAACCGCGAGGCCTCAGCATTAGTGACTGTGACTGGCTTGCCCTGTTGAATTTGCTCTTTAAAGAGACGAACGACACTTCCTGTGCTTCCGATAACATTTCCAAACCTGACACTCATTAATTTTGTAGAATTCGTCTGGGCAAGGCTTGCAACATATAGTTCCCCAACACGCTTTGTAGCCCCCATGAAGTTGCTTGGCTTTACAGCTTTATCTGTTGAAATAAAAATAAATTTATCAATATCATGTTCAATGGCTAAATCGGCTATGACTTTTGTCCCAAGCACATTGTTCCTGACTACCTCATAGGTGTTTAACTCCATCAAGTGCACATGTTTATGGGCTGCGGCATGAAAAATAACGTGAGGTTTATACCTTTCTAAGATACGATTGACTGATTTTCTGTCGCTTACATCTGCCACAATTGGAATACAATTCAAGGAAGGAAAATCTATTCGAAGTTCACGATTCGTATAAAATACGCTGTTTTCGTTATGGTCGAACAGAACCAGTTTTTCAGGATCGAATTTTGAAATATGTTTACACAATTCCTTCCCTATCGAACCTCCACCACCAGTTACCAAAACCCTCTTCCCAACAAATTCTTCTCTAATCCGTTCCATCTCAACCTCTAATGGCTCCCGTCCAAGTAAATCATCCATTTGTACTTCTCTAATCTGGCTTACACTTACACTACCATCAATGATTTCCGTTAAGGTGGGAATTGTATTAAATTTAACTCCAGATTTTATGCACAAGTCGATGACTTCTTTGATCTGCGTATTATTGGCAGAAGGGATGGATATGATTATTTCTTCAATATTATAATTTTTCACTATCGTAGGTATATCTTCTCTATTTCCTAGAACTTTTATACCATGCAACTTTAGGCCCTTTTTTGCAGGATCATCATCTATCAGGCAAACCGGATTGTATTGTGATTTTCCATCTTTAATCATCTCACGCAAAATGGATTCTCCGGCACTGCCAGCACCCACAATCAGAGTACGTTTTCCCACCTGGTTGTTAGAATGTATAATCTCTCTAGAAAGCCTAATCGAGAACCTAAGCCCACCTATAAAAATCACAACTAGAAGCCAATCTATAAAAAATATAGACCTTGGATATCCGCTAAATTGGTTGATAAGGTAGAGTGTGAATACAATAAGGAGAGAGCTTGTTGATGATGCTTTCAGAATTAAAACTAAATCCTCTGTGCTAGCAAACCGCCATATTCCTTTATAGAGACCTATAACCCAGAAACAACCCAGTCTCAGTAGAATAACTATTGGCAAGGTTTCTATCATCATCAGGAAGAATTGTGGGGGAATTTGCATTTCGAAGCGAATCATGAAGGCTAGGAAGTAGCAAAAGGATACAAGAAGCAAATCTAGGCAAACTACCATTAGCTTCTTCTTATAGCTTTCATCTAATTTCATTATTTTTCGTGTAATTATTGATTGTAGAGAATTCATGGCTCTTTTCCTTGGCTTAAATAATCCCTTAATTGATTTTTATCCTTTCTATTTATATGTGAAATAAAAATGTCCTAATTAGTTTAATAAATGCGATTAGTCCCAAATAGGATATAGAAGCTAAAAAAATCACCCTCTAAATCATCGGCAAAGGCTATTTATTTAAACTGTTTGTAACGACTAAAATAAATGAGCATTGATATGAATTAAAATTTAGATGCTTTTGAGAGTTTTATCTTTAATGAAGTTATTTTTAATTCTATGTTCATATTAATCTTTTTTAGAGAAATCGTATGAAAAATAGATTAAGATATCTCATTTTTTTTATGATAGTGGCTACATCCCATATCTTTGGACAAAATGTTTTCTATGTAGACGTTACTAATGGAAATGATTCAAATGCAGGTCTTTCTGAAGCAATTGCCTGGCAGACTATTGCAAAAGTTAATAGCTCATCGTTTTCACCAGGTGATAAAATTCTTTTCAAGCGTGGTGAGATCTGGAGAGAACAATTAATTATTTCCTCCTCAGGAAATGCTGAGAATCCAATCACCTTTGGAGCATACGCATCTGGAGCTGACCCGATTATCAATGGTTCTGACCTTGTCACTGGCTGGATTTTATATAGCACAAATGTTTGGCAGACAATCTGTACAACAGAAGCGCATAATGTTTGGTTTAATGGAACTAGGGGTAACGAAAAGCCCTCGCTTGCTAATGTTAATTCTACAAATGACTGGTATTGGAACTCTAATGTGCTGTATGTTTATTCCACATCTGACCCTGATACAGCCTACACAAGCCCAGGAATTGAATCTCAAAGTAGGGGATACAGTATTTATGTTTTATCGAAATATTACATTAATATAGAGAATTTTCATGTTGAAAAATCAAAACATCCAATTGGGCTAGCCAATACAAATTATATTAATGTGGATTCGTGTACTTTGACTCACGGTAGCAGTGCAACCTATATAGATAACAGTGATAATACCCTATTCAACAACTGCACTGTTTCCTATTTTTATTATGAGAGTGGTTATGCGGATGGTGGAGGGATAGGTTTTCATGTTGGCGATTCAGCTAATCTTATTATATCTAACAATACAATTTCTTATTGTGACGCCTATGGCATAGCCGCAGTTACTGCAAATGTAACTGGCGGCAGAATATATGGCAACACAATACATCACTGTGCAATCGGCTCTAGCCTTGAGCCTTATGGGATATTTATGAATGGCACTAATTTTAATGTTTATCAAAATGAAATATATTCATGTGGAGATACAGGTACAGACCAAGGAATTCATACCGCTGGTTTTAGTTGTAATTTCTATCAAAACAAAATCCATGACAATATAGGAATGGGAATGTGGGTAAAAGGGAACAATAATAAGATGTACTATAATTTAATTTATGATAATAGTACAGTAGGATTTCGTTTTGGGGGAGCAGGTACTTCCACTCATTACGCATATAATAATACTGTTTACGGCAATAACTCTTATGGATTTTATTTCGAGGCTGTTCCTGCTAATAGCCATAATCATATGAAAAATAATATAGTCGCAGAAAATGGAACATATGAGGTTTATGTTACCGATAATGGTGTATCAGGTTTTGATGGAAATTACAATTGTATTTATCACTCTAGTGGAGCCGCTTTCATGTACTGGAAGGATAGGGCATATAATTGGGCTGACTGGAAAACTAATACAAGTCAAGATGAGAATTCCATCTCCTCCACCCCCCTATTCATCGATTCTGCTAATGATAACTTTACGCTTCAAGCTGCATCCCCATGCATTAATGTCGGAACAAATGTTTCATTATCTCAGGATTACGTAGGCAATATTGTGCCTTATGGGGGAGGGGTTGATATTGGCGCATATGAATTTACGCTTAGCCCTCTCTATACTGAAATTAATGCTTTTCCTACATCTGGATGGGTACCGCTAAATATTGATTTTACAGGAAGCGCGACAGGAGGCACTGAGCCATACACCTATTCATGGGATTTTGGTGACGATGGCTCCTCTTCTGCTCAAAACCCATCTCACACATACACAAATGCAGGCACTTTTAATGTTATTCTAACTGTAACAGATGCGCAAAGCAGCAATGCTTCTGATTCCATAACCATAACAGCCTCTTCGATCTCCAGTTATCAACTTGCAGTCTCTGCTGCCACAGGCTCTCCTGCTCCTGGTACGGGGGGGATCACAGATCCTTCACCCGGGATTTATTCATACTCATATGGAAATTCTGTCCAGGTAGAGGCAATACCAAATGAAAGTTATAGATTCTCAAAATGGACTGGGGATGTGAGTGATTCTGAGGCATACAATAAAGAAGTAAACATTACTATGGATAAAGATAAATCAATATCCGCATTTTTCTGCACAAAATGTGGTGATGTAACGGGTGATTTAAGCATAACCCCTGCAGATGCCCAAGCAGCATTTGAAATATTCCTCGGCATCATATCAAACCCTACAGAGAGTGAAAAAGAGAATGCTGATGTGGACTGCAGTGGAACAAAGACAGAGCCAGATATAACTCCCGGAGATGCTCAGGCCATTTTTGAGAAGTTTTTAGGGATAAATGATTTACCATGCGATTGTTCATGTAATTCAAGGAGTGGATCTGTTTTAACCCAGATGAGATTGACTCCTAATAGACAAACTCCAGATATTAATCTTATTATAAATGATATTAGAGTGGATCAAGGTGGAGAAGTTATTGTTCCCATAATAGTTGACAATCCTTTCAATATTAAAGCTTTTGGATTCGATCTCATTTTTCCATCTGAAGCATTAGAATTTGTTGGGGTGGAGAGGACAGAGCCTTTGGATGACTTATATCAGGTAGATGCAATCAAGATAGCTGATGGAGTTGTGCGGGCTGGAGGATACAGAAGCAAGCCGATTATGAGTCATTCCCCCAGGGCATTAATAACATTGATATTTAAAGTTATTGAAGAAGCGGAAGGGTTATGCCACTTCTCTATTGTTAATACTACTGATGACATTGAAAATGCTTCCTTTAACAATGAAAAGATAATCAAGAGAATTTGGGAGCCGAGGAATATTCCTGAGGAAAATGTGCGGATAAGGTAAGCTACCGCCGTTAGCTTTTTTCACTATTTAGCCAATACGGCACTTTAATGCTAATTTCACGGGGATAAGGTCAGATTAAGATCGACCTGACATGCTGTTTTAAGGGGGCCTCCCAGCCTTATAATCCAACAGGAGGCAAAGAATATTTTATACCTCAACCAGCAAAATTACATAATCGCAGGATTATAGACACAATAAGAAACGAATGTCAAGGGGTGGTGGTTTTTTTCTACTCTTAATCCTCTGTTCGTTATTCAAGTTTTGTAGCGCAAGAATGCTCCAATATTTCCGTATCTGCTCAGCTTGGAAGGGGGATTGATATGTTTCACTCTACATCTTTTATCCATGGCCAGTTCAATGGCTTCATCAATGACATCAACGAGAGGTTCTGTTTTGCTCTGGCAGGTCGGACATTGTGTCTCATCTACAAACAAAAAGC
>Ga0210003_1001142_pt1 | contig 23569 bp, 16 predicted proteins | sample LantaG_FD_182804 | JGI IMG/M metagenome (GOLD analysis project Ga0210003, IMG submission 182804) | Deep subsurface microbial communities from Baltic Sea to uncover new lineages of life (NeLLi) - Landsort_02402 metaG (SPAdes) (version 2) | ecosystem: Environmental > Aquatic > Marine > Oceanic >... | reverse complement strand
TTAGTCCTTGCTCTTCTCTGATGATCGGACGCCAAGCCCCATCTTCATTGTCGGCCAGGAAGATCTTCGATGAGGGCCTTAGAAAATCACTGACAGAAGTGTAACCGATATACTCTGTGACACCGTCCTTCCACGAGTTGATCACGTAATCGAGGGTTTGCTCCTTGTTCGGATACATGGGGCAGTTGTAGATACCCATTTCCCGGTAATCCTCGTCCTCGTCACCCTGACCGCCGATATATGGCAGAAACTTAACAATCCAGACGCCGCCATTTCGGGGAAATTTGCCTTCGTTATCATCGGTATACAGAGTGAACGCCAAACCGATTTGTTTGAGATTGTTACGGCACGTAACGCCCTTGGCCTGATCCCTGGCTCTGCGTAAACTCGGCATAAGTATCGCCAGCAGCAGCGCAATGATCGCGATTACTACCAGCAATTCGATTAAAGTAAATGCTCTTTTACCTGATATTTGCGAATCTCCTCAATCATCCGGACCGGGCTCGGAGCCAATCCGGTATCACAGCAACATTAAAGGGATAGTATACTACTTTCCCGGACAGATAAGTATAATCATAATATTACACTTTCAATTGATGCCTCAATAAATTCTATCCCCGGTTATCGAGTTCATCCTGACTTTCACCGCCGCGGGTCAAGTCCACACCGTCTGCCCGCAACGCATCCTGCAGTTGGGCCACTTTCAACTCCCGAGGCAAACATCTTTTATTTACCGACATAGCAGCCGCCAGTCCCGCAGCATGACCGGTCGCTACGCAGTTGCCCATACTCTTTCCCGCCGAGGCTGCAACGTGAGTCGCCGAAATACACCTTCCGGCCATCAGCAAGCCGTCCAACTTCTCGGGCAGGATCGCCCTGTAGGGGACATCGTGAATCTTCATTTTGGAAAGTCGCACGAATCCTATATCCAAAAATCCACTCCGCCAGGCGATAACATCGTCGAACTTGCGTCCTTCCTGTGCATCCTGTTCGGTCAAGACATACGGCCCCTTAACCCGGCGTGTTTCGCGGATACCCATTTGCGTGCCGGTGCCGATCAGTTCGATGTCTTTCAGTTCCTCACCCCCAAATTCACGCATTGACAGGGTCATCTGGAGAACCTGCCTTCGGCTCTGGCACTCAGCCTGCGTGCGCTCGACCGGATCGGTCGCATCGAACTGCCCCAGATTTTTCGTTCCGGCGTGATTTATGTAAAAGCTGCTGCCGTTCGAGACTTTACCAAGTCCCCATCCGTCCGGGATAAGCGGGTACTTCTTCTTCGCCTTGCGCGCAATGTCTCCGATTTTTGCTTTGCGTACTTGTTCTTTGGTGACATTGGTCAGATTCAGACAGAGCGTCATCGGAGACAGCGAGCCGACTTCCTTCATTGTTTCGGCCCCAGCGTAATATGCCACGTCCGCGTCACCCGTACAATCTACAATCACCTTGGCTCGAATCACCGCCGGACCGCGTTTTGTCGCCACCACGACGCCTGTGATGCGCTCGCCCTCCACGACAGCATCAATAGCCCGCGTGTGGACCAGGTACTTGCAGCCCACCTCGTCAAGCGCATCGAGCACGGCGACCTTCAGATAATCAACGTTACACCATAACTGATGCTCGCCGACCCTGACTGCCTGATCGCCGTAAGCCCTAAGCTTCGCAAGAAGCTGTTCGTGCAGTTTCGACCGAGGTTTACTGCCCGGGCGCATCTGGTTGATCGGCATCCCCAGGCACCACGCGGCTACTCCCCCGAAAAACGCGTGGTGCTCGATCAGCAACGTGTTGGCGCCGGTTGCCGCCGCTCCCAGCGCAGCGCCGATTCCCGCCGGGCCGCCGCCAACCACCAGCACATCGGGCTTATATGGAATCTCCGCCTGCCTGCGAATTGTCAGGGTACTTTGAGCTGAGGCCGGACGTGTCAGGCCCCCGATGGCCCCCGCACCGGCTGCCGCGAGAAATCGTCTTCGATTGACTTTGTTATCTTCTGACATTGTCTTTCTCCTTTCCACCTTAGTCCATTCTCAAATCCACAGGTTTGGCGTTGAGGGCTCCGACAGTAGCGATAGGCCCAGTCTTTATCGCCCACCCATGCGGAGTCGGCCGCATTCTTGCTAATGTGCGGATCGGAGATTTTTCCGTGTTGCAGAAGAATCTCATGCACCTTGGCCGGCATTCGGGCGGACAACCATGTCTGATCAGATGAAGCGGCTGAACGACTCAGCGCAGCAACGTCAGGTTTGTCTCTATCGAGCTGCTTAATATGCCAATTCTCGGTAAGAGCTGTTGTGGTTCTCTGGTTACCCCATGCCCATGATGTAACCAACAGCAAGAGTACGCCGCAGCTTCGGATAATCTTGAACTCGTGATCTTTCATTTTGCCCTCCTACCGGTCCAGCTTGACCACAATATAAGGCGTTTCTGTTTCCATATCCGGATAAATCGCTCCGTTGCCGTTATTATCCATGACCTCAATCAGGTACATAAAGTCCCACTTCGCATCTATATCCTGGCTCGGAACGATTGCTTTGTATTCATCACCGGTTCCCGACGCCGTCATCTCTAATGTTTTGTAGTCCTGGAACTGAGTCACACTGCGATAGAGCAAACGTACCCACTTAACACCGGCGTCATCATTGACCTTGGCCGTAATCGTCAGGGGCTTGCCAGCGTGTGCAAGCGTTACGTGCTCGTGCTTGACCTGAGGTGCTTTGTTATCGACTGTAACGGCTACGGCAATCGGCTCGGTTCTCAAGTGTTCACCTCTGTCGCCTGCCTCGATCAGGTAGTTCAATCCAGTCGTGACATCTTTGGCCTTAATCGTTGCGCGATAAACAGAAGGCTCGGTTTGCTTCATCTCCACCCACACATAATCGTCCTGCCCGCTGCGGTAGCCAACTCTCGCAACGCTCACAGGCTCCCTGGCACCTATCGTCGCACTAATCGCCAATTCCCTGCCAGGTTGCGCCTTACGAATCGGCACGTGCGCAATCGTGATTTTGCTCTCAGTAACGTTCAGCTTGAAACTTTTCCTCAGCTTACGAAGTTCGTCCAGTCCCGCGTTCAGTTTGGGCAATTCGTCGCGCCAATGGCCGGTCAGGTTGGCGCTCGCTCGCCCCATCATCAGATTCTCGTGGTAGATATCTGACGCCGACTCAACCAGCTTGCCCCACGCGCTGATCGCCTCGCTCTCAAGCTCGATGGCGTCGTCGAGAGCGTTGACGTCGCAACTATGTTTGAACAACGCGTAATTGAGTCCCGCCTTGGCCCTGTGGGAGTGATAAAGCGCGAGATAAGCCAATATCTTAAGGTCCACGATTGTGGAATCGAACTCCTTGTTTCTGTGCCCGCCGATTTGCTGCTCGGCCTGCTCGACAAGGCTAAGAACATCCTTCGATATGCGGGCAAACCATCGGCTCGACTCTTCAGGTGAAAATTGAGCAGAATCGATTCCCTCCATTCGATACTTTGCCGCGTTATCAATGCTAAGGAACTGCTGCGTGTCACTCGGCAATGCCTTGGCGTATTCGGGCAGGTCTTTCATTCGCTGCTTACCCACCCATCCCCTGGTCGTGGGGAACATGTTGTAAGGATATGTATACGCCACGATGCGCGGCAGAATCTTGCTTGCACGGTGGAGCGCCCGCTCGACATATACGCCGGCCTCTTTGCCGAATCGCTTTTGAAATTCCCGCTCCCAGACCTCGGCGGGTGTGTCAGGATTATAGCCTACCCGGCCGAAAACCTGGAAGAAATGCCAGTACCGCTCGAATTCCCAACCGTAATACTGATACTCAGGCTTGAGCAATTCGAAAGGCTCCATCTCATGAGGATGGTCCTGCATTTTTGTCGCCATCGGTTCGGTTACCTCAAAACCCTCGCCGTCATAGAGGTGAGTGCTCTCGGCAAATCGCCTAACGTATTCGGGATCGGCCCAAAGTAATACCCGCGTCGTTCCCCCGGTCCACAGGCGCCAGTGCATCTTATATCTCTGAGGATAGCTCAGCAGGTCCGCATAGCCGTGCCGCCTGTCATGCTGGTTGTCCGGATGAATGTGCGTCGGATGAAACGGAAGCCCCATCTGCTCCATCCAGTACTTCGTGCATATCCTCATGTTAACATTCATCGCGACGGCTTTGTCGATCAGTGAATCGGGGAAGTTCTTCGCACGTGCATCGAAGCGAACGTTAGGCGCATGCTCATTCATCACACGGTAGATGTTTTCCCAGAAGCCGCCCATCTCGTTTCTTTTGAGCCCGGACTCGCCGTGCATGCGAAACTGAATCGCATCCAGATCCGGCACAAGCTTGAGGAACTTTGTCAAAGCGAGTCTCGTGTAAGCGGTCAGATTATCCGCGGTCACACCCCACGCTATCCCCTCGGTTGGTTTTCCCGCTCGATCCTTCGGGCCCTGCACGCCGCCGCGATAAATGTGGTCCCAGATTCCCAAAGTGAAATCCATGCCGCGCTCGTGTGTCATATCGATGATTCTGTTAAGTGCCTCAAGATTTTTCCGCTGCTTGTCTTCGGTGATCCCAATGACCTTGACGTTGGGAAACTCTTCGATGTCGAAGAAATAAGGATAAGGCGGCGAGAAGTATCCCCAGTTTTCGTAGCCGAAGAGCAATGCGAATGTGTTGAAGCGATTCTTCGCCAACATATCAAGATATCTCGCCCAGTAGGTTTCATCGTAGAAATAGCTCTCGAAGTTTCCCTGATGCATCGTGTATATCGAAAGCGCACGTTCGGCCACCGCCGGCTTCTCCTCTATGTTGCAAACCTCGCTCAACGGATTCTGTGCATCCTCAGCCCAGCCGATCCGGTCGGCAACATCCAGTAGGGCATACATCAGACCACGGTCATCGGCCCCGCTGACCAGAAGCACATTCTTGCCGGACCACTTCACATGACGTATTAACAGTGACTCAGCTTCTACAGGTATGGGAATGTTAAGGCTGCTGTGTAACGTGGCGGCAGCCCCCGCTTCACGGGAAAGGCCCAAGACCAAAAATTGATCACCGCGTGCTGTTTCGAGCGATGTTGATTGTTCAATTTGTATCCCTTTTGCCCGAAGCGCCAATATTACTTTGCTCACTCCGTGTCGTGCAGCGGGACCCATTTGTGTGTCCGTGACTAATGAAATTGATGGACTCTGTGCCGCCTGCAAATCGCAGGTTACGGCAAAAAGCAGACTCATGGCTGATACAGTGAAAACAACAGGTGGGCGGCAGAACCTCTGCTTGAATGTCATTCGCAGTCTCCAAATTTAGATGAATCGATCATACCTTCAATGAAACAATATACCAGATAAAAAAAATAACGACAAGTTCTGTCCTTTACGAAGAACTTCAAGATGTTCTCATGTACCAACACTTACCCGGTTCCAATTCTCGGGAAGGACAGGTCCCGCTGGAGCAGACTCTGAAGAAATCCGGAATTGAAAAAGAAGACAGTCAATCGCCAAACTGCCTTTGATTGCATAATCCACTTAAAGGCCGCAGGAAAAAAGGGCAATCATCTAAAATAGAAGGCCTTTTGGTGAGCGGAGTTTCTTATCCCACCAGCGCCCGGTACTGCTATCTATCCGTTCGATGATCTTGGAGGTCATCTGTCTTCCTTTGGCTTTTACGCCTTTGATCAGGACCTGCTCCGGCTTGAATTCCTGCTGATGGATGCGCAGGCCTTTGGCGGGTTTATATTTAACATAGATCGACTCCGGTGTGCCGAATTTGCAGAGCTGCAGTTGGGCCTTTGCAGGAATATAGTCGTAGTCACGGTTCATGATGACCCCCCCGATTTCGAAACGCTTGACATACGTAACCCCCCAATCGGTGTATACCGCAGTAAAGACCAGGTCACGCTTGTAAATACCGCACCAGATGAGGCTGTCGTCGACATAATAGGTCTCTGGCGGAGGCATCACCGCAAAGGTACCGTCGTTCTTGACGATCAGCAGTTTGTCGAGTGATGAACAATTTAACAGCGATTCACCTTTAACGGAGTGGCCGAGGAATCCCTTCTCAGAATCAATGTTGATACTCAACTCGTTGGACGTGAGCTTACGCACGTCAAGGGCCTTGAATGTGTCGATCTTTGTACGGCGTGGGTATTGCTTTTTGTATCTCTTGATGAGAGATTTGAGGTAGTTGACAACATAAGACTTGAGGTTCTTGAGGTTCTTCTCCACCTCGGCTAATTCTTTAAGGATGGCTTCAATATCTTTGCGATTCTTCTCGATATCAAAGCGGGAGATACGTTTGATGCGTACACCCAGCAGCATTTCCACATCGTTTCTGGTAACGTTACGCTTGAGTTTGGACTGGAAAGGTTTAAGGCCTTTGAGTACAGCCTTGATGACCGCTTCGTATGTCTTGCACTCTTCGATTTGTTTATAGATCCGGTTTTCAACAAAGACCTGGATCAGGGTCTTGGTGTGGAAGGCCTCCAGGAGGTTGTGCCTTTTAAGTGCCAGTTCGCGGCGCAGGATGTCCAGGAGCTGGCGTACATTCTCACGGAGCACCTGTTCGGTATTCATCTCAACCGGGCGCTTGTTACAAATGACAATGATACGGCTGGAGACCGATGTTTCGCACTTTGTAAAGGCATAGAGTGCTTTTATGGCTTTGTCCTGGTTGGCGCCCTGCGAAAGGGTGATTTCAATTTCCACCTTTTCTGCGGTGAAATCATTAATGGAACGAACCGGCACCTTCTTCCTTTTTACGGCATCTTCAATAGAACTGATAACCGATTCTGTGTTCTGTATGCAGGGAAGCTCCTTGATGAGCAGTTTGTTGGAGCCTTGTTTTTCGATGCGAGCACGGACCTTGACCTTGCCGAATCCTTTGTCGTATTCGCTAACATCCATGATCCCGCCGGTCCAGAAGTCGGGCAGTACATTGATCTCAGTGGAGGCCTTCCTTTTTTCCTGGATAATCTGAATCTCGGCTTCCAGCAACTCGATAAAGTTATGTGATAGAATGCTCGTTGACAAGCCTACGGCAATCCCCTCTGCACCGAGCATCAAGAGCAGCGGGAGCTTGGACGGCAGGGTCACCGGCTCTCGGTTACGTCCGTCATAGCTGGGGATAAAGACGGTCAGGTCTTTATTGAACAGCTCGTCGCGCGCAAGTTCAGTCAGGCGGCACTCAATATACCTGGATGCTGCGGCGTGGTCGCCGGTAAATATGTTACCAAAGTTGCCCTGGCCTTCAATGAGATATCGTTTGTTGGTCAGCGTGACAAGTGCGTCACCGATGGAGGCGTCACCATGCGGGTGATATTGCATGGTGTGGCCCACTACATTCGCCACCTTGATGAAGCGTCCATCGTCCTTTTCTTTCAGGGCATGCAGGATACGACGCTGAACCGGCTTGAGACCGTCGGCCACATTCGGAATGGCCCGTTCGCAAATAACATAGGAGGCATATTGCAGGAAGTTAAAGTCAATCAGATCGGTTAACGGGCCACGCCGTTCATAGACAGGGAAATGGTCGTGCGGAGTCGGGGGTTCTTCGCTGTCACCGCCGCCGGCGACGCCTGGTTCCGGCAGGCCAGATACTTCTCTGCGTGGATCGAGGAACTCTTCGACGGATGTCCCGATGCCATCTTCTTTTTGCTCGCTCGTATTACGACGGGACCGTTTATCTTTGCTGGAAACGGATTCTTCTTCAAATAGAAATCTCTGTAGTCCTTTGCTCATACCAGTATTTCTTCGTCAATGACAAGTTTTTCCATAATATAGTTACGGCGTTCCTGTGTGTTCTTTCCCATATAAAACGCGAGCGTTTCACCAATGGAGTGTTCTCCGGAAATCGTAACCGGCGTGAGCCGCATGTCACGTCCGACAAAGGCCTTGAACTCTGACGGGGATATCTCTCCAAGTCCTTTGAATCGAGTCACTTCATGCGCGCGCCCCAGCTTCTTCATGGCCGTATCACGCTCCTGTTCGGAATAACAGTAGTGGGTCTCTTTCTTGTTACGCACGCGGAAGAGAGGCGTTTCCAGAATCTTGAGGTGCCCGCGTTCCACCAGCGACTGAAAGAAACGCAGAAAGAATGTGATCATAAGGTTGCGGATGTGCAGGCCGTCCACATCGGCATCGGTAGCTAAAATCACATGGTTATATCGCAGATTATTTATGTTTTCCTCTACGTCCAGGCTCTTCATGAGGTTGAAGATTTCCTCGTTCTTGTAGAGTGCATCCTTCTTAAGGTCGCACACATTGAGGGGCTTGCCTTTGAGCGTATAGATCGCCTGAGTGTTAACATCACGGCAGCTCACTATAGAACCGGCGGCGGACTGACCCTCGGTGATGAAGATCATGGTGTCTTTGTGCAAACTCTTCGCGTGGTTGTAGTGCTTTTTGCAGTCGCGCAACTGGGGTACACGAATAGAGATGGCTTTGGATCGCTCACGCGACAGCTTCTTGACCGCATTGAGTTCCTTGCGAAACTTCTCCGTTTCGAGGATCTTGTTGATCAGCTTGTCTGCCTGTGTCCTATTACTGTGCAGTAGTTTAAGTACGGCCTCTTGCACGCGACCCACAATTTCAGAGCGGATTTCCGTATTGCCCAGCTTGTTTTTGGTCTGGCTCTCAAATATCGGGTCTTTCAAGCGGATTGAAATTGCACCGAGCATGCCTTCACGTACATCATCGCCGCTAAACTTCTTCTTGGCAAAATCGTTCACCCCGCGCAGGATGCCTTCGCGGAATCCGCTCAGGTGCGTACCCCCGTCGTTGGTATACTGGCCGTTCACAAACGAATAGTAGTCCTCGTTGAACCGGTTGGTATGAGTGAAGGCAAATTCCAGGGTGGCATCGCGATGGTGCAATGGCTCATAGATCTTCTCAAAAGAGGACTCATCTTCAATCAGGTCCAGGATGCCCCCGGTTGACAGAAACCGTCGATCATTATAATTGATGCGCAGTCCCGCATTCAGATAGGTATAAAAGCGAAGTCGCCGCTCAATATGCTCTTCACAGAATTGGTACATTGGGAAAATACCGGGATCCGGCACAAAGCTGACAAAGGTGCCGTTTGGCTGATCGGTCTTGCCCTTTTTCTGTTTAATTAGCTCGCCGAACTCAAATCTGGCTTGCGAGTATCTGCCCTCCCGATGACTGCACACCACGAAGTCGGAGGATAGGGCATTCACTGCTTTGGTGCCGATCCCGTTGAGACCGACGCTGAACTGGAACACATCGTCATTATATTTTGCACCTGTATTGATCTTTGACACACACTCCACCACCTTGCCCAGTGGAATACCCCGGCCATAATCATGTACGGATACCCTGTTTTCCTTGATTATGATATCGATCTTTTTACCATGGCCCATAATGAACTCATCGATTGCATTGTCGATGACCTCCTTGAGCAGGATATAAATTCCATCATCATAGTGTGCCCCACTGCCTGTACGGCCGATATACATCCCGGTACGCAGCCGGATATGCTCCAGCGACGAAAGGGTCTTAATCTTATCATCCGTATACTCGTGCTTCTTTTTAGCCATAGGCAATTATCTGTTGTTCGTCCTTTATAACTTGTTATCCCACACTCCAAATCAGGTTTTGAAGGGGCTTGTAGAAGTGCATAAGTTAGCAATAATAACGAATTTCTGCAAGGATGGAACACAAAAAAGCAATTTTTTGTTCTTTAAAGGACTTCAGAAGATGTAATTCGGGATGAGGCTGGGTGGCGTAGCGGAGCAAGGCTATAGAAAACTCTGCAATTTCGAACGATACGTGATGAATCTCAACTGATTAGCACAGAAACGATTTCAAGCCTCACGAGGGGCAAAGACTATTGTCCTGATCCCAAGTGCAGTTCGTTGCTCACCTCCCGATAAAGTGCCATTACCTTTAGAAACGGATCCCCCTCTCCTAAGGTTTCCAGGGGAAAATAACCGCGGTATCCGGATTTGTGTACGATCTGCATCAGTTTCGGGAAGTCCGTCTTGACTTTAGTTCCCCCCACCTGGATCATTTCCTTGACTTGCCAGCTAACTGCATAGGGAATCAATTGCTCGATTTGCTGATATGAATCTCCCTCCGGCAAGCTTCCGGTATCCAGCATCAAGCCAAACCATTCCGAATCCACCCGTTCGATAATCTCAATGGCCTGTGCCGCATTAGTGGTGAAATTATTGTGGTTTTGATAACTGATCATCACCCCATGCCGGCCGCCATAAGCGGCACATTCCCTCATGTCATCAATCAACCAATCTGTAATCTCTTCTCGGGAGTATCCCTGAGGCTTGGCTGTTCCGTCAAATATCCTTACGTGCGGAATTCCCATTTTTGCGGCGGCTATCACCCAGTTTTTGACCAACTGCTTTTCCTGTTTCCTTTGTTCCGGATCCCCCAGGGTGAAATTATTCCTGACACCCGTTCCGGTTAAAGCCAGCCCCAGGCGAAAGGCCATTCGCTTGATGTTATACAAGACCTCGTCGGAAGGGACTTCCGGATACCCGGGGATATAATAGGCGGTTAGATCCACTCCCTGAAAACCCGTGTCTTTTACAAACCGGAACAGCTTCTCCAGACTCATCTCGCCGCTTCTTAGCAAGCTATTGAAAGAATAAGCATTGAGACAGAGACTAACCGGAATTCTGCCGGTATTCTCTTGTGGTTGGTTTCCCTGCATGCCGGCAGCCACCGCCGTCCCAGCCCAGGGGAGAGCTGAGGTCATATGTAGGAACTGGCGTCTCTGTATCAGCATTCCCTGAATCCTTTCTTTCCTGTAACTGATTTCGAAACGGACTTTGAAATCAGTCGATATGCACTTCACTCAAACATTTCTGTACCGTTTAAGTACCATAATACCGAGATTTCATCTCAATTCCACTAACTTTCCGACAACTTCAGCATACCATGTCGCAATAATCACAAACAGAGGTAAAGAGCGGCAGCAGTGATAGATGACTTGCTGAATGAAACTGACGTAAGAATGACGTATTAGACATGGACGACTCAGGCTTCAAATGTCTATGGGCCACGGCAAGTACTTATGAATCAAATACTTAACCAAATATCCCCGGAAGGATTCGAACCTTCAACCTCTGGCTCCGGAGGCCAACGCTCTATCCAATTGAGCTACGGGGACGAAAATCAATACTATTTTAGTACGCGAAAACGGCCGGAAAGTCAAGAATATACGCCGGCAGCGGCAATAATTTGTGTTTTTTTCGAGTTTTACCGGCATAGCGATACAAGCCCTCTGAGAAGACAATCCGCTGTTTTGTTTTTATGTGGATATTTTGCCCATTTATGTTATAATAGTATATTAATGGTAAAGATGAAAAGAATGAGGTCGTACAACTCAAATCGGGGATGGTTAGTTGTTTTACTTGCCGTCGTTTGCTTTTGCTCTGTCGTACAGGCGGGTCGGCCCGGCTGGCAGGCGCAAGAGGTCGATTGGCGTCTGACCGGGGGCAGACGCATAAGAGATATCAGGTATCCTGAACAAAAGGAACCGCCGCTCTTCAACGAGAAAGCCAAACCCCAGACGAGAATTGTGCGTAAGCAAATATTGCCAAAAGCACGCCCTTCTGAAGACCCTACGTTTAGTCTGCTGTCGGTGCAGACAGTAATAGCGAATATGATAGATTCCCCGCCCGTTGCCGGGTTTGTTCCACTGATAACTGTCGCAGTTACCGACAAACGTTCCGACGATGCCGACTGGGTGGCTGAAACACATAGTTCTGTCGTCGGTAAATACCTGACGAAGAGTCCTGAAACAGACTTCACAATCGGCTTGTTCGATACAGGTGCCAGCGTTCACTTAATGGGCTACGCCGCCGCAAAACGAACAGGCATCTATGCTGCCGATCTGCTGACGCCGAGTACGGTTGAGATCATTGGCGCGACGAACTCGGTTTTTGCGGGGGTAAGCCAGCCGTTGGCCATCTTCGTGGACGGACTGGCGGCAATTGATCCGAACGGAATGAACTTTGACGACTCCAACATGGTCGGTCAGAGCAATATTTCCATTGTTGTCGGTGATGAACCGCTTCCGGACCAACCGGACCTGCCGGTTGCCATAGGTTCCCTTATGAGCGTCAACTTCGTAACGTCGATATCTAACGACCATCCGGTTACGGTAATGTATGACGGAAATGATTATACCTCGCCGGACATACGATTCTACGACTATGACGACGCCGGGATACCTGAATATGCGAACCACCTGCCGCTGAATTTCATTCCCTCCAGTTCAATAAACGTACAGTACTTTCCAGATATAGAGGGGATCATGGACTTCGTTTTCCAACCTGGGTCGCCCTCGACCGTCATTGGCAGCCTCTCTCAAAGTCTGTTTTTCGTTGATAGCGTGGACCTGCATAATGGGACCTTCAGTGCGGTCGACAAGGATCGTTTCATGCTGGACACGGGTGCCCAGATAACCGTGATCGGTTCGAGCATAGGCTCGCGTCTTGGCCTGGATCCGGCGAATGCGGATTTTGAAGTGGATATCGAGGATGTAACGGGGGAGGTTACGATCAATCCGGGCTTCTATATCGATTCACTCGATATTCCGGCTCTCGGCAGCTGGCTGAGCTATACAAATGTCCCTGTCGTGCTTCTCGACGTTTCTTCGCCGGAAGGCGGCGCACTCGACGGTATAATCGGCATGAATTTATTAACGAATTTCAATCTCGTGCTGCGTGGTGGTGGTTTGCCTGATTACGGCGGGCACAGTCTCGATTTTGAGCCGATTGCCCCCAGACCACTCGGCGATATTGCTCCGGGGATAGGAGATGGGATTGTCGATCTTCGCGATATCGCTGCCCTGGCAAACTTATGGCTGACCACGCCGGAATCTCAGCAATGGAATCCTGACGCTGATATCGCGCCTCCGGGTGCTCCCGATGGCAGAATCGATTTTCTTGATTTTGCCGTGATGGCGGAAAACTGGCTCGCGACAACAACACCGTAAATATACCTGATAAATCATTTCATCGGATTTTTGCACTCAATCTGTCAGCACATCGATTTCTTCTCGTATGGGATGACTACTGTTTGACATCATCCTGCTTTGCGCATATCATCCACAGACTGCCAAGACATCTTTTGTTTATTAGGACGACAGAATGAGATTTGTACTGGATTTGCTGTACTTATTAGCCGGTCTTGCCTATAGCCCCGTAATCGTATACCGGGCCATCAGGCACAGGCGCTACCGGACCGGCTGGGCTCAGCGTTTCGGCAAAATTAGCCGGAGAAGCCCCGAAAAAAAATGTATCTGGATACATTCTGTCAGCGTCGGCGAAGTGAACGCGGCCATGACCATCGTCAAGGAGCTTGAGGACAGGTTCGCCGATTTCGAAATCGTTATCAGCACAACCACCGATACGGGGTTTGCCCGCGCAAACAATCTTTTCGGCCAGAAGCACCAGGTGTTTTATTTTCCTTTTGATTTTTCATGGGCGATGCATCGCGCCTTCGGCAATATTCGACCTGCGATCTGTCTGCTGATGGAGCTGGAAATCTGGCCTAATTTTATCAGCCTTGCAAAGCAGTCAGGTGTTCCTGTTGTCGTGGTCAACGGTCGAATCAGCGACAAAAGTTACGCCGGGTATAAGAGAATAAAACCGTTAGCAAGTAAGATCTTCGGCAAAATCAGCCTGGTTCTTGCCCAGACGGACCAATACGCTCAGAGATTCAGAGAAATTGGTGCCGGCAATGTCATTGTCACCAGCTCGCTGAAATACGACACGGCTCAGATTGCCGATAAAGTTCAAGGCGCAGATGCTCTCGCTGCACAGCTTAATATCGGCAGCGAAAGATTATGGGTTGCAGGCGGGACCGGCCCCGGCGAAGAACAAATTATCCTCGACATATTTACAAAGCTGAAACAATCGGGTCAATTGGAGGACCTGCGGCTTGTCATCGTCCCGAGAAAGCCGGAGAGATTCGATGAGGTTGCCCGGACGATCGCGGATGCAGGATTCGATTTTATCCGTTACAGCTCGATTAAAAATACCGATGTCAGGTGTAAGGAGAGGCCGGCGGTAATTCTTGGTGACACGATGGGCGACCTGCGAAAATTCTACTGCCTTGCAACCATAATATTTGTGGGCAGATCTCTCGTTCCAATGGGCGGCTCAGATATGATGGAGGCGGCGGCTCTCGGCAAATGCACGATTTTCGGGCCGCACGCGTTCAATTTCAGGCAAACCGTAGACTCGCTGTTAGCCGGCAACGGGGCAATCATGGTCAATGACGCTGACGAATTGCTCCAGACAGTGCAGAAGTGCCTTCTCGAACCGGATTATGCCCGTGAAATCGCCCGAAACGGACAAGATGACATCAAAAGAAACCAGGGTGCCACGACCAAAAGTATTGAACAAATCGAGAAATTCCTGCACACGAGCGAATAAGTTTAGCTGTGTAAGGATATTACATTCGATCCGTTTACGATTTTACTGTTTCATCCTTATTTTTTTAGCCATGGCCTCGATATGTGCCGGGCTGGTTCCACAGCAGCCGCCTATGATTCTCACGCCGGCTGAATAAATTTTTTTCGCCTCTGCGGCGAAATTTTCCGGCGAGACTTTGTAGACGGCTTTATCATCGATAAGCTCGGGCTTGCCGGCATTAGGCTCGGCTGAAATCGCCACATCATCGGACAGGGCTCTGACTGCCGTGACAAATTCCTCCGACAGCGCGACGTATTGATCAAGTGACAAGGTTCCGCAATTGAATCCGACTGCGTCCACATTCAGCGGAATTATTTTCGATACCGCAGCCTCGACGCCGACGCCCATCATCGTCTTAAAGCTGTCGCCGGCTTTGTCAAAGGACATTGAGACGAGCACCGGCAGATCGCCTGCGATAGATTTTGCCGCTTCGATAGCGACGAGGGTTTCATCGAGGGCTGTCATTGTCTCGATAATGAAACCGTCCACGCCGCCGGTTAAAAGCGCCTCCGCTTGTGCGGCGAAAGCATCCCTTAAATCGTCCGTATTTAGTGCTCCCAAAGGCTCCAGAAAATCTCCGCTCGGGCCGATATCACCCAGAACGTACTTTTCTTCTCCCGCCGCCTGCCGGGCGATTTGGGCGCCTGCTTTGTTTATCCGGGCGGCATCCTCGGTGAATCCGTGCCGGGCAAGAGTATATTTGTTCGCGCCGAACGTATTGGTAATAACCGCGTCGCAACCGGCAAGCAGGTAGGCTCTGTGTATCTCCGAAATGATATCGGCCGAATCAATGTTCAGGTATTCATTGCACGCACCGACTTGGATACCGCGAGTAATCAACTGGGTTCCCATTGCCCCGTCCAATATGAACGGTCCCTGTTTGATTCTTTCTTTCAGACTTGTTCTGGACATAGGCAAACTCCTTGTCTGTTTTTTATTGATCCTGTTCGATCCACTTTCCATTAACGATTCTGTACACGTTCTTGAAACCGCGTGGCTTATTAAGCTTGAAGAGCGCATTTCGCCGCGGCTCGGTGATTGTTGCCGGTTTTATGGATTTAAGGTCAAGAGTGATACTAAACGAAGATTCCCCGGTTTCCTGGGCGTACGTTGTAACCTTTATCAGAGATGGAATAAAAAAACCATCGGTTACTTCTTTATACTTGTCAAGTTCCGCACCGGCGACAGCCTGACCGTCCCGATTGAAAAATTCGATTCGTCTGGCTCGATAATCACAGCTATAGACGTATATCTTTTTGATAACCACGCCCTGCCGGCGTTTTGCAAGTATATCATAAGGGCCCTCATTCGACAAAGACCAGTCCTGCTGCGTTTCTACTTCCCCAATTCCGAGAGACTCCAGCAGGGTTCTGGGGTTGATTACAAGCCCTTCGGACAAGTCCTGCTCAGACCAATAACCCCACCAGCGGGTGCTGATTTCTTTGGGTCTTATCGACAGCCAGAACTCCCGTTCGTTCGAGCCGAGCACAATAGCTTTTGGGACAAGAGCCTTATCACCCTGCAAGTAAATTTCAACAGGCGGATTTGCCCAGAGTTTAACTTCGAAGTTTTCCCGCTGCTGTTTTTTCTTTCCTTCGACGTAATACTCCAAACGACATTTCCCGTTAGCCTGCAGCGGCACTACATTTTGTGATTGCGATTTCAGAGCGGCCAACGCGTCGGTTACAGAATCTTTGCCAGGACAGATATCCATAGGTTGGCGGATACTGGATTCACAGCCGGCAAGAATCAATATTGCGGCAGAAACGTACGGGATAAGTTTTCGTAACATTTTCTTAAAACTCCTAATCTGTTTCTTAGCTCCGATTATTCGTTCCGAAGCGGGAATTCGTTTCGGCGTTACACAAAGCGAGTTTACAAATCCGTATGGAGAATCTCGCCCATCTGCGACGATAATTGTTCGATCTGCTCTTCATCGAGATGCGGATTTACGACCTCGACGATATGCTTTTCTCCTACTATTCTCAAACGCCATATTTCTTTATCGTCTTTGTTTATAGTTTCATTGTATTTCAGAATCCTTTTTCGCATCAGGATCAACGCCAGGACAAAGCGGAAATTAACTTTCTCCTGCTCAGTCTCTTTTTCCAGCCGTTCGAAAAAGGCCATCAGCATCTGGTCGTCTACAAACAACTGCTTTTTCTGACCCGGCTCGGGCAGCCGGGTTTTCCAGTAACAAAACACATCCGGTTTTTGGCTATCCCAGTAATCGGCGCAGAAATCCCGCCGTTGCAGGCCCTCCTCTGTCTCGATAAGAGCAGCGAAGTATTCTTCGCCGTATTCTATTGTTCTTTCTGTGCCGGAGCATTGCCCAAGCGGCTTATTAATTTCCCATTCGCCCATATCAATGTTTTCCTGTTATACCTGATAGAATCACTTTTTGAGATTTATCTTACCTTGTTTTCTTAAGCCGCAAAGTCAGAATCTCCGATTATAATCGCTCGATTTAATCAAACCTCAGTAATTCACTTAAGTTTTGCGCTGTTTTAGGACCTACACCTTTAACTTTCTGCAAATCATCGCAATTTCGAAAAGCCGGACTTGCAGCCTCTTTTCCATTGAAATTTTCGCGGTATTCCACTATTGCCCCGGCTCGTCCCGGACCCATGCCGGGTAATCTTACCAAACTTTCTACAGGAGCTAAGTTTGGATTTATTCGGCCCTCTAACTCAACTTCGCATCGGCCAAAATTCTGTTGATCTCTTCCAGAAGTCGAAATAAAGCCGAAGGAAAAACAAACCGCGATGAATACGCTGATTACAAACGCAAATGATTGAATCCTGTTTTGCCTGGCCTGTCTCATATCTTTCATTGTATAGAGTTGCCTGTTCGAATCGCAAGTCGCGAGGCCCCGGCCACGATCTGTTTATCTGCTGAAAATACTGTCGTGTAATTTCTTCAGGGTTCGAAACGATTCTTTCAATTCGAGCTGATCGGTCAGAAGGCCGCTGTGGGTAATATCGCTGTCCGCAGTGTCAATGATATTCGAATAAGTAACCGAGTTAACAAATTGTTTGCTCAGCGCAATCTTATAGAACTGTTCGATCCATTGTCCTTGTCGCGATTCGTTCCACTGTTCATGCCAAATGCCGGCAACATTCCCTTCGTGTAACCCGTCGCCATTCTGACTCGGAACCTCCACGTTGGTCATATACAGGGGCTTGGCTATGGGTCCGAAGTAATCCAGAATCGCCGATATTTGCATCATATCTCGGACGTGCATACCGGACTGATTTTTACCGAATCGTACCTGCAGTCCAAAAGCGTCGAAATGGATTCCGCTCTGCACGACCATATCCATATAAACCAATGGCGGGATGCTGTTAGGTGTTGTCGTATAATATTCGCCCCACGGATTGCTGACTTCTATAATTTTTAAGGCCCTGTCACTTGCTTGCTTCACGGCCATATTGGCCGCTCTGGTCATTTCTAAAATCTGCTCGAATCCGAATCCGAAATGATTTAAAGCGTTCAGACTGCTTATGGCGTACCACGCACGAATGGCGCCGGAGTAACGAGTAACTACCTCCGAAACGAACCGGTACGCCGTTTCCCGGATCTTTTCAAAACCTGCTCCACCGCTAAGAAGCCACTCAGGTAGATATTCTTTTGAGAAACAAAGCAGCGGTCCCGCACTTAGCGTCAGTTTCTTTTTAATGAGGGTCTCGATACAGAGGTCAATCTTTGAGAAATCGAAATCGCCTTTACGAGGTTCTATCTGGGCCCAGTTTATTGGAATCGTTGCAGAGCCGAATAATTCCAGCAGCCTCTCGACGTACACGGGATTATCGATTTCCATAGGATCTATTCTGCAGCCGAAGCAGCCCCGGCCAAGGCCGTGGCTTGTGATCCTTGTATTGAAAAGCGACTCAGCTTGTTTTATTGCCAGCTTTTCAGAGGAAATTATAGCTTTTTTAAGTGATTCATCCGCCAGTTTAGATGCCTTTGACGGTACAGAGATATTTTGAATCGCCTTGATAAATAAATCCTGCGCTTCTTTCAATAAATCTGCCAGAACTTCTATGTCATTGAGAAACAGCCAGTCTTCCCGTTTATTAACGATTTGCATCAGCTTTGCACGTGCTATCTCAACATTTAAATTATAAGGCTGCTCTCTCTCGGGCAGGCAGGTTGTTGGTAAAAGGACCTTGCCAAAACCTTCGATAGGCCATAGCAAAGCCAGCCCGGCTGTTTCCAGATTTGATTTTGTGCACTCGACAAAACCGTCTTTGAAGGTAATCTGGGCTCTGCGAATACCGATTCCGTCGCCGCCGAAAAGATAGGCGCCACATAAAGTGAATTTGTCAATAACCTTACCATTTCTGAAAATCTGGAATTTCACTGTTTTCCTTTACTTCTTAGCGAATAACATTCATGATTTTGATAACAGATCGTTTAGCATTGTAATTCCCGCCAAGGTGGTACAGGAATCTGTAGCCTGTCTGCTATGCCCGGTAACTGGTGCAAATTATAGCCGTCAAATCCTGAAAACGCAATCCAAACTTTGCTTTCGGCTAATTTTATCAAGTACAGAAATGTGCTGCGAAATACGATATGCTTAATATTTCGATTAATTCGATGCTATTTCGCTCTGCTCGAACGCGCGGTAGTGTTTCATTTGGGTTTCATAAAGGAGATTGTTCTTCTCGATGAGTTTGGCTATCAGGCTGAATTGACTTAGCAACATTTCGATCAGGTCGATATTTATTAAGGTTGATTCAGGGCTGTATCGCGGCAGAGCCATAATAACGTATCCGCAATTGTTCCGCTCGGTCGCTAATTGTGCAGCAACAATACCGCAATCGTTTATTTGTGTTACGACCGGTTCTACGCCATCGTCAATCTTGGCGCAAAGCTCTTTCAAAAACGGCTCGCTCATATTTAACTTGGCAACTTCTTCCGAATCGCTGGGCCAGCTATGACCATTCCTGTCCATAATGAGCAGTATTGGTCCCTGCTCGGGCAAAACTTCAAAGACCTGCCGTGCGATTTGCTCGTTAAGCATAAAACTATGAGAAGAGAGCGACTCGTGTAAATTCATTAGACCAGTTCCTTATTTGCTTTTGAATAATCTCATCAGCAGAAACTTCGGTATAATTGCACGGCGACTTTCTAAGCTGTGAAATTTTGGTCTAATTTTGCTGATAAAGTGCAAATGCTGAGCCTGAAACGCAGTTTATAGGACGCAGTAAAGGCTTTACCTGGATATGGGCGACTATGCCAAATCAGGAGCTGGCCAGCCATTTCAGTCTGGCCATTGGGAACTTACTTCCCGGACAATCGGTTACTCGTGCTCCCGGCGTATTTTTATGACCGTAAATACTGCCATTTGAAATTCCATATCGTTTTTTGAGAAAACGGACCAATTTCAAAACAGACTCCATTTGTTGAGCGGTAGGTGCTGAGTAATCGAAATTACCGACGAGGCAAATTCCTACTGCGTCTACATTGGCCCAATTACCCGGTGTCCCGCCGCAATGGGCGCCGGCCAACTGCCCTTGCCAGCGAAATGTTACTTCAACTTCGCCGTCACCACTGTTAGTTCCGTTACCGATTACGAAATCGTAACCAACGCCATCCCAGTGGTTCTGTTCCCGGTGCATCTTGTCAAAGATAGCGGCATTCCCATTCTCTGTCGCCGAGTGATGTATCACGATGGCCGTCCATTGCTTCTCCACCTCGGCGGGGGGAAGCCACTCTCTTGGAAAATCTATTTGAATCGTTTCCTGTATTGGATTTGGCTCTGGCTTTACAACCTTCGGCCGAACCCGTTGAACCACCATGGGCGAAGAACTTTGGCTCTGGGTAATTTCCGGCATTTGATCGTAATTGGAAGCACAGCCCCCCAAAACGTACAAAGAACTGCAAATAATCATCGCTCTAAAGAGCATTCTGGGATATTTCTTCATATTTCATACCGAATCTATTCTCGATTTATTTAGCAAGAATACGTTTCCGTTTAATCCTTGGTTTGACTCTGATTGCCTGTTAGACCGGGTATTTCCTTGTATCTAACCATATACACAGAATTTCCTTGCTCACTATACTTTACTATATCCATATAAGAATTCATAAGGAGCAATCCCCTGCCTCCGGGCTCGTAAAGACCATCGCCAAATCGTGGATCGTCAACGGATTCCGGCTCAAATCCCTCACCCTCATCTGTTATAGTAATTTCAACCTTTTCCGAGGTAACAGAATAGTCAATCTTTACCTTCTTGGTTGGATCCATCTTATTGCCATGCTTGACGGCATTAAGAAAGGCTTCCTCTAAAGTCAGGTGCACAGCGAAAATGTCATCTTTATCGAATTTGTACTCTTCGAGTTTCGACAGAATCTCCTTACCCACTCCGACTACGGCAGATGACTTACTATCGACGACTATTGAGCAGTTAATTGGTGCTTCAGATGCCATACGTCTACAAAACAATATCCTTACAACTAATTCGGCTGAGATAAATCTTCACTGGCTGTTTCAATATCATTATAAATATCGAAAGTTTTGGTCAGTCGCGTTATTTTGAAAATCTCGTAAATTTTCGGATTAATGTTGCATAGCCTTAATTGGCCATCGCGTTCATAAATTCTTTTACTAATCCTTATTAGAAGTCCTAATACAGCGGATGACAAAAATCGGACGTTACCGAAGTCTAAAATCAGGTTTATACGCTCCGCTTGCCCGATTACAGACATGATCGACTCCTGTAGGGCTTGAATGTCCTTTTCTTCGAGGATTTTCTCATCGGTGAAACTCATTATCGTAGCGTTTCCGGCGTATTCAACACTTATGCCCGGCTTAATCCCAGTCATAGAGAAATCCTAACAAAAAAACAAAATTGTACCGGAATCCTACGGCCGAACAACTCATATGTCAAGCCTTTTGCATTTTGAGTATTCATTGTTGGCATTTTCCCTCGAATTCAAAGACCGATATGAGCCGGCCCGAAAATCTTTAGGAATCCTGTTATTGATGGATAATGAGCAATGTGTCCCATCCCAATTCTTCATGTGGGTCAAGCACACAAAGAGGTGAATAAAGTATAAAGATTTTTATGTGAATCTGGTAGAATAGTGTATTGGAATGTTCGGTGATGGTGCCAGGCAATTTGCATACGAAATTCCGATTAAATATACTACGAGGACGAACAGGTTAAACCGTCATGAAAAAAGTGATTTTTATCATCTGTTTGATCTGCACAGCTAACGTGCAGGCTCAAAATGTATCGGAAAACGAAGCGCGGGCTTATGCAAGCCAGTGGTTGAGGAAGAATCCTCTCGTAGTGCGTTATCAGGAGAAACAGATTGTTCCCCTGGAAATCAGCAGTATTGAGCTGCTTCAGCTCGGAGAATTGCTCAGCCTCCTTTACCTGATCCACTTGCACCCACAGGGGTATATTGTAATGAACAGTGATCGCCGGCTCAAGCCGGTGTTGTGTTTCAGCATCTTGGGGGACATCAACCTGGAAGATCGGGATGATAATGCTTTCTACCACCTTCTTCTCATCCAAAGCGAAAAGGACACACAGTGGATATCCTCCACACTTTCCAGTATGCCGGCTCGTCCGGAATGGAATGTGCGATCCGAACTTCGATTAATGAGCAACATGGTTAGCAGTAATCTTGGTGAAGGTGATGTTATTGGTCCGCTACTGAGAACTTCGTGGGGCCAGGGGAATCATTTTAATAAATATTGCCCCCTGGATCCTGAGGCGTCTGCCGATTGTGACGGCCGCGTTCCTGTGGGGTGTGTTGCGACTGCTTTTGCTCAAGTAATGAAGTATCACGAATGGCCATATCGGGGAACTGGCTCAATGATCCACGAGGACACCGAGGGCAGTATAACTAATACGCATTCTGCAACATTTTCAGATCCCTATGAATGGTGGAATATGCAGGATGAATATTATGTATGGGGAATCGAACCGGAAGAAGCGGCGAATGCAGTCTCAGAGCTAATGTATGAACTGGGAGTTGCAGCAAAAATGGACTATGAACATGAGAGTTCCACTTCCAGTTCGGAAACACTGGGCAGCGAGATTCAGAAGCATTTCTTCTACGAACCACTGACTCGTACCGAATCCTCCGATTTCGATCTGTTGATGAACTCTGTGCTGAACGACCTGGTTGACCTGCGGCCGTGCATAGCCAGTATACCGGGCCATGCAATAGTTATCGATGGACACATGAAACAGGAAGAAGATGACTACTTCCATATCAATTATGGATTTTCTGGTCAAAACGATGGCTGGTACTTACTGGATAACGTCCAGGACAAAGCAATCACCGACGTTTACACCGGGATCCGCCCTACGCTTACAGCTCTTCATTTAGGCAGCGAATATACAAATAATGGAATAGAACTGAACTGGGTGCTTCCGAAGACACGGAGCGAGGAAGCAACACGGATTGATGTGCTGAAACAGAATATATTTTCAGGCACATGGAAAGATGAGGCTGAGCAGTTCGGTACGTTCGAGGTCACCTCGACGAGCGATTACAAGGATTGGTCTTTGTCCTCTACAGGACACACTGGAAACTGTTTCTACAAGACGGGCGGCGGCTACGTTAATCGAGAATATCATCTTACCTCAGCCGAGCCTTTTCTACCTGCAAGGGAAACTATATTGACTTTCAAAACCAGGTATGTTCTGGGAGAAGATGGTTTTTCTGTGCGGATATCAAATGACAACGGAAGCAGTTTTTCCTCAGTATGGTCCGTATCTAACTCTTCTCAAGAAAACTGGACAGAGATACAAATTCCGCTTGAAGCATTTTCCGGGCGGGGCATCCTGATTCGATTTGAGTATCTGACTGGCAATTATTATCCTGATGGCGGAGTATGGATCGATGATATACAACTGGTTTCTACACAATGGTATGATTGGAGTGTTATTCACCAGGTCGACAAATTGACAGCATACCGAGCAGAATCTACAACTAACTTCCAGGACGAAGCTGAAGATTTCAGTACATTCAAAGTTACCTCGTCGAGCGATTACGCGGATTGGTCTTTATCTTCCACGGGGAATACCGGGAACTGTTTCTACAAACCCGGAGGCGGTTATGACAATCGGGAATATCATCTTACATCCACGAACTCTTTTCGAGTTGGACAGGAAACCCG
>Ga0210003_1001141_pt1 | contig 23578 bp, 36 predicted proteins | sample LantaG_FD_182804 | JGI IMG/M metagenome (GOLD analysis project Ga0210003, IMG submission 182804) | Deep subsurface microbial communities from Baltic Sea to uncover new lineages of life (NeLLi) - Landsort_02402 metaG (SPAdes) (version 2) | ecosystem: Environmental > Aquatic > Marine > Oceanic >... | reverse complement strand
ATGCATCCAACAGTAACCTACCTCACCAGTTTGATTATCCATACAATCTTTCATTCTTTTTGAGATGTCAAACGCAACACAGTTAGCACAACTCTGACCTAATTTTTTTACCTCTTCTGTTGGTGGTCCATACTGATTATTTTCCGCAATCTTCTTTTTATTCTTTTCATTTAATTTACTGTCTTCTGTTGCTTCAGGACAATTCATTTCAGCTTCACCTAACATTCTTTTGTTAGCTCTTTCAATAATTAATCTTTTCTTTTTATCTAATCTTCCCATAACTTTAGTTTTTCTTTTTACGTCCTTGACAATGTGCCCTTTGTGAAACCCCTTTCGGGTTATTACAATCTATAGAATTTTTATATTGTTTACTCCACTTTTCATTCATCATATCTGAATCATCTATATTCATAGACAACTCCATTCCAGTCTTTTTACTTTCATTCATTAAGAAATCAAATACCTGATCCATATTGTTTTTTGCCTCTGAAATATGATCTTGTGCCCAATCATGTCCATTATCTAAAATACCCTCAACCATTTCAGGATCCATATCTAATAATAAATCACATTGTCTTCTCATTTGTTGTAGATTTGAGAAAAACATATATCTATTACCTCTATCATGATGTTTGTTACCTTGAATATCCTCGATACCCATTTCATTAGAATGATTTAAAAATTTTAAGGCTAAATCATCATCACCTTTTTTTACTGCCTTAGATGCTGCACTTTCATATGTTGATTTATTCAACTCATTCATAGTTTTTCTAACCATGTCTTTAATGTCTTCTTCTGTTAATTTAACTATTCTTTTCATATTTCTAATTTTTTATTTTTATTTACCACCAAGTACCTCCACCAGATAACCCTAATTGTTTAGCGTATCTAGGTAATCTACAACTCCAATATCCTGGAGTACATTTATCATTTTTCTGACTACAGTTATGTCTATCAGCAAACGCCTTTCTAGCCTTAGGGTCTCTAAGTTTTACTGCCAAATTACCTCCACCAGATTTTGCCCCAAAAGAAACTTTCTTAACTTTACCATTGCACATAACATAAACATAGAATTTTTTACTACCACCTCTTTTAGGTTTACTCAACTCAACAGTCTTATCTTTATATTCTGCCTCATTTATTTCCATATACTCATTTGGTATGTCCAACCAAACCTTTCTACCCTCATAGATACCTTGTTTACCAATGTCAGTTCTTATAATCTCTTCGTCACTAAATGATAAATCAATTTTACCTTTAGTGTGTAATTCTCTAACCTCATTTATTAATTTGAGGAATGACTCACTACCATATCTATAAACTGTTTCTGTCAAAGGTATTTGATTGTCTACGTGATATTTTAAACCCTCACTTATAATAGTTCTACCTTCAGTTAGTAGCATTCTATCATAATTCAAAGATTCATTCTTTTTAGATTTATACCCTTTAATTTTAATTGGACTAGGAGATTGACCTTTACCTGATTTACCATCAGTCTTCTCTCTTTCTCTCTTACGTCTACAAGCTGAATCTTTTGCAGATTGACTCATATTTGCCGCTACACTCTTTGCTCTACAAACAGGGTAACCACCTTTATCGGAATCTCCTCTACCACATTCAGGATGTCCACCACCTTCTTTTTTTCTACATATATTAACCCAAGGTCCTTGTGGTTGTTTAGTCCCTTTATTTTTTTTCTTTGTTCCAAACCAAACCGCCAAATCTTCATGTATTTCTATATCGTGAAATGAATCTAAATCTTGTACCATTTCAGGTGACCAAGATTCATTAGTCTTACCAGAACAATAACTTCCACTACATCTTTTGTTACCATCTAAACCTTTGATTTTACCTTTACATACTTGAACTGCGTAACCATTGGCATAAGCAGATGGGTAAACATCAAACTTACTTTTGGCAGCACTAATACCTCTAGCACATAATTTATTCTTCTTTTTCTTCCTACCTTCATTTAAGTTTTCTACATCTTCTTCATCTTCTTCTTTATGTCTAGTTGGCATAATAGTTATACCATATTTATTCAAGATCTTTTCCAATGCAATAGGGATTGCCATAGATACTGCACCCATACTCATAACTGCAACAATCTTTACAATATCTTTAGATTGTGATTTTAAGAATTTTATATCTCTTTCAGAAACTTCTTTTTTTGAAAGTAAATTACCCAATATTTTTACCGACTCAACGGTTTCAGATTTCTCTCTTTTTGCAATATTAACAAAATTTTTCCATGAGTTTAACATATCTTCCTTTTTGTTATTAAAAAAAGATTTCATCTTATCACCAAATTCATTAACTTTTTTGGGTTCTTCATCTGAAAATAACCCAGTAGATTTCCCATCAAACCTCATTTCGTTTAAAAGATTTTCGTATTGTGTTTTTGTTAATTTTATCTTCATATCAATTTTTTATTATAATCTATAAATATAATACCACTCATCATCATAGTTTTCTTCGTCTTCTACACCGTCATATACCCCTAATGTATTACCCCTATCTTCATTTTCCGCTAAATACGATTGTAAACCTGACTCATCAAAAGTACAAAATGAATCAACCGCATCTTCTAAACTGTATCCCATATTATCAATAAAATAATCTACCCCTTCTGACTCAATATCATTTTCTATCTCCGCAGTGATTGTATCAATTAATTCTTCTTTTGCGGTTTCATATAAAGATTCTATTTCTGATTCCTTTTCTCCAATCTCAGACTCTTTCTCAGATATACTATCCTCAAGATCTGATATTCTTTCGTTTAAGACCTCAATCTCATCATCATTTTCACCTTCATCATTATCATATTCTAAATCAGCCAGATCACTTTCCAAATCTTCTTTTTCGGATTCTAAATCACTTAATTCGTCTTTTAAATTTTCTAAATCAGATTCTAACAAATCTTTATCATAACCCGCAGCTTCTATTACATCATCTTCATCCATATCTTCCACCCTATATTCCGCTGATTCTCTAGCATATTCTTCGACAACATAACTATCCAATTCAATATAATCATCTAATAGATATCTGTCAATATATTCTATACCACCCATATTAGAAACGTAATCATCAAAATATTCTTCCATCGCATCACTAGCCTCACTATCATCACCTACTGCGTAATCACTTCCTTCATCTAAATTTTGGTATACAGTTAAACCATAATGTGTGTAATTTTGTTCTTCCAATAACATAGGAGGTACATCTAAATTTAACGCCAACGCCATTTGTTTATCTTCAATATCTGAAGTATCACCCATATCACTAAAGTCATCATCAGATAAGTTATCCAACTCCTCTTCTTCCACACCATAATATTTTTTATAAAGGTGCATAATCTCCAATTTCTCTTCAGTGTTTCGAATATTTAGTTTTGACCCTAAAAAATCCCACATATCTGACACCTCATCAGATACCCCTTGTTGATCCATAATCTTAATAAGTTTCTTATGATAAGGTTTAATCGTTCTTTCTTCTTTTATTAGTCTTAAAAATTTCATATTAATAATCTATTTTGTATATATAATAAGTATCATCATTCCATTTAAAAGTATCATAATCACCATATGGACTTAAATCATTAACTTCTAAATTATCTATTTGTTCTTCATTAAAACTATTCCAGTCAAAACTCAACCAATTTGGTAATTTGGTTTTTGGAGGAACACTGAAATACCCATCTTTTTTTGTTATATACCCCAATTCCCAAAGATAATCCTTTAAAGAATCATTATCACTTAATTTTTCATATATAGCATCATATATCAACTCCCTAACAATTTCTCTACCTTCAGTTATAATTTCATCCATTCTTTTTGTGTATTCTGTACCATCTTCAGATGGGAGTAATTCACCCCATTTTTCTTCAAGTTCCATATATTCATCAACTAACTCTGAATCGTTACTATTATCATTAAGATAAGGTATAACATCTTCATCACTCATATCTCCCTCATATTCACTAGATTCTTCTGAAGATATAATTCTTTTATCTGTATCACTTACTTCACAAAACATTAAATAATGATCCACACCTAAAACATCGATTACATCTGTTTCGTATCCCCAACGTTCAGATACCTCATTTTCCATCGCAGCCTTAACTTGTGACCAAGTACCAATAGCATAATGTTCATCTTCGGTAAGTATATAATAAACAGGTACCTCACCATAACTCCAATACAACTCTGAAAATATAAAGAAAGGTAATGTTTTAAAATACATAGAAGCAATTACTTGATAGTCATCAAATTGATCAAATACGTCATCATTAGTAATATCAGGATATTTCGCATTACTGTAATTTCCATCTTCATTATAATTGTATATGTAATATAAAAATATTTCTTTTAAATTTTCATAGTCATCAACAAACAATGAATCCCTAATAAATTCATATATCTGAATGTAATAATCATGATAGTCCTCCTCGTAAGGGTATAACGCTAATGGAACTGCGTCCCAATTGTTTGCAACATTTGTGTGTATCGTATTACATACCCTATCTAAAAATTTTTTATTTAATTCAGACAAACCTTTACTTTTTAATTATAAATATCAATATTTATTAATAATTAGAAAAAAACTATATACAATATAAATATGTTAAAGGTAGAAGTAAAGAAAGGTAATATAGAAAGTGCATTAAAACAACTAAAAGGTAAATTTATTAAAACTAAGGTACCAAAAGAATGTAGAAACAGACAAAAATACTCTAAAAAGTCTGTCACTAAAAGAGCTGAAAAAATAAAAGCAATTTATCTACAAAAAAAATATAACGAAAAAAATAATTAATCAAAATGAACAAAGAAGTTTTATCATTACTAAATGAACAAATATGGTTAGAAAATACCTCATCTTTCTTTTACTTAAAATTATCAAAACTATTTAACGACAATAACTACTTTGGTATCTCCAACTTCTTCTTAGAACAATCAAATGAAGAAAGAGAACATATGGTTAAATTATTTACCTATGTAATGGAACAAGAGGGTGATGTTATAGTACCTAATTATAATTTTTTAGAAGATGAAGATTACGATTTTAACATATTAAATTTATTTGAATGTTCTTTGGATAATGAAAGAAAGGTAACTAACTCAATCAATAAAATTATTTCTAAATGTAAAGAAGTTGGTGACTATGCCACAGAAAATTTCCTACAATGGTTTGTTGTTGAACAAAGAGAGGAAGAAAATAAGTTTAAAGAAATAATCGATAACCTAATCATTATAGGTGACAACAGAGTAGGTTTATATGAATTAAACAAATCATTAAACCCCCCAAAAACTACAGAAGAATAGTCTAAGCAACTTTAACGTAGATATAGATGTTCTCTAAAGACTCTACAAATTTAATGTCACCAAAGAAACCTTTTCTTTTTGCCATAAATCTATAAACATCATATATTCTGTCAAAATTATTTGTTAATTCTTCTTTGTTTGTTTTACCCAGAAAGAATAAAGCGTCAGTATTTGTACTCTTCTTTTTCATCTTCCCACATTTTATAATAAATATCTGGGAAGTTAAGAATGTTTACTCTCTAAAATCAAAAATATTGTCAGGTATATCCTGATAATCATCATGAGGAGTTTGATTATCAACCCAAATTGTTCTTTCTAAATCCACTAAAACAAGATTAAATTGACCCGTAGAATTATCGTTAGTAGTTTCATCTTTTAAATTAATCAAAAACCCTCTATTAAGTATATCAATACTCATAAAAGATTTAACACGACTATCATATATTTCTTTAAGGTGAGTCATATTAAGATAGTTTAAGAATATATTTGCGACTGTCTTATGATACTCACTAGTGAGTCTATTATTATAAGATAATATCTGAACTATTTTATAAACAGTGTCCTCGACCAACCTAAATTCAACACCCGTCATATTATTTTCTGTTATGATAACAAATAATTTAATATTACCTGTTTTTATCTTTTCTGCGTATGCTTGATTTGGATTATTCATACAGTTATTTAGTTTTCTACCAGCCCATTTAAGGTCTAACTCAGATGTAAGTTCTTTAATTGTCACCCCTTTAGGTAAATCGAAGTCTTTTATGACCAAAGGTGTTATTAAGTTCTCCGCAAACTTCCTTTGTTCTTTCCTAACCCCCTCCAACATATTCTCATACGTTGGTTTCATAACTTTATTTCTATTTTGTAAATAACGAATTAACAATTCTGAAACCCACTCACCCTCTTTATTATAAATTTTCTTAACGTCAGAAATAAATTTATAAGTCTCCTGAATGTTTAATCCTTCTCTTACAAAAAACATCATTGCCCATCTTTCTCTATCGACAAATGACTCAATATATTCAACGTGTGAACTATCGAAATCACAATCATAAAACTTTTCATTTACCAAAGCAACCATTTTACATAGGAAAAACTTATCTAAAACAACTTTTTCTGCCTTCTCTTTAAGTTTCTTAGTTAATTTGTTACTAGTAATTCTGTAGGCGTTCATAAAAGTTAGTGGGTTATAGTTAATACCGACTAATATTTCTTCTATCATAGTATTTGGTTCAATATATTTCTTAGGTTCCAAAGTCCACATAATATCATTGTACTTCGCCCATTTATCTAATTCTTCTTGTGGTATACTTTTAGTATGATCCAACCAATTAAGAGAATGGTTATTAGGTATAGTAGATTCAAAATCATTTATTTTATACCATAACTCTTTTTTATGATCAAAAAACTTAACCATCTTAAAATATTCTTTAATCTTACCATAATACTTAAGATACATCTCTTTATACTTAGTACTGAAATAGATACCAAAATGAGATCTTTGTAGGTGAATCATATTCCTCAATATCAAAGGTTGTGATAACATTTCCATACTTCCCTCAATATCACAATAACAATTAAGTTCATCTAATTTTTTAAATAATCTAATTGCAGTATGTGCAGGTGTATAAACTGCAGTAACCTCTAATTGTCTATAATTTAAGAAATTCTCAAACTCCTCAGTATAAAATATCTTATTGTTTGATAAATCAATACCAACTTGACAACAGTTAAAGTCAAACCCATTGAGAATGTATTGATAATCATCCCTTTTTTTTCTATTTGCAATTCTACTAATCTCAATGGTATTTAATAAACCATCTCTTTCAACATTTAAAATCTGATAATTACTACCATGATCATAAGATAACTTTGTTACCATATAACCATCTCCCTCAACCACCAACTCATTTGTCCTATGAGGTGTTGAAGTATATTTATGTAATGTTTCTTCAGACTCAATAAATATATCTAAATCGTTAATCGGATAATTACCTTCCCAAAGATATGTCATTAATAGGTTTGCAACCGCACCACCCGCCAAAAACCCTTTATTTGGTATGTCACCATACTCAGATAAATCACAAATGATTCTTTCTACTACACCACTTTCTCTTAGAATATCACTTTTCATAATTGTTTTTTTTATAGTTTTTATATAAAATATATGATGGGATAACAACCCCTAAAAATACAATAGTATAAAATAAAAATGGGAAAATCAAAAATATCCCTATAATCCCAAAAAATATTATTATACCTATAAGAATATACTTTTTTAGTTTTTCCCTATCTATATCATCAAAATCGAAATCAAACATTTTAATACAATCCTCTTAAATAGTTCGCCACTTCCTTCATTATCTCATCTTCATTGATTCCATTACTATATAAATCGACAACAATGTCGGTAATAGATTCCGCCATTTCATCTATCTCATCATATTCTTCGTAATCATCATAAGAATCGAAATCATAGTTACTATTATATGCACCATAACTATAGTTTGTTTCATTTAGTAATGATTTTTTTTCTACTTTTTTATGGGTATACTTCTCTAACCTTAATTTAGAAATTAATTTCTCTCCTGCCCTAACAGAATCAAAAACTTCTTGTACTACTACATACTCAGAATTGGTGTGTTGTCTATAATATCCACACCCTAAGTTAAGACAATTAAAGTCATATTTTTTCGCCAACTGATTAACATCAGTGAAAGGATCCACACTAAAGTTTGTATAACCACACTCACTTAACGTATCTTTAATCTCACCTTTAAATTCATCGTCAAATAACCTAACACCACTACACACTTCACTAATCCAATTAGAAGAAGGTGCGTCAAATTGAATTGCGTAACCCACATTTTTAAAGAAATCATCATCTGACTCTCTAGAACCTAACATACCTATTTCCTCCTCAACAAAGAACGCCCCTTTCAATACTTCAAATCGGTTAAACATTTCCAAACAAACATAAACACCACACTTATCATCACCGCCAATACCTGTTTGTTGTTTAGTTTCAGGATGTTTTGCAATAAGTGTTGTCATCTCATCATCCTCACCTTCATTATATGTAGAAGACTCAATGATAAGATTCGTTTTAGATTCTATCAAATCACTATGTGAACGATGAACAGTATCCATATGTGCCACAACACAAGGATAATATTCTCCAGATGTCATATAATCACTACCCTTAGTTAAGTATAGGTTTCCCTTTGCATCAGTATAGTGTTCAATACCGTTGTCCTCCGCATATTCAATTATATAATCTCTTACCATACTTTCATTACCAGATATTGATGGTAAGGATAAAACTTCTTTTAAAAAATCTATATTCATAGTCGTTAATTTATACAAATATACATATTACTTTTTAATTTACCAAACATTTATGAAAAAAAATATATTTATATATAAACAACTTAATTATGGCATTACCAACAGTATCCTTTAAGGAATTCGCAAAGAACCCTATAGTTGCATTATTATTTATGTGTTTAATGGCGATAGGGTATTTATATGTTGCACAAACAAATACATTAGAAACACAAGTGATAACCCTTCAGGAAGAGGTTAAGTTACTAAAAGAGGATAATAAAAAACTCAATGAGAAAATTATAGAAATACTTAGTGAGGTTAAAAAAAGATAGTATGAAAAAACGTTATATATTTTTATTAGTTAGTTTAATTTCTGTGATAGGTATCACATTTTTAATTAAAAAAGATTACACTAATTTGTTTATTGAAGAAACTAAAGAAGAGATAAGTATTATGCACAATGAGAGAGATAGTATTTTTTCCTTTGTTGATGAAACTATGTCTGACTTAGAGTTAGAAAGATTAGAAAAACAAAATATGTTAGATAGTTTAGATAAAGAATTAATTAGGAAACAAAATATAGTCAACAAATTTATCTACTCTATTGAAGAAAATAAAAAACTAAATTTAACTTTAGAGAATGAAAAGATACATTTAGAATCTATTTTAGAAGAAACTAAAAATAAATTGCAAGATCTTATACTAATTAACGAAAACACCAAAGAAAAATTAGAAGTTGTCCATAAAGAAAAAGAGATGTTATATAATCAATATAACAGTCTACAAGAAATATATCAAGAAAATACATTTATTGTCGTTGATACCATTTATAAAATAGATACCATATATTATACTAAGGATGAAATAAAAAAATTAGTCCTTAAAAATGATAGACAATAACAATAAACTAAAACATAAAAAAATGAAAGGCGGCGGATGCGGTTGCGGTAAACCAAAGAAATAAGTAAATTACTATTTACAAAACAAAATAATTATAGATATTATAGTTATAATAACATTTTTTTAAAAAATTTAAACCATGGGATGTGGATGTAAAAAAAAGAAACCAGTTGCTAAACCACAAAATAGTAACACTCAAACTCAGACTAATACTCAGACTAATACTCAGTCAAACAATAATCAAGGGGGTAATTAATTAAGTTAATTGATTTGCTGGTCCTCTACCTATTTTATCTTCCCAAGAAGATGATGTAGGATGTGGTCCACTAGTGTAATGTGGATCATTTGTTAATGTGTTGGCGACACTTCTCGCCAAATCAGATAGTGGCCAAACAGAAGATGTACCACCAGCAGGTGCATCTCCACCACTACCACCTTGTTCTTCTTCACCTATAACTTCTTCATCTTCTTCAGTATAGTCATCCATACCGATACCATATTCAGTCACAACAAAACCATTGTTATAATCTTTATCATAATACCCTAAATAGATACCCTTATCATCATATGCAACAACTTCATAAGAGGCACTATTAAACTTAAGTCTACTTCTATCACCGTCAACCCATTTAAGAATTTTACGATACCATTTTTTTGGGTCGTTTTCCATTTCACCAAACTCCCTAATTAAAACTTTTTTATATTGACTCTCTGTTATTATTACTTTCATTTCTTTATTTTTATTCTATATTCTATTTCTTCAGTATCTTCCCAATCTACATCACCCACATGATCAATCACCATGTCTTCCATAATATCCGCATCGACATACATATCATAATCTAAATCTGGGTTATCAAATTCAAGACTATTCTCATCCAAATACATAGTATTATATTCACCATTTAAAACTTTATCTAATGCATCCTCAGATGAAGATGCCGTTACTTCTACAAACCCCGGTAAATAAGTTCTAGCACTCACTACTGTAGGCATAATAGTTCTTATTGTGTATGTTGCAACAAAATCTAATGGTTCGCCCACAATGTCACCTTTTCTATTTTCCCATTTATTAATATAATTATGGTATACTATATTCGCCTCATGATCATTTAAACCTAAATATGTTTTAATGGTATTGGTGTCAGTTAATTTATCTGCGAAACCTTTTTTAGTATGCATATTATCTAAAAACTCAAACATTTTGATCATATATGTAGTTATGGTACTATCTAATTTACCATAATCCTTATCTTCTGTAAGTAATCTACTATATTGTCTTTCTGTTAATCTAATTTTCATATATCTATAGTTATCTCGTCTAAGTCTATGTCCCCCATCTGTACTGAATCGAATGTATAATCATCATTAGGTTCCCATTCCACATCACTCATTTCATATTCTACATATTCACCTGTGTTTGCAATTACATCGTAAAACCCATCATCTATTTTTTTTGTGAAGTCATCATCATCTGTTGCGTAACATTCTAAATCACCACTTGTGGTACCATTTATATAACCCGACCAGTAATAAGTAATAGGGTATTTATATTTACCAAAAAATTGTAAAGGTTCACCTACTAAAAGATTAGGGTCGTCCTTTTCTGAAGCAATTACTATCTTATCCCTAAGAAAACTAATATAATTATGTGCTAGTAATATCGCTTCTGAGTTTTCTACAGATAACATTAAAATAATATACTTCACAATGTCTCTAAAATTTTGACTACTGTACATTGGATCACCTACTTTAAGATAGTCTAAACTAATTTTAAACTTTCCTTCTTTTTGCATCATTACAAATAATTTTGCAATTGCATTGTTTACTTTATTACCAATGTTTTTAAAATCAACCATTCCATCTAGAAACAATCTATCATCTTCTTTTAGTAATCTTTTATATTGTTCTTCAGTTAATCTAATTTTCATAATCCTAAATCTTCTTCTACTTCTTCTTTAACAACTTTTTTTTCTTTTTGTATCTGTGTTACAGTATATCCCGCAATTAAAAATTCCATACCTGCCCATATACTTAACTCATAAACATCCATAGCGTCTATCTTCTTAACTAAAAAGAACACCATACCTAATTGTGCAATTAAAAACGCAACACCAGACTCAACTCTCTTCTTAGAAAAGAATGATTTTTCTGCGGAATACATTTTCATTATTTCAGTAATAAACCATCTAACATTAGACGATACCTTTTTGAACCAATTTTTCATCTTTTTAAATTTTTCTTTCATATACAAAAAAACTATATTTGTTATTATAATATAAATATTAGAATAAAATAAAAAACCCACATTTCTGTGGGTTCATTTTAATTTGTTGTTGTCTATTATTATATTAAATAAACTTTTTAACTGATTCTACTATCATTTCTTTTTGTGGTAAACCACTTTGTCTCCAAACTACTTCACCTTCTTTAAAGATTAATAGGGTCGGTATACTTCTTATCTGATATTTTCTCGCAACTTCCGCATTATTATCGATATTGATTTTTAAAACTGTCGCCTCATCCCCTAAAGAATTTTTAGATTGTTCTATAATAGGAGACATTACCTTACATGGTCCACACCAATCTGCGTAAAAGTCAACCAAAGTTGGTTTTGAAGAATTGATTATTTCATTAAATTCGCTCATTTTTTATTTTATTATCACATATTTATTCATATAAATATAAAGGGGAGTAAAAAACCTCCCCTTTATAAATAATTTATGAGAAATTATGCTTTCTCACCTACCCACTTAACAACAGAATTAAGTCCGTAGATCTCTGTAATCTTTTGTACAAATCTCTTTGGGTTTTTTCTGATGTAAGTTAATGATTCTGTTGGGACATTAGTTTTTGAAGGTCCGAACAAAGACGCTAACGCCTCTTCTCTGTTTTTAACTGTCTTTGACATAATTAAATTTTATTGTTAATTGTTATTATGTTTCAATAATATAAAATACTTTTTACAAAGTCAAATAGTTTTGTAAAAAGTATTTAACATTATCCTACAGATACAACTTCCAAATCAAAGATTAATTTTTTACCCGCCATAGGATGATTCGCATCCAACTTAACACCTTCTTCTGTAATCTCTTTAACCATAACATTAATGGTACCTCTTTCACTTTGTGATTGTAGTACATCACCAACATTTACACCTTCAGGTACTTGTTCTTTTTTAACCACAGTTACTAACCCATCTAAATATTCACCATAACCATCTTGTGGTAATATCTCCACAGTTTTTTTCTCACCTTCAGACATCCCAATAAGACCACTTTCAAAACCTTTAATTAACGATCCTTGTCCCAACACAGTTCTTAAAGGTTCTCTACCTTCTGTCAGTGATGTATCGAATATTGTTCCGTCCTCAAATCTTCCTGTGTAATGGACTGTCACACTCTTACCATTTTCTACTGTACTCATAATATATTTTTTTTATTATTATAAGTAGAATATATAGATAGTAAATAGTAACTATTTCTTTTCAGTTGTAGGTTTTAACCACATTGTGTCTTTAAACACAATATTCAAAAACCCTTTGATATAATCTCTGTCGATATCAACCAATAACTTCATAGTCTTTATTGTATCACACATCATCATCTTAGTGATTTCCTCTCTGATTCTTTCTTGACTAACAGTCTTTTTTAACTTATCCAATATATCTGGTTGTTTCATAGACTCCATAATATCAGTATGTACTTCTAAATCTTTTGTTAAAGAAAATCTTAACGCCCTTAGTATTCTTAATGGATCATCCATCATTGTTTTCATTGGGTTCAAAGGAGTCACCAATAACCCTTTTTTAAGATGTTCCACACCATTGAAGTGATCAATGATGTTTCCATCCATATCTTTCGCCAATGCGTTAACAGTAAAATCTCTTCTGATTAAATCGTCATATAATGAACCCAATTCCAAAATAGGTTTTCTTGTACCCAATACATAACCAACCTCTTTTCTCGCCATTACAAAGTCCGCCACCAAACCTTCGTTAACATGACCCACAGGAAACTTCGCCCTAACAGTGAAACAATCTTTGGTTTCCAAAAATATCTGATATCCTTCCTCTTTAAGAAACGATACCATCTGATCCCAACCCTCATCTACGGATTGATCAGTATTATCCAACACAACTGTGAAATCAATGTCCTTAGATTTAAGACCCAAAATCTCATCTCTTACACATCCACCTACTTCAAATATTTTCATTATCTTTTATTTTAAACAAAGATAATAAAAAATATTTAATTATACAAATATTAATTAGATAAAGGTGCTTTAATTGTTGGGTGTGATTGATATTTTATATTTTAATTTATTTGTATTATCCATTATTCCCCATACAACTGATAATTCTTCCGGGTTTATAATGGTCGGTGTGATTAAATATCCTTCTATTTTATCCAAACTTTGTTTAACTTCATAAACTAAATCCGAAGAGATTTTAGTTTCAATTTCTGATTTTTCAAATGTTTCTGGATTGTAATAATCCGCTTTGTAGTTTTCCATAATTTGTTTATTTTTAATTTGATAAAGGTGCTTTAATTGGTGAGTGTGATTGGTAGTTCTCCAATTTGAATTGTTCTATGTTGTATTCTGAAATATCATCCATATCTCCAATATAATGATTTGTTTCATCAAATTCATCTATCACTAGTTTAGGTAACTTCATAGGTTCTCTTGTCATCTGTTCCTTTGCCTGTTCAATATGATTCTTATATAAATGAACATCACCCAAGTTACCAATCAATTCATCAGGAACCATATTAACTTCTTTAGCAATTATTTCAAGTAATAAACCATACGATGCTATATTGAATGGTATTCCCAAAAAAAGATCACACGATCTTTGATTCCACATTAGGGAGATTGCTCTGGTTGGAATGTTTGAACCATCTAACATTTGATGTGTGTATGGTGCAAAGGTTCGAGCAATACCATCTCTTTTCTTTTTGTACTCAGTTCTTTCACTTAAACTCAACTCTCTTGTATAAACTTGAAATCCGTAATGACAAGGTGGAAGCGTCATATTTGGTAAATCGTGTACCGCCCAAGCCGATACTAGTAGCCTACGTGAATCTGGATTATCTTTTAATTGTTTAATCAATTCAGATATTTGGTCAATACCTTTATTACCAAACTCATTGTTAAATTCTTTATCTGTTTTCAGTTTCTGTAAGAATTCTTCTTTTGTAAATGGAGTTCCATCCTCGTGTGTATGTTTATTCTGCATAATTCCAGTTTTTAAATTTTTCACTCTTGCTTTTTATTCTATCACTAACCATATCCCACTTAATACCTAATTGATTTGACGCTTCTCTAATACTTTCATACCATACACCATCAATAATACAAGCTCTTTTATGGACTGACACATCACTTAGTTTTTTTCTAGTTTCATCACTTATTTCACGTCCCTTTAATTTATCTCTAACTTCTTGACGTTTCATACCGTTATTAGACCTTATTTTATTTTTAGTTTCATCCGAATGTTTCCAACCACCATTTTCTTTTCTAGTTTTAACCATTTTATCTATAACTTCTTGTGGTCGTTTTCTACCTTTAAGTGTTTCACTAGTTTTTCTTTTGTGTTCTTCACTTAATTTAACACCTTTTTTCTTTTCGCTTATTAATTTTATTACCTCTATTTTGATAGATTCATAAATCCTAGAACTAGGTGTATATCTACTTTGTCTCTTACTTTTCATATTACACATAGCCCATAACGCAAATTTTAACTTATTGTTACTGGGGTGGATTTGTACTAGTAACCTATGACATATAAAATGTTCTCTGGCAGTTAAATTGACTAAATTTTCTTTCTCATCACTACCACCCATACATCTTGGTATTATATGGTGTTTTTCAGTGTAACATTCTAATATTCTATTCTTCGCTCTGTTTATTATCTGATTGTATATTTTTTCGTAATTCATAGTATTTATCCATTGTTTTTTTATTTATTACTTCTTTGTTACGATGGTAATACTCTTTAGCCCAAGCTCTTTGAGCTTCAATCTTTTCTTGTTCGGTGTTGTATTTTTTTAATCGTCCCATATATAATAAATATATAACTAAAAGAAAAAAACTAAAAGAACTACAATTTATTAATTTTATTCAAATAATCATAATATAACTCATCATCAGTTTTTCCATTCCAGTTACGCCACTGAAATCCGTATATTTTTCCCAAATCACCCCACTTCTTAGCAAACTCATCATCAGTTTTGATACGTTCAATGAACTCATCTTTTGTATAATAGGGTCCAATGTATTGTGAGTCTCTGTTTTTGAGATATGCTTGATAAGCGTCCCCATCCCAGATATGACAATCATTATCAACAAGGTATTTGATGTTTGTATCACCACGTAGGAACCATAACAATTCTGTCACAATTCCTTTCCAATACATTTTTTTAGTGGTTAAAAGAGGAAACCCTTTTGACATATCATGTCTGATTTGTCTACCAAATACAGAGATTGTACCTGTACCTGTTCGGTCTTGTTTTTCTACTCCATTATCTAGAATGTCTTTGAGTAGTTTTAGGTATTGTTTTTCTATGTTTTTACTCATCTTTATCTTTGTTTTGGTTTAAAGGCCATCTATGTTTTTCTGAAACGAAAAAAACTGGTTCTTCATCACTAAGTATAGCTATTCTATTTTGGCTAAGAAACCTATCTAATTGGTCACTTGAATACTTTGTTTCAATCTCGTGAATTGGAACTCCAGTAGGGTCTAGTATTTGTATTTTAATATTACTCATCTTTGTTTTGGTTTAATTAATTCTTTTTATAATATTGTTTAATCTAGAATACATCTCAACCGCGATAGGGATTGACATTAATGATATTAAAAAGTTATTAACATAAGAATATATTGTAATCACACTTCCTGTCGTAATATCGTTTGAAGTTGTTATTAGAATTATTATAGATAAAACTAAAAATATTGATTTTATCATACCAATCAAAAACCAATTTTTACCTTGTAATGTTGATTCAAATATTTCTAGTTTTCTTCTTCGATTAAAAAAAGAAACTGAAGCTTCATATCCATTTTGTACTGCAGTTACTTTATTTTCGTAATGATTGTTTCTAACATTAATACCTTGTCTTATTTTTTTATAAAACATCAGAACAGCAAATATTATAACAATTAAAGCTAAAGTAACCAATAGCCCTACTTTATAATTTGAATAGTATATAAAACCTATTGAACCAAAAATTGTAATTATTGTTGCAATATAGTAATGTACGTACCCTTCCAGAACTCCAACGATATCATGCGCCATATCGGTTCTTGCAACCTTTATAGAATTATCATCGTTTGACTTTTTTAAAAATCTTAAAACGATATCGTTATAGATTTGAGTATAAACTTTAGTATCATAAACCATTCTTTTATAATTGAAAAGATTGGAAATTGAATAAGATAAGAATAATAAAACAATCCAAAACCAACCACCACTAATTAATCCATCAATGCTTTTACCAAGCAGAAATGGTTGAGATATAATTGACAACTCTGTTATCAGCATAAATAAATAAATTAATGATAATTTATACTTATACTCTTTGAATATATCTATGATTTTACTCATCTTTGTTTTGGTTTATGATTTCTTGTAATCTTTTAATCTCTTTGATAACATCATCACCTAATTCAATTTTAGACATCATTGATAAATCAATTACTTGATTCATTAGCACTGCAATTAGTTGTTGCTGTGCTGCCATCTTCTCAGATATCATTTGCGGTACATTTTGTAATTCTTCTCCGTTCATAACTTTAATCTATTTTAATACTCATTGTAGGTCTGAAACTGAAATCAACCCATACTTTACATACAATTAAGTTCAACCCAATCATATAACAGTTAACATGGTTAGATTTATTAAAGGTTTTCCTAATTGTATCCTCGTTGTTCTTTCCTTTTTTAGTTGGTCCAACGGCTTTCCCCATTTTACACCATATACCCAATTGAAGATTTCTTCTTAGTTGTCTAGTCTCCCAATTGGTGATGGATTTGTCTTTTTTCCATCGGTGTCTCAAAACCCATTTAGACCTAAACTTCCCTATGTTTATTTTTCCTATCATTTAAAAGTTAATTTATGTCTATCTAATTTAAACTTTAGTTTGAACGCTTTTTTATCCATAACCGTATCGTAATCACCTTTATGGATCTCAACGTGAGTTTTATCACCGTTAGCATGTATTATGTCCGCAAAACAAACGTTTTGTGTTAGATAAGTTATGTTTAAATCAGACCACTCTAGAACCTTTTCATAATTTATTTCAGTCCACCACAAATCATGTGCAAATCTAACTCTTATTGTTCCACCCATTTTTTAGTTTCATTTTTTTACTAAAGATACATTTTTTAAAAATTTCTGTAAACTCATTTTCTTCATCTATTCCATACCTCTCCCTAAATAAACCAACATATATTTCAGCATACCATAACTGTTCTAAAGTAACACAACTGTTTATTACTGATAGTGGTTTGTTAAAATTTGGTATTGGTGAATCAAATGAATTCATATATTGTTAATTATAGTTAAACCTAATTAACTAATCAACAGAGTTCCATGTTTTTTATTATATTCTAAAACGGCCAATTCTTTGGCTTTAGCTTCCATCATAATATCAACATCATAACCATATGTATCAATATAAGAAAGAACGTAATCGTGATGTGCTCTAAAGTTTTTTTCGTCTCTAGGTTCTGAAACATGAACAATAGGTATGATATCGTCAGGCCATGTTGATATCGCCATTTCTAAAGCTTCTCTATGTGACATACCATCAGGGTGACAAGTATGGTGGTGATAATCAAATACTATTGGTATGCCAACCTGTTCATAGATGAACATTAAATCGGTAACACTATATTGTGATTTACTAGAATCATTTTCAACAGTAATCCGAGATTTTGTGTTTTCATCAAGTAGTTTGAAGTTGTCACACCATCTTTGTAGGGCAGAAAATTTATCACCATAAACACCACCCACATGAATATTAATTTTGTTGTATGGGGTAACGGAAAGACCCATAAGGTCCATAATTTGAGAATGTTTATTGAGTTCTACAATGGTTTTACGAACAACATCATCATTAGGTGAGGCTAAAACATTGAATGGTCCGGGGTGGAAGGTAAGTCTTTGGTTGTATCTTTTTGCCAAACTACCAACACCTGTTAGTAATGTCTTAATTTTACCGTAATCAGGTAAATCTGAAAAATCGTATTCAGACATCCAAGGAAACATATCAGAAGACATACGATAAAAATTTATGCCGTTGTTATAATTCCATTTAATGACCTCTATAAGGTCACGAATATTTTGTAAAACAAGTTCGGAAACATAAGGTAACCCCTTTGAATCAAAAGTTTTACGAATCATACCACGATTTGTGGTTATTTTAGGTTTTTGTGACCCTAAAGTCATATTAATACAAGCATATCCAATATTCATGATACAAATATAGTGTTTATTTTTAAATTAAACAATTTAAAATGATATTTATTATTATATGGAACAATTTTTAGATACAGTGAGTAAAGTTTATTTAATTTTAGAGTCTATAAAAGAATCTAAGTACAAATATATTGCAATAGTTAACCCTAAAAATGGTGATAAAATAATGAAAATAAAAATGAATTTAGATGATAATTCTTTAGTTGATTTTCTAGATACTTTTTTTGATGAGGGTTTTAAAATAGAGTCTATAAGTAAAGAAGAATTTGATTCTTTACAAACAAAAGATATATTAAGTTTCAAACTATAATAATTATATAATAAAAAAAAAGATGAAAAGAATTAAAAAAATAAATTCTAAAAACATAAAGAACATAGTTAAAGAACATTTTTTAGATGATTCTACATTACCAGAACACAAAATAGACTCAATCATAAAAGAATATCTATCTGAAAGAGATGAAATCTTAGATGATGAGTATCCTTTAGCGGATGAATATGAATTTAGTCCTAAAACTAGTGAGGCACTATCTGATATGGCAGATGGATTAAGTGAAATGCTTGACGACTTGGAAATAATTAAAGAGAAAGAGGGTAATGTTATTGTTTATGATGATACCTATGCTGATGAGTATTTGGATGATATAATGAACAAATTAGAAGACTTAATGCATGATATTATGTTTTTAACTTCACTAAATTCTGACGAACAAATAGATTAATATGGGTATTTATTCTAATTTAAGAAGAAATATAGTAGAAAGTGGTGGGGTTTATAAAATTAAAGACCTTTTTGGTGGTTTCATACTAGAAAATCAAGACCAATTATCCCTATTAGATGACCCAGAGTTTTACGATATTTCAACTAAAACATTAAAATTAGGTAACCTTTGTGCGAGAGACATTAAAGGTGATAAGACCCCAACTATTAACATGGGGGGTCAGATGTATACTACTTACTGTGCTTTAGCCCATTTATCCAATATATTAGAACCTAATCTAATACCTAAATTTCACTATAATATAGACAAAATTTATAATTTCTTAAGAAGGGATTTAAGATACGATAATAGAGTTAAGTTTCATAGTTTATTAAAAACTATTTTGGAATATGATGACCCAGCCAACACAATGAATATTATTGTAGATTTTATTGAAGACACTGATAGTGTTGATGAAATTGCTGTCGCTTTAGATAGGTTTAGAAAATCAGAGAATATTGGTGAGAGTGATATTGATGAATTCCTAAGAATAATCAAATCGGCCGGACACCAAGAGTATGAACAAAGTTTTTATGGTGACCATTTCCAAAAACATACGACTAGATTGAATTTAAAGTTTAAAACTGAAGAAGAAAATAGAAGTATCTTAGAAAGGGTAGAAGATGTTATAGACGGTAAATACAATGTAGATAAAGCAGTTTCAATTTTATACAACAACATAAATAAAAATTACACACCTGAAGAAATGGTTAAATCAGATTTAAAGTGTATAAAAGATGTTTATGATGAAAATGGTGATGTAATAATAAATGACGGTGATTATTTAGAAGTTAAAAAGATTGATTATGCTGCTGATAGTTATTTGTCTGAATTTATGGCAATGTATAAAAGTAGTAGATTACCTGATTACGCACACGAACCAAAATTTATAAAAACATATAACCAAATAATAGACGGCTTATATGATTTATTTAAAGAAAGAGAAGATATTATACAAGATATTAAAAAGAATTTTGCGGGAATTATTTATGATGATAAAATTTTCATTAGTAATGATGATGTAGAACTTTACTGGAGTAATAAAGGTCGACCTTCTTGTTTAAAAGACCATCGACTTAGTATTCGATATAGATTAAAAAAGCCTAATGTAATAGGTTATGTGTATGAAGGTGGTGATGTGTTAAAAGAAAAACCAGTTAAAGTTAGTTTAAGTTCTGAGAAAGTATTTTGTCCTATTATAAAAAGTAAGGAAATGAAAGAATCATTTAATTTAAGTCAAATATCTAACTTATTGTTAGAGGGTAGAAAAGAAGACGCAAGAAAAAAATACCCCGAACATTCTGACGAAATTTTTAACTATTATGTTGAAAATGATCCTTCAGGAAATCAAAAATACTTGGACTGGTTATTAAAAAATACAAACCCTGATTATAAAGCGGTTACTGATATTAATAAGGAATTGTTAGACATGATTAAACTTTTCCATCAGTATCAAAGTATGTTTTACGAAAAAGACATTAATAAACAAACCTTTGATACTCTTGATAGAGAGGTGGATGATGTTAAAGAAAGATTATTAAAAAAGAAAGAAGAAAAACAGGCTAAAAAAGAAAAAACAATTATCTATAGTGATGATAGATGGTTAGTAGTTTCTCCTCATTCTTGGAAGGCTTCTTGTTATTATGGAGCAGGAACCAAATGGTGTGTTACATCAAAAGATACTGCAAGACATTGGAACAGTTATTCAAAAAGAGCTTCATTTTTCTTTGTTATAGATAAAACAAAAAACCAAAATGACCCACTATATAAAGTAGCTTACAGAGTTATTGGCCATAAAGGTAAATATGAGTTATGGGATGCTGAAGATTTAGAAATTTCTAAAAATCAAACAGGTAGAGAATGGTTTGAGGCTTTACCCAACGAAATAAGAGAAAGGAGTCAATCTTATCACGAACAAAAATTTACTAGGGGTGAAAGACCTGATTGGTTGGAGGGTGATCCAAGAGCACAAGCCTTAGCTAACCATTTAAGTTCTGACGATATTGAAGATCTTGGGGATTATTGGTATGGGATGCCAATTTATAAAACAAATGAGGAATATTGGGTGGTTGGTGACTCGGATGAGATGGGTGGGGCTTTGTATGAATACTATAATGATTATGCTGATAATGATTTAATTGAATATTATGATCCAGATGGTTATTATTTGGAAATGGATGATGAAGAAGGTTTTATTGATAATGAGGTTGATTATTATTTGGATGATTTAAGTGATAAGGACGCGTTAGAATATTCTGGACGAGATTCAGATTACTCAGATGTAGAAGATGAGATAGAAGAATTGCGTTCAAGACTAGAAGATTTAGATTCGGAAGAAGATGAAGAGGAGATCGATGAGATAGAATCTGATATTAGTGGTTTAGAGAGTAGATTAGAAGGTTTAATCGAAGACTCAAGGGAAAGTTACGCTGAATTTATTAGAAGTGATTGGGAAAGATGTTTTAGAGATGGCCCTGTTGAGTGTTTAGTAAATGAAAAAGGTCATTATAGTGTAAGAGATTTAATTAAGTCAGGATTAGTTAGTTTAGATAGGGATGGATTAATAGATAGTATTGTTGGTAATGCTGAATACGATACATTAACACCATATGGTTATGACGAAGAACAAGATGATGACGGTGATTATTGGTATGTTTTTCAGATAGATTATTAATTTTCTTTTCTTTTCTTTGATATTTATAATTAAAAAGAAAAAAATGCCTATATCAATACCATTAACTTTAAGAACAATAAAGGGTAGTAAGTTAACATTTGGTGAACTAGATCAAAACTTTATTAATCTTAGTAACGCGATAAATTCTATAAATAATTCTGATACTTTTGTAACAGGTGGTACTTACAATCCAGCAACAGTAAAATTAGATTTTGTAGGAAATGGTGGTTTTAACCCATTTTCTGTTGATGTTGCAGGTTTAACCGATACCTATGTTAGTAACGGTGTTTATAACCCTTTAAATGGGTGTGTTACTTTTACCACAACAAGTGGATATACTTTCGATGTTTGTGGTTTCTTAACAGGAACAACTTTATGGACCGATGGTTCGGCCGGAAGTTATTCTTTAAAAACAATAAACGATTCAGGTTTAGATGCGACAGGTGATTATGCGTTAGCCCAAGGCTTTCAAACGTTAGCAAGTGGTAATTATTCTCACGCGGAAGGAAATAACACAGTGGCAAGTGGTGATGGTTCTCACGCAGAAGGTTATGGTGGTAAAGGCCAACAAACAATAGCTAGTGGTACTTATTCCCACGCGGAAGGTTTTAGTACGACAGCTAGTGGTAATAGTTCACACTCAGAAGGTTATTTAACAAAAGCACATGGTGATTATTCTCACTCAGAAGGTTTTCAAACAACAGCAAGTGGTGATTATGGTTCACATTCTGAAGGTTATTTAACAACAGCAAGTGGTGCTTCTTCTCACGCGGAAGGTTATTTAACTTTAGCTAGTGGTAATTTTTCACACGCAGAAGGAGCTGGAACACAGGCGATAGGTTTACAATCACATGCAGAAGGACAACAAACACAAGCAACAGGAGACACCTCTCACGCTGAAGGATATCAAACAAAATCACATGGTGATTATTCTCACTCAGAAGGGTATAAAAATATAGCAAGTGGAATCGCTTCCCACACTGAAGGTGGTTTCCCTGGTAAAGGATATTTTAACATAGCTAGTGGTCCCGGTTCACACGCTGAGGGTGCCTCTACTACCGCTAGTGGTGACATGTCACACGCTGAAGGATTTTTTACAGTGGCAA
>Ga0210003_1001140_pt1 | contig 23628 bp, 20 predicted proteins | sample LantaG_FD_182804 | JGI IMG/M metagenome (GOLD analysis project Ga0210003, IMG submission 182804) | Deep subsurface microbial communities from Baltic Sea to uncover new lineages of life (NeLLi) - Landsort_02402 metaG (SPAdes) (version 2) | ecosystem: Environmental > Aquatic > Marine > Oceanic >... | reverse complement strand
GGGCTCGAGCTGGCAAAGTACGAGACCACCCCGGCGGTCAACAGGATGGCCGCGGCAAACGCCACCCAGAACGACCAGCGTCGCGTCATACCGGAGCCCGCGCCCGGTCGTGCCGCAAGAGGTACACCAGATCGGGTCGGGCCCGCGCCACCGCCATCACCGTGACAGCGGTGATGACACCCTCACCGACGCCAATGAGCACATGGGTGACGAACATATAGCCCGCGACGGTGCCAATGGAGGACTGGGCGGCTCCGCCGATCGCGTACTCGAGAACGAATCCCATTGCTGCGCAGACTGTTCCGATGAGTCCCGCGAAGAATGCGATCAGTCCGATGATACGAACCGGCGGACCACCTGCCCCGCGCCCCGCCGCCGAGTATCGCGCCACTGAGTATCGCGCCACTGAGTACATGGCAACCGCGAGCCCGTACCCGGCACCCACGCCGATGATCGCCATGTTGACGATGTTCGCGCCCAGAGCGGTGACGCCACCGTCGGCGAAAAGCAGGGACTGCACCACCAACACAATCGCGATACACAAAGCGCCGGTATACGGCCCGACGAGGATGGCCGCGAGCGCACCACCCAGCAGGTGACCACTCACGCCAGGCAATATCGGAAAGTTGACCATCTGCACAGCGAAGATGAACGCCGCCACCAGGCCCGCGAGAGGCACTGTGCGCTCATCGAGTTCGGTGCGAGCCTTCCATCCGCAGACACCCAGTGCGATCAGTGCGATCGCCCCGAACAGCACCGAGGTCTGCGCATTGACGATGCCGTCGCTCATATGCATGGCGACATGCCGGGCGCTCACACCGCGAGCCTATTCCGTCATCTGAACATCTGTCCACCTGATCAGATGACTAGTCGACCCCTCGTCTTGTCGCACGGGGTAGCGCCGTTGGTCAATGGCGCGACGAAGGGACGTGCGGTTCGGTGTGGCGGGCCCCGATCCAGTGCAGTAGATCGTGCACGGTCTCGTCATCCAACCGGTAGCGGACCGAACGCCCCGTGCGGGTGCTCGTCACCCAACCCTGCGCGCGGAGCACCCGAAGTGCTTGCGAAACTGCGTTTTCCGACCGTCCGAGAGCAGCGGCGAGGTCGCTGACGCAAATGCCCGGTGCCCGATGCAAACTCAGCAGGATTTCCAGGCGATGGGGGTCAGACACCAGATCGAAGCGCTGAGCCCAGCCCGAAGTGTCCACGTCGGACAGCGCCGACGAGGCCAGCTCAACTACTGACTGATCCTCCACACGGTCAAATGTAGTCCTGCGCGAGCGCGCACAGCCACACATGCAGTCCTGCGCGAGCGCGCACAACCACACATGCAGTCCTGCGCGAGCGCGCACAAAATGACAGCGTTGGCGGCGTGTCGGCGTGCAGACGCGCGCGCTCGCGGTGCACCGGTCTACAGCGGCCGGTCTACAGCGGGGTGACGTATGCCGAGCAGATCCCGCCGTCGACGAGGAACGACGACGCGGTGATGAACGACGCGTCGTCGCTGGCCAGGAAAGCCACCGCGGCCGCGAGCTCCTCGGGTTCGGCGAACCGGCCCAGCGGAACGTGCACCAGCCTGCGGGCGGCACGCTCGGAATCCTTGGCGAACAACTCCTTGAGCAGCGGGGTATTCACCGGCCCCGGGCACAGCGCGTTGACGCGAATGCCCTGTCGGGCGAACTGCACACCGAGCTCACGTGACATCGCCAGCACGCCACCCTTGGAGGCGGTATAGGAGATCTGCGACGTCGCCGACCCCGTCATCGCGACGAACGACGCGGTGTTGATGATCGATCCCTTCTGTTGCGGAACCATGTAGCGCAGCGCGGCCTTACAGCACAGGAATACCGACTTGAGATTGACATCCTGCACCCGCTGCCACGCATCGATCCCGGTGAGCTCGATCAAATCGTCGTCCGGGGGTGAGATTCCAGCGTTGTTGAACGCGATGTCGACCCCACCGTGCACCTCGGCGGCAGTGTCGAACAAGTGGTCCACCGCTCCCTGGTCGGATACGTCGACTTGCACGAAGGTGACGTTCATGTCGTTCGCGACGGCCTTGCCGGCCGTTAGGTCGACATCCCCGATCACCACGATGGCGCCTTCAGCCTGCATCCGCTTGGCGGTAGCCAGGCCTATGCCGCTGGCTCCGCCGGTGATGACAGCGACCTTGTCTTTGAGTCGTTGGGTCAGATCCATCAGGTGGCACCTTCCTGTTCGGCGTCCAGTTCGTCCTCAAGTTCGTCTCGGACGGCGATGAAGACGTTCTTCGTCTCGGTGAACGACAGCGGAGCGTCCGGTCCGAGTTCGCGGCCCAGCCCGGACTGCTTGAAGCCACCGAACGGCGTGCTGTAGCGGACCGACGAGTGCGAGTTGACCGAAAGATTGCCAGACTCCACTGCGCGCGACACCCGCAGCGCCCGCGAAAGATTGTCGGTCCAGATCGATCCGGACAGCCCGTAGACGGTGTCGTTGGCCAGCGCGATGGCGTCAGCTTCGTCATCGAACGCCAAGACCGTGACGACCGGCCCGAAAATCTCCTCGGCGACAGTGCGGTGATCGCGCGGTGGTGTCAGCACGGTCGGGGGGAACCAGTAGCCGGGGCCCGACGGAGCGGAACCCTGAAATGCAATGAGCGCGTCATCTGGCACGAACGAGGACACCGAATTCCAGTGCGCCTGGGACACCAGCGGACCCATCTCGGTGTCGCCTGCGCGGGGATCCCCCACCACGACGCCCTTGACCGCGGGTTCGAAGAGCTCCATGAACCTGTCGTAGACGGTGCGCTGCACCAGAATCCGACTTCTCGAACAGCAGTCCTGCCCGGCGTTGTCGAAAACTCCGTACGGTGCGGTCGCCGCAGCCCTGGCTAGGTCGCAGTCATCGAAGATGATGTTGGCGCTCTTGCCGCCCAACTCCAGCGTGACCCGCTTGACGTGTTCGGCGGCACCTGACATCACCTGCTTGCCGACCTCGGTGGATCCGGTGAACACGATCTTGTGGACGTCGGGGTGGCTGACGAACCGCTCCCCGACCACCGACCCCTTGCCGGGCAGCACACGGAGCAGATCTGCGGGCAACCCGGCGTCGACGGCGAGCTCACCGAGTCGGATCGTCGTCAGCGGAGTCCACTCTGCGGGCTTGACCAGCACCGCGTTGCCCGCCGCGAGCGCCGGGACGAAACCCCACGAGGCGATCGTCATCGGGAAGTTCCAGGGGGTGATGACGCCGACCACTCCGAGTGGCTCGTTGAACGTGACGTTCCATCCGCCGGCAACGGGAATCTGCTTGCCGGACAGTCGTTCCGGCGTAGCCGAGTAGTAGTGGAGCACATCGCGGACGTGGCCGGCCTCCCACCGCGCATTCCCGATCGGATGCCCGGAGTTGGCGACTTCGAGCTGGGCCAATTCCTCGATATGCGCGTCCACGACCGTCGCAAATGCCCTCAGTGCCGCGGCGCGATCAGCTGGAGCCTGTCGAGCCCAATCCCGCTGGGCCACCTTGGCGCGGGCCACCGCGTCATCGACGGCAGCTTTATCGGTCTGCTCGACGGTGCGCAGCAGTTCCCCGGTGGCGGGGTTGATCACTTCACTGGCGGTCACAGGCTTATTTCCTTGCCTTTTGGGTCACATATTTTTCTGGGTCACATAGTCTTCTGGGTCGCATATTCTTCTGCGGCGCCTACCAGGCCCGCGAACAACCGAAGGTCGTCAAGACGCTCCTCGGGATGCCACTGCACTGCCACCACCCAATTGCGCGGATGCCGGGCCGGATCGACTTCTACGGCTTCGACCACCCCATCGGCATCGGTGGCGCTGACGATCAGACCCTCGCCCACTCGATCGATGCCTTGGTGGTGGTAGCACTGCACATCGGTCGTGTGCCCGACGAGTGACTCGACCCGGGTTCCGGGCACCGTCGTCACCGACGAGGTGGTGAACACTGCATTTCCCTGCTGGTGGCGGTTGTGTTCGAGAACGTCGGGCAGGTGTTGGTGCAACGTGCCGCCAAGTGCGACATTGAGCACCTGGGCACCCCGGCAGATACCCAGCACCGGCATACCGCGGCGCAGGGCTCCCTGCAGCAACGCGATCTCAAAGGCGTCACGCATGCGACTGTCCGCGCTGGGCTCATCGGTCGCCGGGTGACGCGCACCCCCGTACGCCGCCGGGTCGACATCGCGGCCGCCGGTGATGATCACTGCATCGATGCCGTCGAGCACGCGCCCGGCGATACCCGCGTCCACTGGCTGTGGCGGCAGCAGCACCGAGATACCGCCGGCCTGCCCGACACCTTCGAAGTAGATGGCGGGCAAGAAGCTGGCCCGCACGTCCCACACTCCGGTTTGGGCCGGCTGCAGATAGGTGGTCAGCCCGATCAGCGGCCGGGCGCCCACCCTCTCAGCGCCCACCCCCTCAGCGCCCACCCCCTCAGCGCGAGCAGACGCAAACTCGCGTGATTCAGAGTGATTCTGTGCGAGTTTGCGTCTGCTCGCGCGGGGACTAGAGCCGTTCGAAGCCACGCACCCTCTCCCAGTCGGTCACTGCGGCGTTGAACGCCTTGAGTTCCACGCGTGCGTTGTTGAGATAGTGGTCGATGACGTCATCGCCGAACGCGGCGCGCGCTACCTGCGAATTATCAAGCAATTCAACGGCTTCGGCCAGCGTGGTCGGCAACCGCTGGGCACCACTGGTGTACGCGTTGCCCTGCAGGGCCTCGGGAAGTTCGAGCTCCTGCTCGATACCGTGAAGGCCACCGGCGATCAGCGCCGCCACCGCAAGGTACTGGTTGACGTCGCCGCCGGGGGCGCGACATTCCACCCGCATGCCGTGGCCGTGGCCGACCACCCGCATCGCGCAGGTCCGGTTGTCGATCCCCCAGGCGACGGCTGTGGGCGCGAAGCTGCCGTCCACATAACGCTTGTAGGAGTTGATGTTCGGCGCGTAGAACAGCGTCAGCTCGCGCATCGTAGCCAGCTGGCCCGCGATGAAGCTGCGGAACATCGCGGACATTCCCAGCTCGTCGTCGGAGTCAGCGAATACCGCGGCCCCGTCGTCACCTCGCAACGAGATGTGGATGTGGCAGCTGTTACCCTCGCGCTCATCGTATTTCGCCATGAATGTCAGGCTTTTGGCGTGCTGATCGGCGATCTCTTTGGCGCCGTTCTTGTAGATCGTGTGGTTATCGCACGTCACCCGGGCATGGTCGTAACGGAACCCGATCTCCTGCTGGCCCAGATTGCACTCACCCTTGACGCCTTCGCAGTACATGCCTGCACCGTCCATGCCATTGCGGATGTCACGCAGCAGCGGCTCCATCCGGGTCGACGCGTGCATGGCGTAGTCCACGTTGTAGTCGGTGGCCGGCGTCAGTCCGCGGTATCCAGCCTGCCAGGCTGCCCTGAAGCTGTCGTCGAACACCATGAACTCCAACTCGGTGCCGACGTAGGGCACCAGCCCGCGGGCGGCAAGCCGATCGATTTGACGGTTCAGGATGCTGCGTGGCGCTTGCGTGACGGGCCGCCCGTCGGTCCACGACAGATCCGCCATCACCATCGCCGTGCCGGGCAGCCACGGCAACAGTCGCAGCGTGGTGAAGTCCGGCGTCATCACCATGTCGCCATAGCCGGTCTCCCAACTGGAGATCGCATACCCGTCGACCGTGTTCATGTCGACGTCGACAGCCAGCAGGTAGTTGCAGCACTCCGCACCGTGCTCTGCGACATCCTCGACGAACAGTCGCGCCGAAACCCGCTTGCCGATCAGCCGGCCCTGCATGTCGCAAAACGCGACGATTACGGTGTCGACGGCCCCCGAGGCGACCTGTCCCTCTAGATCGGCCTTCGAAAGCATGCTCTCTCCTATTCGCCTGCTAAATCTCCACGAACTGTCTCCACAAACTGTCACGTTCGAAGATCTCACACCAGCCCAAAGGCCGAACTGGAGTACGGTGGAACGCGTGTGTGGAGCTACCGGCGAGGTACGCCTCGGCGGAAGAAACCCCAGATATCAGCGCCGTCGTGCCGATGGCCGAAGTCATGGCTGCCCGCGGGCCCACCCCACACCATTCTGCGCGGCGTCAGCAAGGTCCCTCCCGCGCCGCTGGTGAAGATCGAGCCCGACGGACGAGGTGGCTATCAGAAGCCAATCACCATTGCGTACTGGGAGCCGGACTTCACCCGCGCCGACGAACGCTCAGCCTGGTCTGAAACGGATTGGGAGGAAGCAGTTCTCGATTCTCTGCGCCTGGCCGTCAAGCGACGGCTGGTCGCCGACGTACCGGTGGGCTGCCTCCTGTCGGGTGGCGTCGATTCCAGCCTGATCGTCGGATGGCTCGCCGAGGCCGGCCAGCACGGTTTGAAGACCTTCTCGATCGGCTTCGAGTCGGTCGGTGGCGTCGCGGGTGACGAGTTCCGGCTTTCAGACATCATCGCCGAGAGATTCGGCACCGATCACCACCAGATCCGGATCGGCACCGACCGCATGATGCCCGCTCTCGACGGCGCGATCGCCGCAATGAGCGAGCCGATGGTCAGCCACGACTGCGTGGCGTTCTACCTGCTGAGCCAGGAGGTGTCCAAGCACGTCAAGGTGGTTCAGTCCGGACAGGGCGCCGACGAGGTGTTCGCCGGCTATCACTGGTACCCGCCGATGGGTGAGCCGACTGCGGCATCCTTGGAAGGGTCGGTGGCCAGCTACCGCGCGGCCTTCGTCGATCCGGACCAATCGGCCTACTCGTCGCTGGTGTCCGCTGCAGTCGCGACCCACGATGATCCCAGTGAGCGTTTCGTCGCCGAACACTTCGCCCGAGCGGGCGCAGAGACCGGGGTGGACCGGGCGCTGCGCCTGGACAGCACCGTGATGCTGGTCGACGACCCGGTCAAGCGGGTCGACAACATGACGATGGCCTGCGGGCTGGAGGGCCGGGTACCGTTCCTCGACCACGAGCTCGTCGAATTGGCCGCAACATGTCCCCGCAATTCAAGATCGCCCACGACGGCAGAGGCGTGCTCAAACAGGCTGCTCGCCAGGTGATCCCCGCCGACGTGATCGATCGCCCGAAAGGCTACTTCCCGGTGCCCGCGCTCACCCATCTCGAAGGCCCGTACCTCGATCTGGTCCGCGATGCGCTTTACGCGCCCGCAGCCAAGGAACGTGGGCTGCTCCGCCCGGAGGCCGTAGAGCGACTCTTGAGCGACCCCAACGGCAAGCTCACACCGCTTCGGGGCAACGAGCTCTGGCAGATTGCGCTGCTCGAGATGTGGCTGCAACGGCACCGCATTAACGGACCGGCCGTATGAGCACCCTCGACCCTCAGCCAGATGCCGACGAACACCACCCCGAGGGAATCACCCTCGCCCTCCATGATGCCTCACCGCCACACATGGTGGACGCGATTGCCCGAGACGTTGTGCTCGAACTCGGTTGGGGCCGAATCATTTTCGGACAGCCGTTCGCGGAACCGGCGAAGTTGGCGCTTGCGGAATGGTGCCTGCACCCGTGGAAGCGATCTGGGACAATTATCGTCACCAGGAATCCGTCGACTGTCTTATCGCCGTGCGCGACGACGACGGAGCCGTGCTCGGCACAGTGACCGGTGTGGATCACAAAGTCCTGTTCTGCGACCCCGAGAACGGCTCGAGCCTGTGGACGTTGGCCGTGGATCCGGCCGCGCCCCTGCCCGGCGTAGGCGCCGCGCTGCCCCACGCCCTCAGCGCGATCTACCGCGCCCGCAACCGCGCCTACATGGATCTCTCAGTGGCACACGACAACACCGCTGCGATCGCACTGTACGAAAAGCTCGGGGTCACCCGGGTTCCGGTGATGGCGGTAAAACGCGAGAACGCCATCACCGAGCCGCTGTTCACCCATCCGCCGGAAACCGTCGACGACCTCAATCCGTACGCGCGGATCATCGCCAACGAGGCCCTGCGCCGTGGGCTCTGGGTGGAGGTGCTCGACGCTGAGTCCGGCGAGATGCGCCTCTCGCACGGTGGGCGCAGCGTCGTCACTCGTGAAGCGTTGTCCGAGTGCACCTCTGCGGTGGCCATGAGCCGCTGCGACGACAAGCGACTGACCCGGCGCATCGTCTCCGAGTCGGGCATTATCGTGCCGGACGGACGGCTGGCCACCTTCGATGATGCCGACCACGAGTTCCTCGCCGAGGTGGGTGATGTCGTCGTCAAGCCCACCCGCGGCGAACAGGGCAACGGCATGGCGAACAGGGCAACGGCATCACGGTGGGGATCCATGGCCACGCGGAACTCGACGCGGCGCTGGCCCGGGCCCGCCAGCAGCACCCCGAGGTCCTCATCGAGCAGCGCGCCGAAGGCGACGACCTGAGGCTGGTGGTGATCAACGGCAAAGTAGTCGCGGCCGCGCTGCGCCGGCCCGCCGAGGTCACCGGCACCGGTCGCCATACCGTCCGCGAACTGATCGACGCACAAAGCCGGCGGCGTGCAGCCGCTACCGGTGGCGAGTCCCGGATTCCGATCGATGACGTCGCCGAGAACACCGTGAAAGAGGCGGGCTGGTCCTTCGATGACGTCCTGCCGGAAGGGACCCGCCTTCGGGTACGCCGGACTGCGAATCTGCACCAGGGCGGAACCATCCACGATGTGACCGCCACAGTGCATCCAGAACTACGGTCGGTGGCGGTCGCCGCCGCGGAGGCCATCGGTATCCCAGTGACCGGGGTCGACCTGCTCGTCCCCGACGTCGCCCGGACCGAATACGTGTTCATCGAAGCCAACGAGCGCCCCGGCCTGGCCAACCACGAGCCACAGCCCACCGCAAAAGCGTTCGTGGACTTCCTGTTCCCCGGTCAGCCCAGTCTGCCCCAGGCCTGGACACCGGACGAGGGAGACGACTGATCAGCAGTCGTGACAGGCGCCCGACACACCCTTCGGAGTTGGTGGCGCATCAATCGACGGGTTCTGGTCAAAGAAGCCAGCGGGCTTGAGCCAGAACGAGATCGTGTCGACCGACATGATCGGCCACTCCTCGATTCGGGTGATGTGGTGGACACCGAAGACGTACCACAGCACTACATCGGTGTTCACCAGTGAGGCATCATCTTTGACCCACTCGCTCATCCCGGTGTCGACCTCGGACTGCGTCGGGTAGTTGCCCGCTGGCCAACGTTCCTCGGCGCTGTTCTTGGTCACCCACAAGGTATGCCCGATGATGGGTGCCCGCAGAAACTGCGGCGTCGACGGGTCCATCATGGCCGGGAATGCCGCCCCGGGAACAAGTTTGTAGGACACATCGGTGCCGACCTTGTTCTGCTTGTTGGGGTTGACGACCTTCCACGCCCGCTGAGTCGACCAGTCGAAGTCGCGCGCGGCCTCAGACTCGGAGGTGATCGGAGTCGACTTGGTTACCAGGGCTAACCCGTACGGGTTCTCCTCGGAAAGCGGTGAGGCAAGCGAATCGACCTCCATGACCGTGTTCTCGTCACCGTCGACATCCAGGTCCAGGCGCGCCACCAGGAAGTGCTGGTGGTAGGGCGCATAGGTGTTCTTGTCGACGACAGTGCCGAACGGTGGAGGCTTCTCACCTTCGAGGAACGGGGTGGTGACCATGATGCCGGTCGCCCGAACCTCGCACTCGATGTTGCCGTCCTGATAGAAGCGCCAGTAGACCAGGTACTCGTAGTTCGCGACCGTCGCGTGGCACGACACCACCATCCGACGCTGCCGGCGCACCTCCGCTCCGGTCCGTTGGTCGACATGCTTCCAGCCCACTGCGTTGTCCTCTTCGTGCAGACAAATGGCGTGCTTGATATCGAACGGCTCCCCCTTCGAGTCCGCCAGGGTGGCGTCGACATAACGGATTTCTCCCAGACAGTCACAGCCGAGCTCCAGGGAGGTCGTCATGCAACCCAACCCCCATTCGCCGATGTCGTAGGCGGTGCGGCGGTAGTGGTCGAAGGTCGGATCGCGGTAGGGCACGATCATCTCGGCAAACGACATCCGGTACGCCACATCGCGTTTGGTTCCCTTGTCATCAAAGGACACCTGGTAGATCACCGGACCCTCGCGATAATTGAATCCGAGGCGCATGGTCCAGTTCTGCCATTTCAGTTCCGTGCCCTCGACGGTGAACGACGGGCCGTCGGGCTGGGTAATGTGCAATGGCTTGAGGTCCGTACGAACCTCGGTGCCCCGTACCGACGGGATGTACTCGCAGTCCACCTCGGGGTGGCCGTAATCGTGATGCCGCTCGATATCGAGCAGTTCCAGTGTGTTCATGTCGACCAGCAGCTTCAGGCCCGAGATGGGATGACCGTAGGGATTGCCGTCGGGGGTCGCGCGCGCCCACAAGTCGCACCAGCCGAGTCGGCGATGCCGGTGCTGCTCGGGCATCAGCGCCTTACCGTAGGTCCACACATCGATGAGGATCAGGTCCATGTCGGTGAAGCCGCGTTCGGCGCACGCCGCGATCACATCGGGGTGAGCCCGCAGCGCTTCATCGACTTCGTGGAATTCGTCGTGGGTGAAGTTCGGCGTTACGCCCGGGATGTGCTCGGAAGACACCACCTTGTCCCCGGTGAGATCAACGGTGGCCTCGTAAGTCTTGTTCGTGGCCCGATCCCACAACACCGCAAACGACGTGCGAGAGACAGGGTCACCGGTCCGCCACGCCTTGACGTCAGCCTTGGGCGGCTCTTTCAACTCGATGGCGGCGAAACGGAAGCTTTCCGACACCTGCCCTTCGCGGCGCAGTACCGCTGCGGTCTGCCGAAACTCGTCCGCGGTTAGTGGCTCAAGCGGGTGTTGGGGCATCTGCAATCTCCTCATCCGACGACATCGCGATAAGTCAACCGTTTCCGACTACTTTTGTCTTCGTCACAGCGATAATTCGTCGACAACATCGGCAGAATACGGCGCGCGAGGGGACCATGAGCGAACGACAGAGCTTGATTTCCAAAGTGTTGGGATCCCGCGGCTTGAAGGGGATCTCAGAGATTCGGACTTTTTTTCGAACCAACGAGCAGCCGATCTTCTTCATCGGTGCTACCGGGTTCAACCTTCTCGGCATCGACCGGTGGGTTCGCGGATTCGAATACATCGCCTACTACGACTCCTGGGACGGCGCTCACCCGCGGGTCTTCACACCGGCCAGCAAGCCCTACGTGGAATTCAAGAGCAGCGAGGAGATCAACAACTACCTGCTGCGCGATCCCGAGGTCCAGAAGCACATCGAGGCCAAGTGCAGGTCGAAGGGCGTGCGCCCGATGGTCGCGATGGTGTTCTTCGACGAAGAGACCGAAAAGATCTGCCGCGAACTCGACTACAACCTGATCCTGCCCTCCGATGAGCTTCGCCGGCACCTGGACTCCAAGATCGTCACCACGAAACTGGGCGAGGAGGCAGGCGCGCCGTCGGTGCCCAACGTGCTCGGCCGTGCCGACAACTACGAAGAGCTCAACAAGTTGTCCACCGAGGCAGGGCTGGGCACCGACCTGGTAGTGCAAACCCCCTACGGCGACTCAGGCAAGACCACCTTCTTCATTACCAAGGAAGAAGATTGGGACAAGAACGCAGAGAACATGATCGATCAGGACCTGAAGATCATGACGCGGATCAACAACGACGCCGTCGCGGTGGAGGCCGTCAACACCAAGCACGGCACCGTCGTCGGCCCGTTCATGACCGACCTCACCGGCTATCCCGAACTGACCCCCTACCGTGGCGGATGGTGCGGCAATGACCTGTTCCCCGAAGCGCTGTCCGACGTCCATCGGGCGATCGCCATCCAGCATGTTCAGCGTCTCGGTAACCAGCTCCGCAAGGAGGGATACAAGGGGTTCTTCGAAGTCGACGTGTTGGTGGACCTCGACTCTGAGGAGGTCTATCTCGGGGAGTTGAACCCGCGCGTGTCCGGCGCCTCGTCAATCACCAATGTCACCGCCGGCGCGTACTCCGACATCCCGCTGTTCTTGTTCCACCTGCTTGAGTTCATGGATGTCGACTACACCGTCGACGTCGAAGAGATCAATGATCGCTGGCGGGAACTCGCAGCACTCGACGTGTGGGCCCAGCTGATCATGAAGGAACCCATCGATTCGGTTGAGCGGATCCTGGCCGCACCCCCAACCGGCCGCTACCGGCTCAACGATGACGACACGCTGACCTTTGTGGGACTGACCAACGACTGGCATGACGTCACCCACGAGGACGAGTGCTTCTTCATGCGGGTGTACGGGCCGGGTGACTATCGGTTCAAGGGCGCCGACCTCGGAATCCTGGTGACCAAGGGCCGCATGCAGACTTCGGACGGGCTGACCAAGCGCTGCCGTGCCTACATCGAAGGTATTCGCGCCCTGTATCAGAGCGAACCACTGGTGGAGCCGCCGACCGTGATACCCATCGGCTGGGTCAAGTAGTCGTCAAGTAGCTTCGTCAGGCTCAGCTGCTCTTGCCGCGCTCTCGTCCCTCGACGATGCCGGTCGGACCAGTGTGGTTCGGTCGTGAAGAATCAGCGGCCACCAACCCGGCCGCGTGTTGGCCCGCCGCGACGAACGCTCTAACCGTGTCCAGCAGGTATGCCGGGTTCTGGGCGTCCGGCCACGTCGACAGTTTCACCGAAACCGTTCGGGTCGAACGGTCCACCACCACCATCTGACCGTGGATGCCCAGGCACACCTGTAGGTCACCCAGCACTCCGGGCATGAACCAGAACTGACTGCGGTACCACCCTCCGGTGAGGAACGGCTCGGAATCTGATGTGCTGAACGCCGCCCGGATGTCTGGATCGATGGTGCGGGCATGAGTTATCCACTGTTTCGGAACTATTGGCCTGCCGTCGACGAATCCGTCGTCGAGGATCAGCTGCCCGAACCGTGCCAGATCCCGCGCCCGCGCCGACATACCACCGTCGTGGATCGCCGAACCGACTCGATCGCAGGTGATCTCGGCATCGAACTCGGCACCCAACGGCTGCCAGATCAGCTGCGAGATCAGGTCAGCCATCCGGACGCCCGCCGCGCGTTCGCACACCCAGCCCAGCAGGTCGGTATCGGCAGACCGGTACACGAACGACCCACCGTGGGGTTTGTCGGGTGCCAGGGTGGTCAGATATTCGTACGTCCCATGGAGTTCGTCGCCCTCCTTCTGAGGTCGCCACCCCATGTACCGCTCCATCACGCGCACCTCAGCCGACGGGTCGGTGTATTCCTCGCGGAACCCGACCCCGCTGCGCATGTCGAGCAGATTGCGGACCGTTGCGCCCCCATACCCGGAGCCCTCGATCTCGGGCACGTAGTTGCTTACCTGTGCTTCCGGGTCAAGCAGACCCTGCTCGGCAAGGATGCCGGTGACGCATCCGACAAACGATTTCGTCACCGACATCAACAGATGCGGGGTATCGGCTGCCATGCCGTTGTAGTACCGCTCGAACACGATGCGGCGGTCATGCACGATCACAACCGCGTCGGTCCAGGTCTCGGCCAAGACGTCGGCCAGGGTGGAGCTATGCCCCGCAAGGCGCTGCAGCGGCACCTGTTCAGGGTGCAGCGACTCGTCATGCCGCTGCAATGAGGCCAACGGGCCGAACCCGCGTGCGATCCGCTGGGTGGGTACCACCTCCCGCAGGTGCTGGAACGCCCAGCGGTTGAACGGCGGGTCCTGCCAATTCGCCAGCGTCACGAGCGACGCAAAATCCGGGGGGAAACCGGTCATCACTGGTGCGTCGGACACAGCATTCACCCTATCGTTGGCGGACGCCGGCCGATTCATAAGCCCATCAGCAGACATTGGTTCCTCGATCGGGGTTCATCGATCGAAACTCCGTCGGTCAACCGACCACCTCGATTTCGCCGGTAGTCCGAAACTCTTGCGCGGTCAAAAGTTAGCCGTATATAACTTCGATAGGTGGTTACACCACCAAACTCGCACGATCAACGATCGAGGATGTAGATGAGTCTGTACGCAGTGGTCGACCCGGCAACCGGCGAAACCGTTCGGGAATATCCGACGGCAACGGACGCCCAAATTGAAGAGGCGATCACAACTGCGGACCAGACCTACCAGCAGTGGTCAAAGAACACGACGGTGGCACAGCGCGCGGCACTGATGAAGCGCGTGGCCGAGCTGCATACCGAGCGGCGCGACAGGCTCGCCGAGATCATCCAGCGCGAGATGGGCAAGTCCATCGAGGAGGGGCTGGGCGAGGTCGATTTCAGCGCCGCCATTTTCGAATACTTCGCTGACAATGCCGAGAGTTTCCTGGCTGACGAGCCGATCGAGTTGCTGGCCGGCGAAGGTAGCGCCGTCATTCGACGGCTCGGCATCGGCACATTGCTGGGCATCATGCCGTGGAACTTCCCCTTCTATCAGGTAGCGCGTTTCGCCGGACCCAACCTCTGCCTCGGCAACACCATCCTGCTCAAGCACGCACCGCAGTGCCCTGAATCGGCGGCAGCAATTGAGGAGATCTTCCTTGACGCAGGGTTCCCGAAGGGTGCCTACGCCAACATCTATGCAACTAATGAGCAGTGTGCGAGCCTGATCGCCGACCCCCGACTGCAAGGTGTTTCGTTGACGGGCTCCGAGCGTGCCGGTGCGGCCGTCGCCGAGGTCGCGGGCCGCAACCTCAAGAAGGTGGTTCTCGAACTCGGCGGCTCTGACCCGTTCATCCTGCTGAGCACCAAGGACATGGATGCCACCGTCGAGTCCGCGGTGGCGGGCCGATACGACAACGCCGGCCAGGCATGTAACGCCGCCAAGCGCTTCATCGTGGCAGCCGACCTGTACGACGAGTTCCTGGCGAAGTTCACCGCCAAGGTTGGTGAGCTTGCAGACGGAATGTCGCCGCTGTCATCGTTAGTGGCCGCCGAGAACTTGGGCAGGCAGGTCGATCAAGCAGTCGCCGCCGGCGCCAGCCTGGTCGCCGCAGGTGAACGTAACGGCGCATTTTTCCCGCCCTGTGTACTCACCGGCGTCTCGCCCGAGTCGCCGTCCTACCGCGAGGAACTCTTCGGCCCGGTAGCGACGGTCTTCAAGGTCGGCTCCGAGGATGCGGCCGTCGACATGGCCAATGACACTGCATTCGGTTTGGGCTCTTACATTTTCACTACCGATCCGGAACAGGCCAAGCGGGTTGCCGACAAGATCGATGCCGGCATGGTCTACATCAACTGCGTGGCCGCCGACGGCGTCGAACTGCCATTCGGTGGCATCAAGCGTTCCGGCTTTGGCCGCGAGCTGAGCCGGTACGGCATTGAAGAGTTCATGAACAAGAAGCTCATCCGGATCGGTTAGCCTGACCGCCCCGCTGGAGCTATCCCAGGACGAGTGGCTGCTCGACGAGAACGAGCGCGATATCGCCGCGCCCCTCTACCAGGTGCTGGTGCGCATCACGATCTCGGCGGCCAGTTGCGCGGTCGAGTCGGCTGCGTTGCGTCTGCTCAGCAAATCGACGATCCGGTAGTCCCCATAGACGAATCGTTGGCCGGCTTTGGCGACCGCCCGCGCGGCGCTTGTACTGACCAGCGCCGTGGTGTTCAACTCGACCGGCGGGCAGTGCTCGTCACGGATCATTCCGCTGAGATCGGCAACCCGAGGATGACCGCGATCGATCACCACCAGCCCGGTGAACCGGTCGAGCCGGGTCGCGGCCAGCTCCCATGCCAATTCCGCACCGAGTCGGTCACCGACCAACAACGACCAGCGGACATCGAGTTGATCGAGAACGCCGATAACAGCTTTGGCGGTCAACCGCGGATCCGGACTGAGGACCACGGTCTTCAGCGACGCGGTGTGCAGACGCTCGCACACCGCTGCGTACGCGGCGAGCGGTTGCTGGGCCGCGGTGAGCAACACCACGACCGACCCCGTCTCCGTACCGGCCACCTCGACGGGCACCGCGAGACCGTCGACGGTGATCGTGGTAGGAGGCAGAGAGGGCACGACGTCACGCTACAGGCAGCAACCGATCTAACAGGTGGGTTTGCACGCTCTCAACGGAGCCGCTCACGCAGCTTCCGCACGTGCCGCCTGTTTCCCGGTGATCTCCAAAAAAGTCTGCGGCAGCGTGCCTTTGACGGGTACGGACGGGTCCGGGGTGGGGAACGCGATGGCGAACACCGCCATAGATCCCACGTTCTCGAACGAGAAGTACACGCTGGTTTCTTCGCCACCGAGCCGCATTGTCTGCTGGTATACCAAGGCATCCCCGCGCGGGGATGGCAGCCGGGTCGTGGTCATCGGAATGCCCGGATCCGATGGTTCGAAGAATGTCTCAAACTCGGCGCAACGCTCGGCGGTGGCGGCCAGCCGCTCCAGATTCAGCTGCCAGCTCAACACCGAGATGACCATCCTCGCACCGTCATAGGCCACCACGTACTCCGCAGCACTGCCCGCTCCGCGCTCGGCGGTGGAAGCGATGTCGCGAGTCAACCCGTCGGTGCAACCTTTGGGTGACGACAGCATCGGCGGCGGTGCGTCTGCGCCGTCTGCCTCACCGCGGTCCCTGATGATGCGCTGGTAACGCACGCCGGGTGCGAAGTCGCCCTCATCGAGCACTGCACGCTCAAGCCTGGACCCGGGCCACTGGGCGGTTCCCGTGACCAGGTGCGAACACCCGGCGAGCAGCGCCGTAGTGAGCATCGCCACAGCAGCCACAGAAGCTATAGCCACTTGTCGTCTGGTCATCACGTTCAGGCTACCCACGCCCTACAGCTGGGTAAGGATCTGCGCGCCGATGTCGGTGACCACCAGGGTGTGCTCGAACTGTGCCGTCCACTTCTTGTCCTTGGTGGCCACGGTCCAATCGTCGTCCCACATCTCGTAGTCCAGGGCGCCGAGATTGATCATCGGTTCGATGGTGAACGTCATACCCGGTTCGAGCACGGTCTGCACGGACGGCTGATCGTAGTGCAGCACCACCAGCCCGTTGTGGAACGTGGTGCCGATACCGTGCCCGGTGAAATCGCGAACGACGTTGTAGCCGAAGCGATTTGCATAGGCCTCGATGACACGGCCGACGACCGACAACGCCCTGCCGGGCTTGACCGCCTTGATCGCCCGCATGGTGGCCTCATGGGTGCGCTCGACGAGCAGTCGGTGTTCCTCGGAGACGTCGCCCGCCAAGAACGTCGCGTTGGTGTCACCGTGTACGCCGTCGATGTAGGCGGTGACGTCGATATTGACGATGTCACCGTCTTGGACCACGGTTGAGTCCGGAATTCCATGACAGATGATCTCGTTCAGCGACGTGCAGCATGATTTGGGAAAGCCCTTGTAGCCCAGCGTCGACGGATACGCGCCGTGATCGATCATGTACTCGTGGGCGATCCGGTCGAGTTCCTCGGTCCTCACCCCGGGCGTGACGGCAGCCCCGGCCTCGGTGAGCGCACCGGCAGCGATCCGACCGGCGACCCGCATCTTCTCGATCACCTCGGGCGTCTGCACCCAGGGTTCACTGCCTTCGCGCGCGGTGGTTCGCCCCACGTACTCGGGGCGGGCGATCGACTTGGGCACCGACAGCATCGGTGAAACCACACCGGGACGAAGGGCGGTTCGGACTGACATGAGGCAATGCTAAAGCGTGCCGCCGCCCCGGTCACCTCGGGATATTTATCCAGCCAGCCGGGGTGGCCGCCAGGTAGCTGCCCGGCGGCGGGCCGCTAAGTTTAACGATTCGGCCGCGGAAACCGCCACGATTTGCGGGGACCCCGAATGTCCACCGAACCGCACACGACCTTGCCGGTGAGGATCACGTGCGGATTACCTTCGGCGGAGCCGTCCCTGCGATGGTCGTGGGCACTGCCCACGTTGACCTCGACGTCGTCGATAGAGGCACTCGCCCCCACCGGCAGCCGCAAATCCAGGCCGCCGAATTTCATGTCGAGCTCGATGACCACGATGGGTCCGGCGAACCGCGCACGCGTCAGATCGAGCTCGACCGACCCCATCCGCCGGTGCAGGGCGAGCCGGCTGGGCACCACCCATTCGCCCTGTCGCTTCAGCGACCCGAGCACCCCGCGCAGCTCGACCCGGTCCGCCGCCGCGGTCACGAGCGCGCCCGGTCCAGGCAGGTCGCCGACCAGTGTGTCGAGGTCGGAGCGCAATCGGGCCTGCGAGACCATCGCCGAGCGTTCCTCGAACTCGTCGATGTCGATCAGCCCGAGCGCGACGGCGTTGTGCAACCGGCGCAGCGTGCCATTGCGATCGGCATCAGAGATCCGCATCTCGACTGGATCGGCGGGGATGGCGGCGGGTAGGTGGTTGATTTCGGTCATCGCACTTTCCACGGTACCGCCGTCAACTGCGCGAACCACATCGGAGTCGCTGTGATCCCGGCAACGCTCAGGCGAGGTAGCCCGGCGGCAACTCATCGAGCATGCCCCTGAGCATCCGCACGGCGTACTCCGAACTGCCGCCACCGACGATCAGCGCCGAAAACGCCATATCGCCGCGGTAGCCGGTGAACCAGGAGTGCGATCCGCCCGTGAACTCGGCTTCGCCAGTCTTGCCGCGCACATCGCCGGCACCCTCGAGGCCCGTGGCGGTGCCGTTGGTGACCACCAGTCGCATCATCGGGCGCAGACTATCCACGACGCTGGCCGCGATGGGCTCGCGCTCACCGGTGATCTCGGTTTCCCGACCCTCGATGAGGTGGGGAACCGGAGTGCGGCCCGCGGCGACGGTGGCGGCGGCCAAAGCCATCCCGAATGGACTGACCAGCACCTTGCCCTGCCCGAAGCCGTCCTCGGTGCGTTCGGTGAGGTTCACCGTGGGCGGCACCGATCCGCTGATGGTGTCGATACCCTCGATGTTGTAGTCCGGCCCGATGCCGTACTGGGCCGCAGCCTGGGTGAGTCCACGCGGGGGCATCCGACTGGCCAGTTCGGCGAACGTCGTGTTGCACGAGCTGGCGAACGCGCGCGACATCGGCACGGTGCCGAGATCGAAACCGCCGTAGTTGGGCACCGTGCGGTGGCCGATGTCCATCTGTCCCGGACATTCCAGAAGCGTGTTGGGCGTGGCCATGTCCCGCTCGATCGCCGCGCCGGCGGTGACGATCTTGAACGTCGACCCGGGTGGATACAGGCCCATCGTCGCGATCGGCCCCTCCCGGTCGGCCGCCACGTTCTGCGCCACGGCCAGGATCTCACCGGTCGACGGTTTGATGACCACGATCATGGCCTGCCTACCGGTGGTGTCAACAGCATGCTGGGCGGCATCCTGCACCGAGCGGTCCAGACTGATCGTCACCGACGGCGCGGGCTGGCCGGGCACCTCATTGACGACGTCGACGTCAACCCCATTCTGATTGACGGTGACGACGCGCCAACCGGGGGCGCCGTCGAGATCCTCGGCGACGGCAGCCTTGACCTGGTTGACGAGTGCGGGCGCGAAATTATCATCGGTAGGCACTATCTCGGGCTGCGGAGTGATCACCACGCCGGGTAGTGACCCGATGGCACCGGAGACCGCGTCGTGGTCGGCCTGCCGCAGCGTGATCAGACTCAACGAGCCCGTGGTCGAGCTGGCCTGCTCGGCGAGTCGCTGCGGATCCAGGGTGTCATCGAACCGGTGCAACACCCCCACGACGGCACGCGAGGTGTTCATGAGCTCACGGCCGGCCGCCTGAGCATCGAGTGCAAGGTGGTACCGGTAGCCGGGTACCAGGACGTCGGTGCCGCTGCGTTCGTTGACCGAAGCCCGCCCCGGTTCGTCGGCGCGCAGCGCGAGGGTCTGGTTCTCCCCCAGCCTCGGGTGCACTCCGGTCGCGCTCCAACGGACTTCCCATTGCCCCTCGTCCCGGGCCATGTTGAGCTGTCCGTCGTAGGTCCAGGTGCGGTCTTTGGGCAGGTGCCAGGTGTAACGGTAGGTGATACTTCCCGTGTCCTGGGCGTACTTGGCGCTCAGGATCTGCGCGTCCACGCCGGTAGCCTGCAGGCCTGCCCACGCCTGGTTGAGCGCCACCCTTGCGGCTTCAGGGCGGTCGCTGAGCTGTGCTGCCGCCGAGGTATCACCGACGGCGAGCGCAGCGAAGAACTCCTCTGCGGTGGGTTCGGGTCCATCGGGCCGAGGTGTGCAGGCGCTGAGCGCGAGTACCAACGCGGCTACCATGGCGAGGCCCACCGCGTGTGATGCTAATGAGGTCCGTGATACTGATGAGGTCAGTGTTGCCATTGTGACTGATGTTACAAAGTAACGATCCGATTTCGAAGCAGGCGCACCGGCCAGACGCGCCCAAGTTGCATCTACGCAGGGCCGCACTCGAACTTTTCCTGCGCGGCTGCAGTCTCGGCGTCTGTTACTACCTCAGTCCAGCAATACCGTGGCGAAGTTACCCACCGCGCTGAATCCGATCCGCGCGTAGGACGCCCGCGCGACGGTGTTGAAGCTGTTGACGTACAGGCTCGCGATCCGGCCGCTGCCTACGATTGAGCCGGCCAGCGTGGCGGTCCCGGCGGTGCCGATGCCGCGCCCACGCCAGTCCGGGTGCACCCACACGCCCTGGATCTGGCTGACGGCGGGTGACTGCGAACCCACCTCCGCCTTGAACACCACCTGCCCGCGTTCGAACCGGGCCCACGCCCGTCCATGGGTGATCAACCCAGCGACCCGGCGGCGGTAGCCCCTGCCGCCATCTCCGGCGCGTGGGTCGATACCGACCTCGCCGATGAACATGTCGATGGCCGCGACGAGGTAGGCATCGAGCTCCTCGATGCGGACCGGCCGGACCGCCGGATCAATCGCGCAGGCGGGCGCGGTGCTCAGCGCCATCAGCGGCTGATGCTCGCGTACGTCCCGGGCGGGGCCCCAGACATGCTCGAGGCGCTGCCACATGGGCAGGACCAGTTCGGCACGGCCGACCAACGACGAGCATCGCCGCGCCTGGCTCATCGCTTTGTCTGCGAAGGCGTTCAGATCGCTGCGCCCGCCACGCAGTGGGATCAGGTTCGCACCCGCGTAGCACAGCGATTCGTTCGCCCGGCGCCGTGTCCACAGTTCGCCGCCGATCCCCGACGGATCGATTCCGTGCTCAGCGACCCGGGAAGCAACCATGCACGACGCCACTGGATCGTCGTCGAGTACCTGGCGCACCGATGCCATGTCGCGCCGGTCGCAGACCACCGACACCCGTCGCTCATCGACGAGGCGAAACAGCGGAGGAGCCGACATCTGGACTCTTTCTGCGACGTACCCTGAAGCCAGCCCCGCACACCGGGGCCAAGTATCAGCTTACGGTGACAATGGGCGAACCACTGGCATCATCTGAACCGCGTTCTACTCCGATTTCAGATCCCATCTCCGATCCCATCTCGGATTTCATCTCGGAGGCGAGTCGGAGTGCCTCTTCGATCAGGGTCTCGACGATGAGGGCCTCGGGCACGGTCTTGATGACCTCGCCCTTGACGAAGATCTGCCCCTTACCGTTGCCGGATGCGACGCCGAGGTCGGCTTCGCGGGCTTCGCCGGGACCGTTGACGACGCAGCCCATCACCGCGACCCGCAACGGTACGTCCATGCCCTCCAGACCGGCGGTCACCTCGTTGGCCAACGTGTACACGTCAACCTGCGCGCGTCCACAGGACGGGCACGACACGATCTCCAGGCCACGCGGGCGCAGGTTCAGCGACTCGAGGATCTGGTTGCCGACCTTGACCTCTTCGACAGGCGGGGCTGACAGCGACACCCGGATGGTGTCGCCGATACCCTTGGACAACAGCGCGCCAAAGGCGACGGCGGACTTGATGGTGCCCTGGAAAGCTGGCCCGGCCTCGGTGACACCGAGGTGAAGGGGGTAATCGCTCTTCGATGCCAGCAACTCGTAGGCGGCGACCATGATGACGGGGTCGTTGTGCTTGACGCTGATCTTGATGTCTCCGAAGCCGTGATTCTCGAATAGCGAGGCCTCCCACAGCGCCGACTCGACCAGCGCCTCCGGCGTCGCCTTTCCGTACTTCTCCATGAATCGCTTGTCCAGCGAACCGGCGTTGACGCCGATGCGGATCGGGATGCCCGCCGCACCTGCTGCCTGGGCGACTTCCTTGACCCGGCCGTCGAACTCCTTGATATTGCCGGGGTTGACGCGCACGGCCGCGCAGCCGGCGTCGATTGCGGCGAAGATGTACTTGGGCTGGAAGTGGATGTCCGCGATCACCGGGATCTGCGACTTCCTGGCGATCACCGACAGCGCGTCGGCATCCTCCTGGCGCGGGCACGCGACCCGGACGATGTCGCAGCCCGACGCGGTGAGTTCGGCGATCTGTTGCAGCGTCGCGTTGATGTCATGGGTCTTGGTGGTGCACATCGATTGCACCGCGATCGGATAATCGCTACCAACCCCGACATCACGAACCATCACCTGGCGCGTCTTGCGACGAGGTGCGAGCGTGGGCGGGGGTGCCGCCGGCATCCCCAGTCCGATCGACGTGGTCATGCTTTCTATTCTCCGCTCTGGCCGACTACTGGAAAAGCCTGATGGGGTTGACCACGTCAGCGGTGACGGTCAACAGCATGTAACCGACCACCACCACCAACACGACATAGGTTGCGGGCATCAGCTTGAGATAGTTCACCGGCCCGGCGGCCACCATTCCGCGCGCCGACCGCAACAAATTGCGAATCTTCTCAAACATGGCGATCGCGATGTGGCCGCCGTCAAAGGGCAGCAGCGGAACCAGGTTGATCGCCCCGAGCACGAAGTTCAGCTGAGCGAGGAAGAACCAGAACGCCACCCACAGTCCCTGATCCACGGTGTCACCGCCGATGATGCTGGCTCCGACGACGCTGATCGGCGTTTCGGGGTCGCGTTCACCGCCGCTGATGGAGTGCACGAGCGCACCGACCTTGGTCGGGATCTTGGCCAGCGCCTTGCCCAGTTCCACCGCGAGGTCACCGGTGAACGCAAAGGTCCCCGGCACCGCGGAGAGCGGGTTGTATTGCGTCGGCCCGAAGTAGGCACCGGTGACGCCGATGGTTCCGACGTCGGTCGGCACCGGTTGGGCGCCCGCACCGTCGCCAGCGACGAAACGCTGACTCTGCGTCACATCGACCAGCGTGGTGAACTCCCGCGTCACACCGTCGTCGGCGCGTTGCACGGTGAACGTGGCCGGCCCGCCCAACTCACGAACCGCCGCGACCAGTTCGTCGAACGTCGCCACCGAGGTGTCGCCGACCGCGACGATAACGTCGCCCGCCGAGATGCCTGCCGCCGCAGCCGGGCTCGGCGCAATGCAGTCCCCGAGAACACCTTGGGTGACTTCAGATTTCACACACGACGTCTCGCCCACCACCGCATTGGTGGGCGGGTGCAGGTTGGGTAGGCCCCAGATGACTGCGATCGCGTACACCAACACCAAACCAATGGCGAAGTTCATGGCGGGGCCGGCAGCCAGCACCGCGACGCGCTTCCACGTTTTCTGCTTGTACATCGCGTAGGGCTGCTCGTCGGGAACAAGTTCCTCGACCGAGGTCATACCCGCGATGTCGCAGAAACCGCCCAGCGGGACTGCCTTGAGACCGTACTCGGTCACCCCCAGCTTGTTCGGCCTGAAGGTGGACCACAGGGTGGGACCGAAGCCGACGAAGTAGCGGCGAACCTTCATGCCGGTCGCCCTCGCGACCCACATGTGGCCGCATTCATGCAGCGCTACCGACAGCAG
>Ga0210003_1001139_pt1 | contig 23638 bp, 18 predicted proteins | sample LantaG_FD_182804 | JGI IMG/M metagenome (GOLD analysis project Ga0210003, IMG submission 182804) | Deep subsurface microbial communities from Baltic Sea to uncover new lineages of life (NeLLi) - Landsort_02402 metaG (SPAdes) (version 2) | ecosystem: Environmental > Aquatic > Marine > Oceanic >... | reverse complement strand
TAACCGTAACACCATCAGTAACTGTAACACCAGGACTTTCACCCACATCTACACCGTCAGTCACTCCATCTATCACAACAACACCGTCAATAACCTCAACACCATCTATTACCGCAACTCCATCGATAACAGCAACTCCTTCAATCACCACAACTCCTTCAATCACCGCAACACCATCAGTAACTCCATCAGTAACTCCATCGATAACAGCAACTCCTTCAATCACCGCAACTCCATCTATCACAACAACACCGTCAATAACCTCAACACCATCTATTACCGCAACTCCATCGATAACAGCAACTCCTTCAATCACCACAACTCCTTCAATCACCGCAACTCCTTCAATCACCGCAACTCCTTCAATCACCGCAACTCCTTCAGTAACTGTAACACCAACAATTACGGTGACTCCATCGATTACACCAACAATTACAGTAACACCAACACCATCAAGTACACCACCACAGTGTTATTCGTTCTTAGTATTTACAGGTACTTCATTTAATAATACGTGTTCATCTTCCGATATCATAACAGTTTATTCTAATGATGGAAGTACTTTATTTAATGGCTCTATAATTTACTTAGACAATTGTCCGATACAAGGCGGTTCTACACCATTACCTCAAAATACATATATAAGCGAAACTGGTGATACCTCAGTGTTCGTTACATTTAGTGCTGGTACAATATCATCAGTTGGTGATTGTGTAATTCCTACTCCATCGGTCACACCAACCATTTCTGTAACTCCATCAATTACACCATCTGTAACACCAACACCAAGTTATACTGGAGTAACTGTGGAATTTGGTGCTTCTTATGAGTCAGGTTCCACAGTTGCAAATTATTCATTTACCGCCTCTACCTCTGTAAGTCAAGACACCACAATTAATTTTACTAATATATTATCTAAAAATGATAATACCAAATTCTTAATTGTAACTGGAGTTACGATTAATAGTGGTCAAATAACAGGTACCACAACCTCAACAGATAAAAACGTTAATTACCCGGATGTTAGAGGATATGAAACTTCGTTTAGCGCCATAACTAGTACCGGTGATTTAGTGGGGAGTACAGACGTAAAATTCGTAAACTTTGCCGAAAAAAACAGTCCAATACTCCAACCATATATTTTTAGAGCGTGTTGCTCAGATTCATCCCCACAGTCAATTGAGGTGGAGGTTGACGCAACTGCCGTAGCATCTGGAGGTTGGGTCGATTTAGGTCAAGGCGTTATTTTATATGGTAATTGTTACTCTCCATTCGCACCTGGAGGTTCAGGTGTTGATGGCGTTATGTACGGACCTAACTTTAAGTCGTGTAGTTTTGCAGATTGTTTATGTCCTAGTGTTACACCAACTCCAACACCTACGGTAACACCTACACCATCGTCCGCTAATTTTAATAATTACAAACTTATTTCTTGTTGTGACGATTCGTCATTAGTATTTGCGAATTTACAAGCGTTAACTACAATACAAATCGGCGATATCATATCTTATCAGAGTGAGTGTTGGGGTGTTGCCGCGATAGAAGCCGCCACAGGAGCCACAACATCTGTTAGTGGTTCATTCTCAGCTTGTGGGGATTGTCAGTTAGTTCAGTCATGTCCATCTGTTACACCAACACCGACACCAAGCCCGACACCGAGTGCCGACCCATGTATTAATGGGTTAGATTGTTCAGTGTCTGCGAACACTGAATGTGAACTAGAATGTTATACTGCGTTAATGCCTTTTGTCCCAAAAAGAGCGTTAAACTGTTGTGACTCTGGTGAGTCTATGGGTGTTATGGTACCTGAGACTATGGCGGTTGGTACAATTATTTATTGGAATGATAAATGTTGGTATATAGGTACCGAAACAACAGAAAATGAAAACTATGTATTATTATTTACGGAATATGAAACTTGTAATGAATGTGTGGGATGTAATGATATTTCACCTTGTGACTTATCTTGGATAACTTGTAAAGTTGACCCATGTTGTATCGGAGCACCATCACTTCCTCAAAGTTCGATAACTTTTGAGGGTACTGCGTGTTTAGGTGATGGTATTATATATGATGGAGTGTGTTATACAATATCAAACATTTCTAGTGGTCAGGGTTTGGGTAGTTTAGTGGTAACAGAAGATGATATTATTGAGGATATTTGTAGTTATTCTGCGTGTACACCATGTACTATAACCTTACAGTCATGTACTATGACAAATGGTTCAGGAAACATAAACTACTTCCCTAACTTTATTAGAGTTAATCAAGGATTAATAACTCAGCAAGTAATAAACGGTGATATCTGTCTGTTTAATACCACAGTAACTACGGGGTATGGTTCATCTACTAACAATTTAAACATTAACGGTCTTTGTTACACAGTTATTGACAATGACGATACAGTACCATTAGTTACTAACTTTACATATGGCGGGATTAGTGTATCAGATTGTAATGACCCAGCAGGTAAGTGTGGTAGTGGTTATGTTGGTGTGAGAGATTGTGGAACAAATAAAACGGTTTTAATTAACATTGACACACTTAACGCTTATTGGCAGACCGCGTCAGTAGGTAGTGTTTTCTCAAGTGTACCTATCACTTCTAACCCTTACACCTCTACTGGGTACTTAGGTAATAATGTTAATAGTTGTTATACTATAGTTGCTGAGGGTTCTGATATTACTATACCACAAATATTTCCAGGTGGAGGTACATGGACTACAAGTGAGGGGGTTGTAACGGTAACCGACTGTAATGATGACCTATGTGTAAGGTGCCTATCAGGTGTTACTGTAGAAAATGATGACGGTGGAGGACAATCAATCACGTTTAGTTATTATGATTGTGATAATAATTATATAGTAATTACTTTAGCTTACGGACAGACTCATACATTTGGTAGTGACTGTATTAACATACTTTCATTATATCAATTAAACTACTTTGAGATAACCAATAGTAATTTAGTAATAAACTATGACTTAAATAATAATTGTGAGTAATGCCAAACTTAGTAGAAATAGGATTAAATAGTAATGTATTAGGTGTAAACACATACGATGTTTTTGTTAGTGAGTGCAGTCCAACCAATTGGGTACAGGTAGGGGACGATATACTATTTAGTCAATTTCCTGTTTATGTGTTACTTTCAGACTACGGTATTTCCGATTGTTATCAATATTTAATATCGGGAGATACGGGATGTGAATGCCAAGGAACGGGATGGGTAGTAACACCAACTCCAACACCCACAAGTAGTGTTACTCCTTCAGTAACACCAACAATCACCCCGTCAATTACTCCGACAATAACTACAACCCCATCAGTGACACCTACAAGTGTTACACCTTCCGTCACACCGACTAATACAATTACTCCAACAATAACGCCAACTAACACACCCACACCCACACCAACACCATTACCATGTGAGTTAATAGAAATAACTGAATACACACCCTATGGTACTGATGTAAATATATTTAGTATTTATCAACCAGAGGGGGGTGCGAATCAGTATGTTAGTATTTGTGATTGGATAAGTTGTTCCCCACTAGATAATTCATATAGTGGTGCAGGGGGTTTATTACCTTATTCGGGAAGTTGTGGTATTTTCTTAGAGCCTAATGAAGTTCTACCTACTGAGTTTGGAATATCATTACCTATTTTCTACACTGGTGCAACTCCGAGTGATTGTGAAGCCCATACAAACTCCTCATTCTTTGGTACAGGGTGTACTGATAATATTTTAATTAGTTCTCCCGCCTATGTTACGATTTCATCGGATACAGGAACGACAATTTATCAGATAAGTGGAGAGACTGAGTTATCGATAAGTTTGTATGGTACGTGCGACTATTACGGAGGGTTAGACATAATTAACGGATTTGATGTTACATTAAATGAATCTAATCAGTGGGTTATTAACGGTGAGGTTAATCCAACATTAAATTTAATCTGTGGTCAACAATACGATTTCCACATATGCTCATCAGGTGTAACAACGGAGTTCTTTATTGCGAATGCATTTGACGAGGCTGGTACTGACCCCGCAAATGATTGGGAGTTAGGAGTATCTGATGGAGTGACTAACAATGGTGAGAACCTTGGTACTATAAGTGTGACTTTTAATTCAGATGGGACAGATGGAGGATATTGGTATGGACAAAACGAAAGTCTAACTAACTACGGACAGATTAATTTTGTTGAGTCTTGTACGGGTGTAACAATAAATAACACAAACCAATCAGGTTTCGGGTATAACTTAGCGTTTAGTTACGACCTATGTGACGGAGGTACTGAAATTATAACTATTCAGGGAGGAAACAGTACGACCATAAATGAGTGTATTATTCCTGAAACCATAACAGTAACGAGCCAAGGACCAAGCGCCAACCCATCTTTATGGAACTACAGTGGTGGTGATTGTTGTTCATAATTTAAATATTTATAAAATATGCCGTCAATAACAATAAATTTAGGAAGTGAGATATCAAACATAAGTACTTATGATGTGTTTGTGAGTAACTGTGACCCAACATCATGGCAATTAGTTGCTGACGATATTGAGTACGATGATTTCCCTTTGGTTATAAACCCCGCGGGTTTTGGTGCCGATGAAAGTTGTGTACAATATTATATTTCGGGAGATACAGGATGTGCGTGTAGTGGTTTCACATACGTAACATCACCATCACCGACACCAACAACCACTCCGACGACCACTCCATCTGTTACCGTAACCCCTACGATTACTCCGTCAATCACCATAACTCCTACGATTACTCCATCAATTACAGTAACTCCTACGATTACTCCGTCAATTACAGTAACTCCGACAATAACACCAAGTATCACAGTAACTCCAACCCCCACACCACCTCCATGTGTAAATTTAGATATTGATACCATAGCGGTGGGAGACCCTACTCAGAATGTTAATGTGTTCTTAGGTTACATGCCAACTTCAGGTTCAGGTGCGTACCAGAGTATATGTGATTTAATATTATGTGACTCTATAAACGACATTGGATATGGAAGTACTTTATTAAATTGCCCAGTCAGTATTCCCACACTATCGGGATTACCCACCACCGTTGGTCAGTGCGTAGAAATACAATACCCTGACGGCATAAACTGTATTGACTATACACAGACATCATTTAATAATGATTGTGTACCATTATCTTTCGCTAATCAAGAATTATATATGGCAGTCACTTCAGAATCAGGAACAACAATTTACACTATATCGGAGTGTGGGTCAAGTATGTCAATAGAGTTATATGGGACATGTGATTATTTTGGTTTAGGAAGTGGTATTGTCGGTATTAATGTACAGCTAAACGATAACGGTCAGTGGGTAATTAATGGAGAGATAGAACCAAACTTGACTCTGGATTGTAATATCGAGTATCAATTCCATATTTGTAGTTCAGGGTCCACTACACAGTTTTGGATGGCTAATAATTATAATCAAGCGTTTGAGTCGATACCTAATGGTGTTGATGCATTGGGTGTCTCAGACGGAGTTGATAATAACGGACCTTATGTTGCGACAATTGTCACCACCTTTACATCTTCAGGTACAGACGGTGGTTATTGGTACGGTACAAATAATGTTGAGGGAGCTGCGGGTCAGATAACAGTAAATGGTTGTTAATATGGAATTTTTTATAAATAAAAATAGTGAGTCTCCCATCCTAATTATGGAAATAGTTCAGGATGGGAGAACTGACTCATATCAGAAATTTAATGAAGAACTTGTAAACTCAGTTATAAGGTTTTCAATGAAAAGAGAGTCGGATGGTTTGGAAAAAATTATTATGAATAACGCATACATAACTGAAAAGTTATTAATAAATCCTGACACACCACGAGAGTATTACATATATTATAAATGGACTTCTAGAGATACAAACCAAGAAGGTCGGTTTATCGGAGAGTTCTCAATTACAACCAAAGACGGGATTTTAATAGCACCAATCAGGGAGCCCCTATTTATTAATATTATTTGACAAAGACCAAAATATATCTTACATTTGTAACAAATACCAAGAGTAACCACATCAGAGCGATGTGAGGATAATATCTCAGGTGAAAAGTTAAAAAGTATGGTCTCGCAAGAAGAAATTGAAAAGTTCCTCCACGGAGAGGATGAAGAAAAATATATTGTAGCTTTAGAATATGACTATAGGTCTAATAAGATTTTTAAAGTAATACAACACCCCACAAACGGGAAACAAATTAAAACAGATTCTTTTATACCGTTCGCATGGGTAGGAGATTTAAAAGGTAAAAACTTTTATAATGGTTCTAAACATGCTCAAAAAATCGCAATGTCAGAGCATGGAATTCTAATTGAAAAATTGGATACCCATGGAGATGAAAGAATGGAACAGGGTCTGAAGTATATGGTAAAGACGACCAAGACTTACTCAAACTTAGTTAACTTTTTTAAAAACGGAGGTCTTGACCCATGGGACAGGGAGAATACAAATGCAATTGCTATTTTGTCTCCTGTAGAACAATATCTTTGTCAAAAGCAAAAACGACTTTTTAAAGGGTTTGATGAGTATGATGAGGTTCATCGGTTTGTCTTTGACATCGAGACGACTGGTTTAGACGCTAATACAGAAAAGATTTTCCTTATTGGTATGAAGGATAACCGTGGTTATGAAAAGGTGTTATCCGCACAGAATGAGGAAGAAGAAAAAGTTATGATTGTTGAGTTCTTTAATGCGATTAACTATCTAAAACCAACTTTGATTGGTGGGTATAACTCAGCATTTTTCGACTTTCCTTTTATTCTTACACGAGCAACTATGCTTGGATTGGATATCGGTAAAATCGCAAAGACCCTTAACCCTGAAAAGAAACTTAGACAAAAACAGGGTATGTTAAAGTTGGCGAATGAAATGGAAGACTATACCCAAACGATGATGTGGGGGTATAATGTTGTTGATATTGCACATGCGGTTCGTAGAGCTCAGGCAATTAACTCTGATATTAAGAGTTGGGGTCTTAAATATATTACTAAGTTTATCGGTGCAGAGAAAGAAAACCGTGTATACGTTAAAGGAGATAAAATCGGTAAAACTTATTTCGATAATAAGGATTATTATTTTAACCCTAAAACCGGCGGTTATAAAGAAGTTGGCTCTACAGGTACCGAAAACCTAATGGAAAGATTCCCAAATCATTATGAAAAGGTTAATGGTGAATATATAGTTGAGAGGTACTTATATGACGATATTTGGGAAACTATGGTTGTTGATGGAGAATTCAACCAAGCAAACTTTATGTTGGCAAAATTAGTCCCTACCACATATGAAAGACTGTCAACTATGGGTACCGCAACCCTATGGAAAATGATTATGATGTCATGGTCGTATAAGCATGGGTTAGCAATACCTAAGAAAGGTGAGAAGAGACCATTTACAGGGGGTCTCTCAAGACTTTTACAGGTCGGATACTCTACCGATGTCTTGAAGCTTGATTACTCGTCCCTATACCCCTCTATTCAACTCGTACATGATGTGTTCCCCAAGTGTGATGTTACGGGAGCCATGAAGAGTATGTTGAAGTATTTCCGTGATACTCGTATTAAATATAAGAAGTTAGCTGCCGATTATTATGAGACGGATAATAAATTATCTTCACAATACAATAGAAAACAACTTCCGATTAAGATTTTTATTAATGCGTTTTTTGGTTCATTATCTGCCCCTCATGTTTTTCCGTGGGGAGACATGGATATGGGTGAACAGATTACTTGTACTGGAAGACAATATCTTCGACAGATGATTATGTGGTTTATGAAGCGCGATTATGAACCTTTAGTTATGGATACTGACGGAGTAAACTTTGCAGTACCTGAAGGTCGGGATTCACATACTTATGTCGGAAAAGGGTTAAACGGACTCGTTGAGGAAGGTAAGGTATATAGTGGTTCAGAAGCGGATGTGGCGGAGTATAATGATTTATTTATGAGAGGAGAGATGGGTCTCGACACTGACGGTCAATGGCCAGCGACTATTAATGTAGCACGTAAAAACTACGCGTTACTTACAGATAAGGGTAAGGTTAAACTTACAGGAAACTCGATTAAATCTAAAAAACTTCAGACATATGTTGCGGAATTCTTAGACTCAGGACTGAATATGTTGTTGGACGGTAAAGGTCAAGAATTCTTAGATTCATACTATGAATATGTAGGTAAATTATATAACAGAGAAATACCTATTTCTAAAATAGCGAATAAAGCTCGTGTAAAACAGTCTCTTGAGGACTACAAAGTTCATATTACAAAAAGAACTAAGTCGGGTTCTTTTATGTCTCGACAAGCACATATGGAGTTAGCATTGGCAAATAACTTAAGTGTCGGGTTAGGGGACACAATTTACTACGTAAATAACGGAACCCGTAAATCACATGGAGACGTACAAAAGAAAAAAGATGAGGTGGTAATTAACTGTTATCACGTAAAAGAAAAAGACATTGAGGATACTCCCGATAAGTTAGGGGATTATAATGTTCCTCGTTATGTTACCGCTTTTAATAAGAGAATTGAACCTCTACTAGTTGTGTTTTCTCCTGAAATACGCGATGAAATACTAATTGAAAATCCTGAGGATAGACCGTTTTTTACAAAAACACAAACATCATTAGTTAGAGGATACCCAAGAAAAGACGGAGACCAAGACAATTTAGATGAGGTTTTAACTTTATCTGACACTGAAAAAGTGTTTTGGGATAGTGTAGGTATCGACCCTTTTTATATGTATTTAGAAGGTACCGAAGATTTAGTTAATACGGAATATGTGGTTAAAAATAAAAGTCTTATGAGTTCTTTAACCCATCAGAAGACATAATAAACCACCCATCTTTTATAAATCTAAGCTCTATCGATGCTCCATTATGTAATTCAATTTCATCAAACTCCTCATCAATAGAGTAATCACCAACTATTAAAACGTCAGTTAATGCTTTTATGGATATATGTTCAGTAGTTTTGGAGTCTAAGTGTACTTTACAAGCTTTAACATCTTTAACTATAATCGCATCTTCTCCACTGGTAGTGTAAGTATCATTACTCACTAATGAGGATTCTGATGTTTTTATTGCAAATCCATTGATGATTTTTGTGATTGGTGGTGATTTAAATATTGCCATGTTATATTGAATAAAATTGTCTTGGGAATGCTCTGTATTGTAGCGATTTATTAAGGTTTTCTGCTTCGTTAGCTTGTCTTTCCATCATCTTATCAGGTCTTAACCTTTCTAATCTTTGTGTAAGTTCCTCTAAAAGTTTAGATTTTTCATCTTTAGATTCTGTTAATAGTGAGTCATATTCTAACTGTATTTCTGAGTCAGGTGTCTTTAAATTTCCTTGGTATTTACCTCTAACTCTACCTAAAGACTCTTTAACGTATGAAGTAAACCATCTCCTAACCCATGTCTGCGCGGGGCTATTTAACTCATCCCATAACATTTCATCGATAGGAATATCTGACGGTAATCTTACCACATCAGGGTTTTCCGCCAAACAAGTTTCTCTATCGTCAGTATCATAATACCAATACCATACAACATATTCATTATGTTGTAAATTACCAAAATCAAACTTACCTCCAGGAACATTCATTAGGTGAACCGCCTTTTTACCTTCAGGTAGTGCGGTTATTCTATATGTTAACTCGCCTGAAATAATTCTTCTCTTTATATTAATATCTTGCATTCTCAATAACATATCAAATGCTGGTGTAATAAAGTAATTGGATTGACCTCCCATCTGTGAGAAACCGGCTCCTCCACCAAGACCTCCAAGACCTCCACCTCCAAGACCTCCCATAAATGGGTCAAAAAAGGCTGCGTCTAATTCGGCACGACTAAACCATAATAGCTCATTTATTTCTCTACCTGCAGGTATTTCATATATTTGTTGATTAGCAACTAAGTTAATAAAATCCTTTTTAAGTACTGAGTCCCCTCCGGCTTGTAATCCTACGATTTTTGAATATGCGTAGGTATATTGGGTTTCCCAATCTAAACTGCGACTTATAAATGCCCTTGTAAGTGATTGTTCGTCTAAATTTAAACCATACAGAGATGTCCATTGAGCCTCAATTAACCAGTCATTTACGTATTGCGCATAGTCTTGAATGGATAACTCTAATAAAGAATCCATCATTTCATCAGTAATTTCTACCCCTCTAAGTGGTGCACCTAAAAGGTGTTTAATACGAGTATACATCTTACTTCTTTGTGGTTCGGTAATTGCTGACATATTATTTTTTATATATAAATATTTAGAAATAGTTATTTATCAAGACTTATATTGCGACTCTTCGTCAAAAACATATTCCCCGTTAATAATTCGGGTGTTTTTGTTATCAAATATCATCACACCTTTACTTCTATTATGAAATACTAGAAAATCAGTTTTATATTGTTTTATAACTCCAGTACCATTCATTACTATGTTACCATCTTCTATTTTATAATCTCTAAACGGTTTTATCTGTACGGTTTTATCTCCCTCATCGGTTCTAATAATCGCATCTACACCTCCGATAGCGTCTTGTACACTACCTAACTCACCTACTTTTTTAACATTACCTACACCAAAAATTTTCTGTAAATCTTTTACTGCGTAATTCTCAGTTTTATCTCCTTGTTTATTTCTTATATTTACCGCACTATACATGGAGTCAAACGTCTTAGATGTATTTTTAAAAATTCTACCTTTTAATTGTTTTATATACCCTAAAAATCTATATAGTTCTTTTATTTGTTCACTTTTATTTTTTCCATAAAAATTAATCGGGTCATGTCCATAGTGTTTTAAAGCGACATTGACATCATTTTTTAATATGCAAAATGTCGTAGCGTTTGTGTTAATTTTATTTAATACTGACCTACCCCCTTCTATATTTCCCTTATATTCGAAATCATAAATTCCAGATAACTGGTCCCCCTGTTTTTCTCTCCAAAAATCTTTAAAAATATCTTCAAAAATTTCATCAATAACTTTTCGATATGTCCACTTAATCTGAGAGTTTGTATTAAATAAATTTATGGTATCCCTTACTTGTTTTGAATTACATCCTTGGCTTTCAGACTCTAATAAAATATCTTTTCTTATGTGTGATTCATTTAAGTTATCTTTCTCTTGGGACTTATATAATTTATTTACATACGACCAGTTAACCACCGACCAAAAGTTTTTGATGTAATCATCTCTTTTATTTCTATATTTTAAGTAATAAGAGTGTTCCCATAAATCTAAACCTAATAGAGGAAATCCACCACCTTTTATAGTATTCATTAGAGGATTTTCTTGGTTAGGTGTTGACATAACTTTTAGTCTTCCATTCTTGGTTAACACTAACCAAACCCATCCAGAGCCAAATCTTTTTTTAGCCTCTAACTCAAACACTGACTTAAACTTATTAAACGTTTTAAAGTCTTTTAAAATCTTATCATATATTTCTCCCGAACATTTCTGTCTTTTAGGACTTAACATTTTCCAAAACAAAGCATGATTAAAAGCCCCTCCCGCATTGTCCTTAACTCCTTTGTCATACATTGATATTGTTCTCACAATGTCTTCAAGTTCTTTATCACCTTTCTTATCTTTTATAACATTATTTAATTTTTCAACATATCCTTTATAATGTTTGTTGTAGTGGACGTTCATAGTTTCTTTATCTATAAATCGTTCCAGGGCTGAATAAGAGTACGGTAATCTTTCGATTCCTATTTTTTCCATCTCATTTAATATTTTTTTAGGGACTCGTGAATCGACGGTTTTCTTAATCGTTTCACTTATTACCTGATTTTCTATATCGGTAATTTTATTTAATAACTTTTTAGTTCCCATTATTATTTATATATAAATAACGCGAAACATAAAAGATAAATCATGTCTCTTGAGATATCATATTTAATATCTCCTCCATTACATCTCCTTTACCTTCATTATCTCCCATAACCGTCTCAAAAATATTTTTCTTTTTAGATAATATATTATATATTACACTTTCTACAGTATTTTCAAATATGGGGTAATATACTGAAACTGAGAATTTTTGACCATACCTATAAGCTCGGTCTTCCGCTTGTGAGTGGTCTGAAGGGACAAAAGATAGGTCATTCATTATTACCGCTTCGGCGGCGGTCAAGGTAATACCAACACCAGCAGCTTTTAAATTACCGACAAAAACTTTTACCTTATCGTTGTTTTGAAATTCGTCCACCGAGTGTTGTCTGTTTGGTTTGGACATCTTCCCGTCTAATTTAACTGCTACATTTCCAAAATGGTTAGTTATCTTATTTAAGGTATCTGTAAAATTAGTAAAAATTATTACTTTTTTACCTTGTTCAATAATATTTTCAGCAATTTCTATTGTATCTTTAATTTTTTCTTCTGCAATTACCTGACGAACTTTCATCAGTTTGGAGAATTGAATTGTTAATGAGGTTGATTCTTCAGACGACTTATACCAATCATAATACTCCCCCATAAGTTTTTTATACTCTTTAGATTTTGTCCTCAGATAAACAGGGGTTAATATTTTTTCAGGTAAATCTAATATATCTTCTTTTAATCTCCTTAATACTTGTGGTTTTGTTCTGTCACGAAGTTCCTCTAAATTTGATGCACCTGTAACATTCCAAACTCTTTTACTACCGACACTAAATTGATATCCAGCACAATATCTAATTGCGTAAGCCATCCAATTATCCGCAACGGGGGAGTCGACTAAATTCAAAAGATTATAATAGTTCATGGGTCTTGAGGTCATAGGCGTTCCCGTCAACAACCACACTTTACCTACTTTATTGGCAATATCATTCGCTATCTTTGTTCTCTGTGCTTTTTGGTTTTGGACATAATGTGCCTCATCCATCACCACTAAATCAAATCCGTAGTTTAGTATGTCGGATTTATCAGGGTGTTTAGGGTCGTGGAAATTTTTTAATATATCATAATTTATAATAGTATATTCAGAAGGTTCCCACTTTTTACCTTCCACTATTGAGATTTCTTTGTCTGTATAGTTTTCAATCTCCCTCTGCCAATTTATCTTTAAAGACGCCGGACATATAATTAACACCTTTTCGGTTCCCATCTCTAAGGATGCGATGATAGTTGAGGTAGTCTTACCCAACCCCATATCGTCAGCTAAAATAAATTTATCATTACCTACTAGTTTTTCTATGGATTCTTTTTGGTGTGATAGGGGAGGTCTATGAGAGTACTTTTCGTAATCTATTTTTACCTCACGTTGTTTATTTTTGGTTAAAGCAACTTTAGGTAACCACATATCTGTTAATTTCTCACTCTCAAATAATTTACCCCATATATGATATGACTTTTCTTTTTCGACCAAAAGTTTTTCTACATATATTTTTTCAGGTTTTTTTGGTAATAACTTATCATCCATAAGTTTTTGACCAAAATAAGAATCTAAGTCTACCCACTTTCTCGCGATTTTTGGGGTCACGTTTTTGAACTTGATAATATAATCGGACTGTGCCCTCGTTAATTTAAAATGGTTAAACTTTTCCATCTTATTTTTTAACCTCACTATATAGTTATTAACGCCATCGTATTCTTCTAAAATACGTAACGCTTTAACTTCAGGCAAGTTATTTAAGATTTTATTTTCCAAAGGTCAATTAAATACTCTAAAATATAGTCAATAATTATATATTTATCAACATATTCTTTTTAAATGATATTTATTAATAATGAGTAATAGAAAAGTCCCAATTACAAGGTTAGAGAAGTTTTTCGGTGCTGAGGACTTTGAGTTAGATATCGCTATGGGTCGTGAATGGCTTGATGGGGATATGAACTTTAGGTTGGTCTTATATAGGGTTGACCAACAAAAAACTAAAACTGATGACGTTTATGGAGAAACTGTTGAGGATGGGGTGCAGTTTCATGCTCCAGTTGAGTTTAGAGGATATGTTCAAATAGAGATGCCTGAAAACCAAGATTATGGGGGGAGTAGGATGACTCAGATGGAGCCGGGTAATTTAAAGGTAGGAGTGTACCAATCGTCGTTAGATGAGTTAGGTGTTGATATAAATTACGGTGACTATATTGGGTACTATGAGACTGAGTCAAGGGTGAGATATTACTCAGTCGCAAATGATGGTAGAGTAACTAGCGATAATAAACACACTTATGGAGGTTATAAACCGTTTTACCGTAGTATTATAGCGTCACCTGTAAGTGAAAATGAATTTAGAGGAATATGAATAATTCATTAATAAAGGAAATAAATCAGATAAAAAATCAAATGGGTTTAGTTATTGAACAACAAGACCCTATTGAAAATATAATCGGTTTGAGGGTTATGGTTTACTATAACCTACATAAACACACTTTTTCAGTGACTTATAATGGAATTGTTATTTTATATGCCGATTACGTTAAACTTAGAGATGTTGAGTTTAGAGTTAGAAAAGGAGGTAATGAGAAAGTTAGACAGGAGATGAGAAAAAATGTACACGCATTTGTCATCGGTAATTTAATAGATTATTGTGAATTTCCTTGTGCTACTATGCCTCCAGAAACTAATAATAACATTATTACGTATAACCCGTACAAGTACGACTCATTCGTTAGGAAAGACACAGAAGAACCTATTTTTAGTGCTAATGAAATAGATATGATTAATACGAAAAATAAAATTTTTCATATAAATGAAATAACAATATAATGGCCTTTCCTAAAAAAATAAAAAAAGACATAAAACTAACTCCTGATAAAATTCTTTTACAGAGGAGAGAGCAACTTCTTGAATACATACAAGAGGACGGAACTTACTTACCTAAAAGTGTTTTACATGCTGATTTAGATAGGGGTATGTTAGATTTTGTAAAGGATGATTTGGAAATGGTCGCGGACGGTAAAACGGTAAACCCCGTTGACCTTATTATTACAACTCAGAATTGGGCTCAGTTTGCCGAGACGTGGGATTTTCAAAACTTAGATAAAAACATTAAACCTCCTTTTGTCGCTACAGTTAGAAATCCTGATGTTAAGTATGGGAGTAACCCGTCATTACAATATACGATACCGAATAGAAAACAATTTTACTATGCTAAGGTTCCGACATGGGATGGACAGAGAAAAGGTATGGACATATATAAGATACCGCAACCCGTCCCTGTAGATATTACTTATAATGTTAAGATTTTTTGTACTAAAATGAGACATCTTAATGAATTTAATAAAATTGTTTTACAAAAGTTTTCTTCAAGACAGGCGTATACATTCGTTAAAGGACATTACGTCCCTTTAATTTTAAATACGGTTTCTGATGAGTCTGTCTTAGATATTGAAAAAAGAAAGTACTACGTTCAGAATTACGAGTTTCTAATGATGGGGTTTTTAATTGATGAAGATGAATTTGAAATTTCACCTGCGGTCTCAAGAGCACTTACTTTATATGAGGTAGGAGTAGGAACTCAATCAAGAAGAGCTCGAAAACAACCTCCGAACCCTCAGAATTTTGAGTTGGACATTTTATTTAGAAGTGGTGTAGTTACTTTATCTGAAACTTACCCATACACTATTGACTTAACTTTTTTAGAGACAATTAACATTGACGAGTTTTCAGTTTACATTAATGGTAATTATATGGGAGATGATTTATCCTCTATTGAGGTAAACACGAACGACACGATTAAGTTTGATGTCGTTAAATTAGATGATACAAAAGAGTCGGTAATTAAGTCTCAAGCCCACATACCCTATAGTAACTAACTACTCTCCGTAAATATCTTTTTCAACCTTACAGTTTTCTTCAATTAAGTTCTCAATAAACTTATAGATTTTTAACCCTTTTTTTTCGCAATGTGTTTTTAATATATTGTGGGAATATTCGGATATTTTTAAGTTCTTAATTTTCATAGTTAATAGTGTGTTTTTAAAAAGGCAGAAAAAAGGTAGAAAAAAGTATTACTCTTAAATAAATATAACGCCATAACATTTGTCGTTTCATTTTTTTTATAATATTTATCAATAAATAAATTAAAAGAAAACTAAATAACATGGCAGCAGAAAAAGTATTTGTATCTCCAGGTGTGTATACATCAGAAAGAGATTTAAGTTTCGTAGCTCAAAGTGTTGGTGTAACTACTTTAGGCGTAGTCGGAGAAACCTTATCAGGTCCCGCGTTTGAGCCTATCTTCATAACTAATTATGATGAGTTTACCGCATTTTTTGGGGGAACAGAACCAACTAAATTCGTAAACACACAAATCCCTAAATATGAAGCGGCATATATCGCCAAAGCGTACTTACAACAATCCAATCAACTTTTCGTTACCCGTGTCTTAGGTTTATCGGGATATGACGCTGGACCCTCATGGTCAATCTCTACAGTAGGTAACGTTAACAAATCCTCTGTAGTTGCTACAGACAGTTCTGGACCTTTTACTATTAGCTTTAGTGGAGTGTCAGGAACAAGTACATCAACTACAATAACAGATTATAGTAATTTACCAAGTAGTATTTCTAACGTCTTCGGACTTCCATATACCACATTTAGTGGGGGTGAGTCCACGTTAGTAGGAGATTTTGAAGCTGCGGTCTACGGTAGTATTGTAGACCCTTCAGTTTCAGGACAAACATCATTTTTATTCGGTACTGTTAGCGGTGAAACCTACGATTCAATTACAGGAGCTTCAGGTAACTGGGTACAAAGTACCAACGTACTAGGCGTTGATGGGTTAACTATTAGCAACGCAGATTTTGAAGCGTCTGAAAATGACTCATGGTATTATGCATTATTCCCATATAGTAGTAACGCGTATACGGGTGTTGGTTTTGGATTATCTATCACGGGTCTAACTAATACGTCAGGTAATAATTATACAGGTGAAGGTGTTGTATACACTACGAATTATTCGGGAAGTGTGATAAATGACTATCATAATATGGTAATTAGTACTTTACGTTCAAGAGGGTTATCAACAAACGGAAGTTCTAATAGTCCTGTATATGAAGTTTCAGGATTGACTGATGTTACTATTAATTCAACAGGAGCTTATTCAGGTATTACTACCAATCCATTCGCTAACTTCCAATTATCAGGTATTACTAGTGAGTCACAGACATTTACATTTAATACTTCATTAGCGTTAAGCGACCCTAATTTTATAACTAAAGTTTTAGGTCAGAGTAATTTCTCTAAACCAAGTAATGAGGTTCCTCTTTTTGTTGAGGAGATTTATTATAACTTATTAAATACAGGTTATAAAGAAGGTAAGATTAGAGGTTTAAATACTACATTATTAGAATTAGAAAGTGCGAGGGAGGATATTGACAATACAGGAATAGGATGGTACTTAGATAGATATCAAACACCGTTTACCCCTTACTTAGTTTCTGAGTTAAGAGGAAATGAGGTTTCAAACCTATTTAGAGTTATCTCAATTTCAGACGGAAACGCAGCAAATAGAGAGATTAAAATCTCGATTGTGAACATCTCATTTAACAACTTAACTTTTGATGTCGTTGTTAGAAGTTTTTATGACACGGACGCTAATCCTGTGGTTTTAGAAAAGTTCACTAACTGTACTATGGATATTAACTTAAATAGTTATGTCGGTAAAAGAATCGGAACCGCTAACGGAGATTTTGAATTGAAGTCAAGATACATTATGTTGGAGGTAAATGAAGAGGCACCTGTAGATTCATTACCTTGTGGGTTTAGAGGATATCAGACAAGACAATACACTTCATTTAAATCACCTCATCTACTTTATAAAACTAAATACGATACTCCAGGTGAGGTTTTATTTAACCCTCCCTTTGGTTCGGTTAATGGAGATAATTTAACTAGAAGTGCGGGAGATAACCCAAGAAGAGTTTACTTAGGTGTTTCTAATACTGTCGGTATTGATGTCGACTTTACCTCTTATAAGGGTAAACAAAATCCGACTAACTTAGCTACCGCTACTGAGTCATCTCCGTGGGCGGAATTAACAAAAGGATATCATATGGACTCAGGAGCGACTGTAGTTCTAATCCCATCTCAGTATGTAACTTCGGGTGAAACTGCGTTTGAGGTTGGAGATGCGTCTTTCGATAGCGAACCAAACGAATCAAGTCCTTACTACAGATTAAATTCTCGTAAGTTTACTTTAATACCTACTGGTGGTTTTGATGGTTGGGATATATACCGAGAGTATAGAACAAATGGTGATACCTTTATATTAGGTAATAATGGTTATTTAAATGGTGCGGCACCTTCAGTTAGATTCCCATCAGCAACAGGATGGGGAGCGTATAAAACAATTGTCGGTCCAGATAAACAAGATTGGGGTAATACTGATTACTACGCATATCTATGGGGACAGTATACATTTGTTAACCCTGAAGCTGTTAATATTAATATATTCGCTACGACAGGTATTGATTATGTGAACAACTCAAACTTAATTGAGGAGGCTATTGATATGATTGAAACCGATAGAGCAGACTCAATATATATTTGTACTACACCTGACTATAATATGTTTACAAATACTACTTCAAACTTCACTACGGATTTTATTTATCCTCAAGAAGCTACGGAGAATTTAGAAGACACAGGGATTGACTCTAACTATACTGCGACATACTATCCATGGATATTAACGAGAGATACTGTAAATAATACACAAATTTATCTACCACCTACTGCTGAGGTTGTTAGAAACCTAGCGTTGACAGATAATATTTCATTCCCTTGGTTCGCATCTGCGGGTTATACAAGAGGATTAGTTAATGGTATTAAAGCACGTAAGAAGTTAACCCAAGACGATAGAGACACACTCTATGTTGGTAGAATTAATCCAATTGCAACATTCTCAGATGTGGGAACAGTAATTTGGGGTAATAAAACCACACAGGTTAAGGAATCTGCACTTGATAGAATCAATGTAAGAAGACTGTTACTACAAGCTCGTAAGTTAATTTCGGCAGTCGCAGTTAGATTATTGTTCGAACAAAACGATGACCAAGTCAGACAAGAGTTCTTAGACTCAGTAAACCCAATCTTAGACTCTATAAGAAGGGATAGAGGTTTGATAGACTTTAGAGTTGTTGTACAAAACACTCCTGAAGATTTAGATAACAATACACTTGTAGGTAAAATCTATTTAAAACCAACAAGAGCTCTAGAATTTATCGACATAGAATTCTTAATTACTCCAACAGGAGCATCATTTGAGGATATCTGATACTTATTAAATGGGGGATACATTAGTGTCCCCCATTTTTAGCCATATAATTAAACATTTAACAAAATAAAAAATGGAATTTAAAAAGAAATTACTAAGAGAAACATTACAAATAGACAGTAATGGTGTTAAAACTTACTCTGAAAACCCTCAGAATATTATTTTAACTGAAAATCAACTTGAAAGACTAATTGAGAACTTAAACGGTAAATAATTATGACTTTAGGTAAAATTATACGAAGGAATATAAATTCTCTTTCGTTAAGAGAGGGTATAGACGAGGGTAAACCTGATTTAAAGTATTATGCTTTTGATTGGGATGATAATATTGTTACTATGCCCACTAAAATAATTTTAATCACTGAAGGTGGTAATGAGGTTGGTATGTCTACCGAGGATTTTGCGGATTACCGACAAAAAATAGGGGTCGAACCTTTTGAATATGGGGGAGATACGGTTGTTGGGTACGCGGAAAACCCTTATAGAAATTTTGGAGTTCAGGGTGATAAAAAATTTATAATAGACTCTTTATTAGCCGTGCCAGGACCATCGTGGAATGATTTTGTAGAGTGTATAAATGGGGGGTCAATCTTCGCTATAATAACGGCGAGAGGTCACACTCCATCAGTTTTAAGAGACTCAATTTATAACTTTATTGTCACAAACCATAATGGAATCAATTCACAGTTGCTTATTGAAAACCTTAAAAAGTATCGGGACTTATCGGGTGAGGTCATGAGAGACGACCAACTTTTAATAAAAGAATATTTAGATATGAATAAATATTACCCAGTTACCTATGGTGAAGGGTCGGCGTCTAATCCCGAAGAAGGTAAAATAAAAGCCTTAAGAGAGTTCATTAGTTACGTTAAGTACCAAAGTAAGAAACTAGGTAAGAACGTATCATTTACTAATGACGTAAGTAATAACTTTATACCTCAAATAGGTTTTTCTGATGATGACCCAGGCAACATTGACTCAATAAAATCGTTTTTAGATAAAGAATATGAAGATGAAAGCCCAGTAAAAACATATCTAACTAAAGGAGGAGAAAAAAAAGAAGTATAAAAATTCTAGTTTCCAGTCTCTAGTTAATGATTTTACAATTAAAAAAGTAAAAGTAAAGAGAAAAAAGTTCAATACTGATATTTATAATAAATAAACAACGAAATTTAAAACCAAAATAACATGGCTGATTTATTAATGAAAATGCCCGTACCGTATGAACCAAAAAGAAAAAATAGATTTGTTCTAAGTTTTCCTTCTTCATTAGGTATAAACTCTTGGTATGTTGAGTCCACATCAAGACCTAACATCTCAATCAATGCTACAGAGATACCATTCTTAAACACATCTACCTATGTAGCTGGTAGATTTACGTGGAACACGATAAACGTAACCTTTAGAGACCCTATCGGACCTTCGGCAGCCCAAGCCTTAATGGAGTGGGTTAGATTGACCTCTGAGTCTGTTACGGGTCGTATGGGATATGCTGCGGGATATAAGAAGGATTTGGACTTAGAGATGTTAGACCCTACAGGTGTCGCGGTTGAGAAGTGGATATTACAAGGAACATTCTTAACAGATGTTAATTTTGATAGTTTAGGGTATAGTGATGATGCGTTAGCTACAATTAGTGCAACTCTTCGACCTGATAGATGTGTTTTAGTTTACTAATAGTATTGAAAAAAAATTAAATAGTTATATATTAAACCATAGGGTTCATTCCCTATGGTTTTTTTTTACTATAAAATATGGAAGATTCAAGACAATACGGACAACAAGAATTTAATTTACCTCACGATGTGATAACCTTACCATCGAAGGGACAGTTCTATAAAAACAAGAAAAAAAGTCTTAAGATTGGATATTTAACCGCTCAAGATGAAAATGTATTAATTTCTGCGAATAGAAATAACAATATTATTAACGAGCTGGTTAAAAATAAGATTTATGAGCCTGATATTAGAGTGGATGACCTGTTAGAAGGTGATTTAGAAGCTATTTTAGTTTTTTTAAGAAATACATCATTCGGTCCTGAATATAACTTGACCCTAAGGGACCCTTCAACCAATAAAGAATTTAGTCACACTATTTTATTAGATGAGATTGACTTTATAACTCCTAAAATGGACCCTGATAGTCAAGGTAATTTTGAATTAAAGTTACCTAAGTCGGGGAATACTATTAAATGTAAACTACTAAACGTAGGGGAGATAAGGGAAATAAGTGACATGATGGAAAAATATCCACCAAACGTTACAACACCGATAGTTACAACAAAACTTTCAAAACAAATAATAAGTGTAGATGGAAATGAAGATAGAGAGTTTATATCTAAGTTTGTAATAAACTTACCGATTATGGATTCTAAATTTATTCGTAAAACACTTTCAGAGTGTGAGCCTAAAATGAACCTAGAAAGAACTATTCACGCCCCGTCAGGAGAAGAAGTAACCATTAGAGTTACCTTTGGGGTGGAGTTTTTTCGGCCTTTCTTCTGAATCTAGGGTAGTTCTGCTTGATGAGGTTTACTATTTAAGTAGGTACGCTCATTTTAGTTATAGTGATGTTATGGTTATGCCGACATACGAAAGAAAGTATTTCATCAATAAGTTAGTGGAGGAGTTTCAGAAAAAGTCTGAGTCATACGAAAACCGCAAAACGAAAAGGTAAATATTTATAATAAAAACTATAGATGTTACAACTCGACGCTGCTAAAGAGAAAGGAAAAGACGCTATAAGTGAGCTTACATCCGGTATTGATGCGTTGAATAATACCACAAAGATAGCCGACGCTAGTATTATTAAGTTAGGTCTTAATATGGGTAGGTTAATAATACCGACTCAGGTCCTAAAAGACACCGAAGCACTTCGTGAGTTAAGTTATAAATTAACTGCTGAGTCTATAGGTCAGACTAAAGTGATTGGAGATGCAGTTGCTCACACTATGGCTTTAGCTACATTTGAAACTTTACAATTTGGAGTTGGTTTAGATGAAAATCTAAATTTAATGAAACAAATGAATGATGTTATGCAAGTTAATACCTTACTAACTGACGAACAGGCGGTTAATATGCAAGTAGTTGCTAAGACGGCGGGTATAAGTGCTACTGAACTAGCACCGTTAGTAAGAGGATTTAGGGACCTTGGTGTCGGAACCAACCAAGCGATTGAGAACATTAGTGATATGGCCAGAGAAGCCCGCGATTATGGACTTAATGTGGGTCAGTTTATGTCGTCAATAAGTAGTAATGTTGGTAAGTTATCCGCTTATGGGTTTCAAGATGGAGTTAAAGGTCTTAGCAGTATGGTTTCTAAGGCTCAGGCGTTAAGGATTGACGTTGGAACGACATTTAAATTAGCGGAAAAATTAATGGACCCTGAACAGGCGATTAAAACTGCCGCGGCTTTTCAGATGATGGGAGGTGAGGTTGGAGCTTTAGGTGACGGATTCCAACTTCTTCATATGGCACAAACAGATGCGGAAGGATTACAAGACGCAATGGTTAATATGGCAAGTTCCGCGGCGGACTATAACGAAGAAACGGGAAAATTTGAATATTCTGTAGCTCAAAAGTATAGGTTAAGAGACGCTGCAGAAGCGTTGGGTATGTCCTATGAGGATTTAGCTTCGACGGGTATTAAGGCCGCGGAACAATCACAAAAATTGGACATGTTAAGTTCGGTTAGGGACTTAAGTGAAGAAGACAGAACACTACTGTCAAATATGGGTGAAATTGAAGGTGGAGAATTTAAAGTTAAGTTGGCGGTAAAAGATGAAAAAGGTAATACAAAGACTAAAGAATTATCAGTTGCTGAACTCACCAGTGATAATCTAAAACTCCTTAGAGACCAACAAGAGACTAACTCAAAATCCGATAGAGAAATTGCTATGGAACAACTAACAGCATTACAAATCATGGCGGGTGCGGTAGATTCTGCAGAATCTGCTACATTTGTGGCTGGAGTTCAAACTAAAGGAGTTACAGACGCCTTAGATGCGGGAAGAGATGCGGGAAAGGCGATATTGAATGGGTTAAATGAATCTTTAAATGAGGCGGAGATAGCCGATTATGGAGAGGCGTTAACTAATCATATCGCGACAGGATTTCAGGACGAAGATTTTGCGCCCCACTTTCAATCGACCGCAACACGTATAGCAGATGTAATGGCAACGGAATTTAAGGCTGTGCCCGAGATGATACAAAAAAGCTTAGACGATGATAATATTATAAAGGGGATGGATTTAGAGGCGATGGCTTCTCTTAATATTCAAAGTTTAGGGACAAAAATAGATGATATGAAAAGTCTACTTACTGATAGTTTTACTACCGAACAAAACGCAATAATAGCAAAGGCAAAAGATGAATTATCAGATTTT
>Ga0210003_1001138_pt1 | contig 23674 bp, 27 predicted proteins | sample LantaG_FD_182804 | JGI IMG/M metagenome (GOLD analysis project Ga0210003, IMG submission 182804) | Deep subsurface microbial communities from Baltic Sea to uncover new lineages of life (NeLLi) - Landsort_02402 metaG (SPAdes) (version 2) | ecosystem: Environmental > Aquatic > Marine > Oceanic >... | reverse complement strand
CAAATATTATTTTTGGTGCTGTTATTGATGAAAGTATGAAGGATAAAGTAAAAGTTACCATTATTGCTACCGGATTTGAATCCCATAAAATCCAGAAAATGAAAAAAGATGATGGAGTCAAGAAGGAAAAAGAAGTAGAGAAAAAGTTATTTGAGTTTGAAAAAGATATACTTGCCGTAAAAGATAAAAAAGAAGATTTTAAAAAAATATCAGAAGATGACCTAAGATCTTTAGGAGAAGATGATTATCTTGATATACCTACTTTCCTGAGAAAAAATAAAAAATAATTTATTTAAAATGTTTAAAATAGAAAAGATATTAGCAGATGGTCTTCCAGTATATTTATCCACTTATTTAAGAAATAATCATGGAATAGTTTTTTGCTTTACCACCAGAAATGGTGAGTATAGTAATTATCGAGTAGTGGTAATTATTTAAATTATGAAAAGTAGTGATAATTTAATGAAAGAAGCTGACAGATTAAAAAAAAATATCAATAATTTAAAAATTGAAATAGATAGAGTTTGTAAAAAAATTGGCAGGAGTGCCAGAGATATATCGATTGTAGTTGCCACAAAGTATGCTTCTGCCAGACAAATAAAATTGATTTCCAATTTAGGACTTAGAAATTTTGGTGAGAATAGGGCGGACCAACTGGAAGAAAAATATAGTGTGGTGGGAAAAGGTTCAATATGGCACTTTATAGGGCATCTTCAGAGCAGAAAGGTAAAAACAGTGGTCCCACTGGTAGAATTTATACATTCAATAGATAAAATAAGTACTTTAAGCAAAGTGAACGATGAAGCAAAGAAAATTAATAAAATACAGAAATTATTAATAGAGGTTAATATTTCTGGAGAAGAGACAAAATATGGCATAAATCCTGAAAACTTGCACAGTTTCCTTAAAGAGGCATTAAATTATAAAAATATCGAAGTCGTGGGTTTGATGACAATAGCACCTTTGACTGATGACTTTAAGTTGATAAGAGGGATTTTCAGAAGGTTAAGAATTCTCCGGGAAGAATCAAATGAAAATTTTAATAATATGAATCTAGCGGAGCTTTCAATGGGTATGAGTAATGATTATCAAGCAGCTATTGAGGAAGGCGCCACAATGATTAGAATAGGTTCTATCATCTTTAAATAAATTTTTAATTATAGAGAGGAGGACTAGTGAATAGATTTTTTAAGAAAGCTCTTTCTTTTTTTGGTTTATCGGATGAAAATGACATAGGTATCAGAGATATAAAGAATGAAGATACAGAAAGAGTAAAAGCCAGAGCGTTAAGAGATAAAAGTGGTAAAATAGATGCAAGACATAGCAAAAATATTTCAAGGAGAGGGCGTATTATTAGCTCGAAACCGTCAAGAAAAGTTGCATTGATTGGTTCAGTGAAAGGTGAAGTAAAATCAAGAGTATTTGTAGCAGAACCAAAGGAATTTGAGGAAATACAGATAATTGCAGATAATTTTAAGGATGATATTCCTATAATAATCAATCTGCAGAAGGTCGACCAGGATTTGGGTAAAAGAGTTATTGATTTTTGTAGTGGACTTACTTATGCCTTAGAGGGAAATATAAAAAAAGTGGCAGAAAGAGTTTACTTAATTACTCCATATAATGTAGAAGTTAGTTCGGAAGAAAAAGAACTACTAGAGGAAGAAGGTTTTTATAATCATTTTTAAAAATAGAGGAGTATTTATTTGGGTAGTTACAAATTAGGGATAATTGGCTGTGGAAATATGGGTGAAGCAATACTCAAGGGAATACTGGACTGTTGTTTCTTAAAATCTAATGAAATAATATTCTATGATAATGATAATTACCGGAGCAGGTACATTAAAAATAATTATAAAATATATTCTGCTGAAGGAATTATTGAAGTCATAAAAAAGTCCAGGTATATATTACTGGCGGTAAAACCACAGAACCTGAAAATGGTTTTGGAACAGATGAAGAGTTGTTTTAATTGGAGGATAAATTCAATTATCAGTATTGTTGCCGGGGTACCCACATATCATATAGAAAAAAAATTGAATTCAAATGTTTCAGTTATAAGAGTAATGCCCAATACTCCTGCGTTATTTAAAAAAGGTGTAACTGTAATAAGCAAAGGCAAATTTGCAAAAAGCAAGGACTTATTATTTTCGAAAAATTTAATAAAAAATATAGGTGATTATGTAATAATTGAAGAAAAGTACCAGAATATAGCGGCAGCTTTAAATGGAAGCGGACCAGCCTACTTTTTTCTTTTTTGTAAATATTTGGTTGAAGCTGGAATAAAAAATGGACTGGATCCAGAAATATCAAAAAAATTGGTGACCGGTACAATGATTGGGGCGGGAATAACTATTGAGAAATCTAGAATTGATCTTGATGGTTTAATAAAAAAGGTTGCATCTCCAGGTGGGACTACTGAGGAAGCCTTAAAAGAATTTAAGAGAAGGAAGCTGGATAAAATAATTTATAATGCTGTAGAAAGTGCAAAGAAAAGAGCATACCAGTTGCAGAATTTTCTTGATTAAAGGAAATGTAATGGGATTTTTTGTTGAGCTGGTTATATTTTTTTTGAAGGTTTATATTGGTATAATATGTGTAAGAGTAATTACATCGTTGTTTAGGATAAATACAGGTAGTTTCTGGATCAGGGCTTATAAATTTTTAGTTGACATAACTGAACCATTTTTAATAAAATTTAGGAAAATTATACCATTAGCGAAGATTGGAAAGTTTTATATTGATCTTTCTTATATTGTAGCAATTATAATAATTGAGCTATTAATATTATTGTTGCGTTATATAAGTTATAGATATATATAGATAAAAAATTTTTGTTTGGAGGTAGTTATGAATATAAATACAGAGAACATCCAAAAAAAAGAATTTCATATTGTATTCAAAGGATATAAACCAGAAGAGGTTGATAAATTTTTAGATATTCTTACAGCAGAATTCGATAGATTGCAGAAATCTCAAAGGGAGCTTAAGGAAAATTTGGAAAGACTAAAATATGAGGGAGATAAGGAATCTGTTGAAATGAAAAAGTTTATTCAGAAAGCTCTTGTGTCAGCGCATAAGGTGGCAGAAGATATAAAACAAAAAGCAGAAAAAGAAGCTGGGGAAATAGTAAGAAATAAAATAGCAAAGGAAGAGGAGACGTATAAACACTTATTAAGTAAAAAAGCTAAGTTAGAAAGAGATATAAAAGAACTAAACCAGGAATATGAAGACTTTAAAGGTAAGATTTCAAAGCTAGTGGATGATTTTAAAGAAACAGCTTCAAAATTAGGAGAGGAGCAATTTCTTAAAATTTCCGAAGTTGGTAAAAAGGATTTTGATATTGATAAAACTAAAATAGGCGAAGGTGTAAGAGAAGGTAAAGAATCAATATATTTTCCGGAGGAAGAATTAGAAGTAGTTGGAGACTATGAAAAGAAAGAGGGAGAAGAAAAAACCAGAATCGAAGAAAAAGAAGAGGAACCTGAAGAGAAGTTAATGGGAGAAGAGGAACCTGAAGAGAAGTTAATGGGAGAAGAGGAACCTGAAGAGAAGTTAATGGGAGAAGAGGAAGAAAATCGGGGAATTCATGGAGGTGAAGAAATAGAAGAAAGAGAAGAAAAATATGAACCAAAAAGAGTCAAGAAAAAAATAGACATAGCCAACCCGGATATAATTAACGATTTCTTTAAAACTGATGAAGACTGAAACAATTAAGTTAATTGTAAAGCCAAATTCTGCTGCTACCGGTGTTTATGGAATTTATATGAATAGAATAAAAATAAAACTGGCGGCTGTCCCGGAAAAAGGGAAAGCTAATAAAGAACTTATAAAATTTATTTCAGGTAAAACAGGTATTCCTAAAAAAAATATAAAAATTATTGCTGGTGAAAAATCGATTTACAAAGAGATTAGTATAAAATCAGATAAAGATTTAAATTTAACCTCAAGACTCCTTTCCAGTTAAGCAAGTTTATGTCTTATTTAGCGCAAGTAGTACAGACTTATCTATAACTATCTCATAATTTAATTCATTATATATTAATTCTTCAGATTTAACCCATTAATAGTTAAGAAATCCTCACTTTTTATTGCATTAACATAGATTAACTGGGATTAACCACGATATCTTTTGAAATAATTGATTGACAAGTCAATATTATAATTCTATTATATATATAACTATTTAGTTTATTTTAATAGGTAAAAAGTGGAATATAATTATTATTTTAATTAATATTACATAATAAGTGGAAATAATTTTAGTCATAATAAAAGATAAGGAATTAATTAATAATATACCCGGAATAAAGCTGCAAAATCATAATATAGTAGTTTTAAGCAATATAAACTATATCAAGCATTATATAGAAGAATATATGCCAAAATATGTGATATTATCAGCAAAATTTAAAAATTATAAAGAAATAGCAGAATACATAAATAGTTATACCACAAGTGAACTATTTATTACTGATTTAGAGAAGAAAAAAAATACCATCTCCAGGGATATATATCTGGGCAGGATTGACAATATAGAAGATTTGAAAAGAGTACTGGAGATAATAGATAATTTGAATTTGAAAATAAATAAAAAAGAAGAAGATAGGTATAAATTTATACCTCAACAGATAATTTCATTTTACTCAATCCAGGGAGGAGTTGGAAAGACCAGTATGGTTTTTAATTTTGCCTGGTATATAAAAGACATTATTGACGGGAAAATATTAATTATAGATTTAAATTTTTGTGAGGGCCCATCAGACTTGACCATTAGTCTTGGTTTAAACCTATTGCCAAATCTAAGTATATTTATTGAAAAGATTACCCAGGGAAAAGACTGCTTCAATAAATCAATAATAAATCTGGATAATGATAAGATAGATATCCTGCAGTCACCGCTGTCTATCTATCAAAGTGATAAGTTTAATATTGATATGCTGGACAGCATAATTTATTCTGCCAGAAACAATTATGATATTATAATATCTGATGTTCCTTTCAGGTATGACAATGTTTCGTTAGAGATGTTGAATCTTTCGACTACCTCAATTTTAGTATTATCTCCAAACGTAAAGCTGGCACCAAGAGTAAGCAATTTTCAAAAATTTCTACCAACCAGTCAAAAGAAGGGAATTATTTTTAATAAAGTAGGCCAGAGTGAAAAAACATATATAGATGAATATAAAAGTGTATTAGATATTCCTGTTTGCGACCGGATACCTTTCGTACCCGAAGAAGATAGGAAAATGATAGCTAGTGGCAGTAATTCTTTTGATATTCTGGATTTACAATCAAGAATGTCTAATTTAAGAAATTTTATTTTTTAAAAATGAATGAAGAAAAAAAATTATATACCATTAAAGAAGTTTCAGAGGTGGTTGGCATTAGCGAATCAGAGATAATCCGGATGGTTATGATCAGGAAATTGCCTGCCATAAGAGTTGGCAAGGCTATACGGATCAAAGAAGATGATCTGGAGATTTTCTTAAATGGGTTTTTGGGTGAAGAAGAAGTAAAAACTGACTACAGTGAACCGGTTTTATATACAACCGAACAGATTGCAAAAATTTTAAAACTATCGGTTGACAATGTATGGAATTTGCTGAAAACAGGAAGATTGAAGGGATTCAAGGTAAGAGAGGGCAGAAGCTCCTGGAGGATCCCTGCTGAGAGCCTGAAAGAATTCATAGAAAGCAGAACACAAAAAACGGTATAGGTATTAAAGAATGCTCGATGAAAAGGATAAAAAGCGCGGGCTTACTATCTGGGAGAAAATAGCGGTAGTAATAATTGTAATTTTGATAATTATTATAATTCTTTTAATTTTTAACCAGAATATAAAAGAATATTACGAAATTCTAAAGAACTGGTATGAAGGAAACAACTTATAAATGGTAATTTGAACTTTTTTAGGAGGTGAAAATAATGAAGAAATTAATTAGAATTTTACTGGCAATGGGTTCCTTAATAGGAATAGCTTCTTGGGTTAGATGGTAAGATTTATGTTATAATAAATCAACCTTTTTGGTATAATGCTCTATATTTTAGTAAATTGAAGCTGGGAACCTGGTGAATAGAAGCAACACCCTGGTTTTAAAGGAATATGTATATTTTATATTTTTAGCCGGGTTGGTTGTGTCTTCCTATATCATTCTAAGATATGGAGGTATATCAATCCCGGGAGTGGTGCTGTTTGGATTGTTAGTCTTTGCGGCTGATAATCTATCAGCGCCGCTTCCAAAAACCGGAAGTGTTGCAGTAAATTTTGCAATCTCGTTTGCAAGTTTAATAATTTTTGGTCCTGCTACAGCTATTATAGTCACAGCAATTTCTATTTTTAACATCAGAGAGTTTGTTAAAAAAGTTCCTTATCACAAACAATTGTTCAATGCCGGGCAATATTTTATTTCAATGGGCATTACCAGTATCGTATTTGAGATGACCTATAATAGAGATGTAACTAACTTTTTTTATCCTGCTAATATTGGTTTTATTTTTTTAGCTGCATATATTGCCTTTTTTTTAAATACATTACTTACTGCCGGGGCTATTTCTATCAGCGAGAGAAAAAATTTTATAAATATATGGATTTATAATTACGCCTGGCTAATACCTTTTCAGTTGTTTTTAGCTGCAATGGCAGTTGCTGTATCTTTTCTCTATAAATTATACGGACCATATACAATTATATTTACCTCACTTCCTTTAATAATTGCCCAGTATACTTATCTACTCAGAGTAAAGGAACGTAAAGCACTTTTAAACAGTATTATGCAAATTGTAAAGATAATGGAGGCAAAAGACCCATATATCGCAGGACACTCGGTAAGGGTAGCGGAATACAGCGAAAAGATTGCAAGGAAGTTAAGATTAAATGAATATAATGTTGAGATATTAATTAACCTTGCAAATCTACATGATATAGGCAAGATACAGATTGATTTAAGCATACTTAACAAGCCCGGAAGGTTTTATAAATCGGATTGGGAAGAAGTCAAGAAGCATCCGGAAGTGGGGTACGGAATAGTAAGGGAAATTGTTTTCCTGAAAGATGTAGCAAAAGCCATACTCTACCATCATGAGAGGATAGACGGCAGGGGGTATCCATCAGGGATTAAAGGAGATGAAATACCATTGTTTGCTAAAATACTTGCTGTAGCAGATGCTTACGATGCTATGACTACTGATAGGTCTTACAGGCCTGCAATGACCAAAAAAGGAGCTATTAAGGAACTAAGAGTAAATGCCGGTACACAGTTCGATAAAAAAATTATCAAAGCGATGATTGAAGTATTAAAAGAAGAAAGCCTAATAAAATGATAAAACAATATTTTCAAATCTTTATTAAAAGTCTGCTTATTTTACTGGCAGGAGCAGCTTTAGGTTTTATATTTTTTTATTTTTTAAAAGATACCAGCGTATTTATAATTGATAAATTTAGAATACTCCAGGGAGTTTTTGGAATTCGCCAGTACCAGGAGGGTATGTCTTTTAATTATGTTTTTTTAGCCATTCTTTTTGGAAATCTTCTGTCAATTCTTGGATATTTTACCCTGGGTTTTTTAAAAGCTTCACTCCCTATAAGTTTTATAACAGGAGTTTTTATGGTTATTTTTCTGTTCACAGGGACAATAAAACATGGAACTTCCATTCCTATGGAAGTTATACTGCTTTCTTCTATTGAAATGTTTTATAGAGTTACGGCTTTAACAACCGGAGAATATATAAATAAAAATAGGTTTAAGAATAAAGCTATTCCCATAACTTCTATTGTTATTATATTTATTATGTTTATTTCTGCAGTTTTTTATGAATTATATCAGATTTTTTAAGTAATAATCCCCCTTTTTTATAAAGCTTCCTCTTCCATCTAAAGCTATTAAAAACTAACTTGAAGAATTTAATAGTATCTTTAACAGGATTAACATAGCTAACAAAATTTTTATTATAAATAGTACTGATAGGTATATTTTTAATATTATATCCAAGCCAGCTTGCCTTGATTATTATTTCTGGTTCGGTATCAAAGTTTTTAGTTTCAAGTCTGATATTCTTTAAAGCTTTTGTATTTATATATCTGAACCCGGACTGCACATCGCTGACTCTTATGCCTGCAATATTGGAAATAATCCTTGAAGTAAAGACATTTGTAGCCAATCTTATAAAGGGCATGTTTTTAGTATTGCCCAGCCTGTCTCCAATTATTAAATCTGGATTTTCTTTCTCTATTACTTTAAGAAAATTTTTAATTTCACTCGTCTTATGCTGTCCATCTGCGTCAATAGTTATAACCCCGGTATAATTATTCTTTACAATATAATTAAAACCGGTTTTAAGTGACTGCCCCTTTCCCTTATTTATAGGATGTTTAATTGGTATTATTTTAAAATTTTTAGGAACTGGAATTGATTTTACCGCTTCCAAGGTATTATCAGTTGAACCATCATCAACAATGATTATATTCAGCCTGTATTTTAGACAATCTTCAATCACTCCCCTGATATATTTCTCTTCGTTGTAAGCCGGGATAAGAATTGCAATTCTGGTATTATTGTTTTTCTTTTTTAATTTTATATTACTGGATTTCATATTTAATACTTTTATCTTATAAGAAATTTTTTAAGGATGATATATTTTAGTGTCTGTAATCAAAATATCTACTTTAATATCATGTTCTGATACAGGGATACTGTCAACCACCTGAATATCAAAACAAAGTGCTATCTTTTTTACTCCTTCGGGGATATGTAGGAGGAGTTTATCATAATATCCTCCTCCATATCCTAAACGGTTCAAGTTCTTATCGAAACTTATTCCAGGAACGACAACCAAATCAATATCTGAAATTTTAGCAGGTCTGCATAAGCCAGTGGTAGGTTCCATTATGCCATAAGCTCCTCTCTCCAACTGTTTTTTTAAATTGTCTACATAGAAGAGCTTTAACTTGCCGTCATGAATTCTGGGCAGGATTATATTTTTTTTGTTTTTCATTGCCTGCCTGATGATTATGGTAACATCAATCTCACTTCTAAAAGGATAGAAGATTAATATATTGTTTGAATTATTATAGTAAACAGTGCTAAAAAATTTTTCTGCTATTATTTTACTTCTTTTTTTTCTATCCCAGATTGGGAGGCTGTTCCTTTTATTTTGAATTCTTTTTCTGATATCCCTTTTAAAAAGACTGGTTCTCTTAGATTCATTATCATTCTTCATAGAAAATTATACATAAACCTCCTGGTCCCAGATGTGTTCCCACTACAGTACCGATATCCACTCTTAATATTCTTTTAGGATTAAATGTCTCTTTTATTCTATCATACATTTCTGCTCCATCTTCTTTTGCATCCGAATCTCCTATGGATACTACAAGGTTTTGGGGATTTTTTACCATAGTTTTCATAGAATTAATAAGCTCGGTTTTAGCCTGATTCCATCTTCTGGCGGTTTTAAATTGAGACACCTCACCATCGTGAAGAGTAAGTATGGGTTTAATTTCTAAAAGTGAAGCAATAAGCCCTTTTGCCTTTCCTATCCTTCCACCTTTTTTTAAATATTCCAGTGTGCTGGGTACGAATAATACTTTAATCTTTGGTTTTAAGTCATATATACCTTTTAAAATCTCTTCTTTTGATTTGCCTTCCTGTGCCAGTTGGGCTGCCTTCAATACTAAAAAACCCAACGCCATACTAACATATTCGGTATCAATTATCTCTATATCCTTGCCAGGCAATTCTTTTTTTGCCATCCCTGCAGAATTTATAGTACCTGACATCTTTTTTGATATATGAATAGAAATTATACTGTCATTTGTCTTAAGGATATCTGTATATGTTTCTATAAAATACTTTGGAGATGGCACGGTAGTGGTGGGCAGTTTTTCAGATGACCTGATTTTCTTGTAAAACTCGCTTATGGTTATCTCTTTTCCATCATCTAAAAAACTTTCCTTATCAAAAATTACTGACAGGGGTACGACTTTTATATCCAATTCTTTTACCATATCTTTTGGTATGTCAGAAGTACTATCTGTAATGATTGCCACTTTACTCATTTTCCCTCCTTCTTTTAGTTTATAATAATCAACTATTGGCTCATATGTCCTGATTATAATTTATGCTTTTTTTAAAATAATTTCAATTAACTTCGCAAACCTTTTACCTATAAAAATTTCTTTTTTAAAACCGTCAGAGTGACTGAACTTTTTTTCTTTATTTTTATTTTCAAATTCAGGTTGATTTGACCTTTTTATGTTTCTTATATGCGATAGCCCCAATACCTTTATTTTTAGAAAATTTGCCATTATGACTCCTGGAACTGTCGACATTCCAACAGCATCAGCTCCTAACTTGCGCAAACATTCTATCTCAGCATTAGTTTCAAGTACCGGTCCTTTTACACCTGCATATACGCCTGTTTTTAATTTAAAACCAATACCTTCACTTGCTTCTTTTGCAATACCGGACAATTTTTTATCATATGGGCAACTCATATCAACAAAATAATCATGTTGCCTGCTATATTTGTTGCCAAAAAATGGATTATCAAACATTAAATTTATATGATCTTTTATTATCATAATGTCGTTTTCAGTAAAGCCAGGATTTATTCCGCCTGCTGAATTGGTAATTATTAGATTATCTGTTGAAAGATTAGACAGTAAATTTACAGGATATACCACTTCTTTTATATCATACCCTTCATAGAGATGCAGCCTTCCTGAGAATATTAAAATATTTTTATTTTCCAATTTTCCGTAAACAATAAATTTGCCATGGCCGGGGATGGATGGAACCAACATATGTGGTATATCACTGATATTTAAGGTTATTTTACTCTGCAAAGGTAAAAATTCTATACATCTGTTAAGAAATGAACCCAGTATCAATCCAAAATCGATCTTTTCAGGTATATAGGAAGATAAATAACTACATGTTTCCTTAAGTTTTTCTTTTCCCAGAAAAGCTGGTTCGCTCATGAAATAAAAAGGTGGTTTAAATTACCTGTTAAGTATTTTTATTAAATTTTAGCATACTTTTTATATTAAAAATAATTATTATTTTATTTTTTTTGGTATAATCTTCCTATTATTTTTCTAAACTTACTTATTGATTTATATATTCTGGAGAAAGTAAATGAATTTAAAAAGAGTATTTTTAAATAGGGCTTTTAGGCTTTTTCTTCTGGTTATAATAATTTTTACATTAATATACCTGTCGGTCAATCTCGGAGCCTGTGAGCCAAGAAAAAGAGTGATTAAAATTGGTAATCAGGCTGTTCTTTCAGGCGAGTATAGATCTTTTGGAGAAGATCAGCTGGTAAGTATCAAACTTGCTGCTTCCAAATTATCTCCTGTCAGAATAGGAGGATTTGACTATGAAATTGAAGTAGTTACTAAAGATGATGAAGGCAATCCGGAAAAAGCTTTTCTGATTGCGCAGGAGATGGCAAATGAGGAAGTGGCGTGTGTAATCGGTTCTACTTTCGATGGAACAACTAAAGTTTCCGTACCTGTTTATGAAGAATATGGTATACCTGTAATTTCTCCATATGCTCAAAAAACTGAAATTTCTAAAATGGGGAATATTTTTTTTAGGATAGTAATGAATAATGAGCAGAAAATAGAAAATATTGCAGATTTTATCGCAAATAAAATTAATCCACAAAAACTTATACTTATAAATAACCAGGAGGAATATTCAATAGAAATGGTTGATTACCTGAGAGAAGTATTATCTAATTACGGTATAGAGACTCCGGAACCAATGTCAGTAAAGATAGGTGAAGAGGATGTTGCAGTCATTGCAGAAAACCTGTTAATAGAGGGGCCGGATACTATATTCTTTTGTGGAAGTTATAATGAGCTGGCGTCTCTTATGACCAAAGTAAGAGAAATTGGTCTGGGGTCAATATTTATAACAGAGAAATTGGGAATGGATGATAAGATTTTTGATTTAGCGGATGCGCAGTATCTGGAAGGATTGATTGCAATAATTCCAGAACCGCCTTCCCTTGCCAGGTATTCCCAGGATCCCAGGGCTGTAAATTTCTGGCATGATTTCAATAATTATTTAAGCCAGATGGACGATCCTGATATTAGTATTGATGGTCCTGGAGAATATGCTCCTTACTGCTATGATTCTGTTTTTGTAATTATTGAAGCCATGAAAATATCCAATTCTATTTTGCCTGAAGATTATATAGATGAGTTTAAAACCACTTCATACGATGGAGTAGTAGGGCATATTGAATTTGATTCTAATGGTGATAGGGTAAACCCGCTGTCGACAGTTTTTATAGTAAAAGATGGCGCCTGGATAAGATACTAATAGGAAACTATAAAATTTAATTTATTTTAAAGAAGTTTTTAATTTTGTGGTATCTGGTTTTATTGACTTTTTATTTTGCCTATTATAATCTTTAAATGTTTCTTATCTTTTAAAATATTTTATGGAGGTGTGGAGTGAATATATTTAATAAAGTAATTGTTTTGCTGATATTAATCTGCATAATAGGTGTATCGCTTATTTCTATTGTAAATGTATTTGTGGAATATTTTACGTGGTCAGATCTTGCTTTAAAAGTTTTTAATCCGGAAAATGAAGTCAATGCATTTATTGCTTCTCTTGCTTTACTTGTGGTATTTGCTATCAGTATATTTATAATACTGCTGGAGTTTTATAGAAGGGGAACAAGAGTAGCAAATATATCCAGCTCTAAATCAGGAAATGCTATGGTGACATTAGAGACTGTGGCTATGCAGATAAAAAATGCAGTAATTAAAATAGATGGTCTGGAAGAAATTAAAGTAAAAATAGTTCCAAAGGCAACAGGTATAATAATTAATATGAATGCTAAATTAAACGAGGATCTGGAAATCCCCGGGAAGATGCAGGAAATAATAAATGAAGCTGCCGGTATTGTATCGGATAAACTGGGTATTAAAGTTATAAAGACCAATCTTACTGTTATTGGCCTTGTTGCTGGAAGGAAAGAAAAAGAAGTAAGGAAAAAAGGGGAAGAAGAAGAGGCGGTAGAAGTAGTACGGGAAGAAGCTGAGGATGTTTCTGAAATAGAAGATGATGACGATAGTCCCGACTAGAACAGATATGGTGAATATAATTTATAAAGGTAGATTAAAGTTTAGTTTATATTTTTATTTGTGAAAAATAAAAAATGCTGGTTTTATAAAGCGGGCTTAGTATATTGGTAGTACATGAGCTTCCCAAGCTCAAGAGGCGGGTCCGACTCCCGTAGCCCGCTCCATTAAAAGAATCATTTGTTACGAAAGTAATTATATTTATTAATTAATTTTACTTTTTTTTATATTAATGGGTATATTATAATTGAATAGTGGTTTATAAGTTGAGTTCTTGAGAAAGGAAGAATAATATGGCAGATATACTATCAGAACTTGATAAATATATTCCTGAGGATAATCCAAGAAGATGGACAAAGCTTTCAAGCGATATTGATTTCAGAAGACTTCAATTAACTCTTTTAAAGGAAATATTGATTGAATTAAAGCAAATCAATGCCAGATAATTGATGTTAGATGATAATTGTTCAAATATTTATACAGTTAATTAAGGATTCTGTATTTATACTTTCTGGCACCAATCGGAATATTTGCTAACCTCATTTTTTACCAGCCGGAAATAAAGGTCCTGCAGCCTTTTTGTAATCGGTCCCATTTCTCCATTACCGACAGAACGCTTGTCCACATAACCTATAGGAGAAATTTGAGCTCCTGTTCCACAGAAGAATAGCTCATCTGAAGTATATAGTTCAGTCCTGTCTATTGATCTTTCTATAACTTTAATATTTTCATCTTCTCTAGCAAGCTTTATTACTGTATCTCTGGTAATTCCTTCTAATATATCATCAGTTACCGGAGGAGTAATCAAAGTACCGTTCTTAACCATAAAAACATTCATAGCGCTTCCTTCACTCACGTGTTTCCCATTAGCTGTTAGAACCAGTGCTTCATCAAAGCCGTTCAGCAATGCCTCTGTCTTTTGCAGGGCAGCATTAACATACGAACCAGATATTTTTGCGCGTGGAGGTATAGCATTGTCTGAAATACGTTCCCACGAAGAAATGCAGACACTTATTGCTCTACTGGTATCCAGATATTCTCCAAGAGGTATAGAATATATAAAAAGATTCTGCTTGTTACCGATTAATTTGGGTCCTATATCCAGTCCACTATTATAAGCAAAGGGTCTTATATAATAGTCTTCAGTGTACATTTCTTTTTTTAATAATTCGATGGTTATATCACAAAGTTCTTTTATAGAATATTTTATTTCTATCATCATTATCCCGGAATTGATAATAAGTCTCCTGTAATGGTCTTCCATTCTAAAAACATAACTTATTTTGGTCTTTTCATTCCAGTAACTTCTGATTCCTTCAAAAACCCCGGTGCCATACTGTAGAGCATTGGTTCTGATGTCTATCTTTGCCTGATCAATTGGTACTATTTTACCTTCAAAAAAAGCATATTTAGGGTTAGCCATGATTTCCTCTTTTTTTAGATTTTAATTTGTAATATTTTACTTATTTTAATTTCATTTTGCAATTGGTAGTTCAATTTCTTGCTGTTATTCTCTAAATTAATATTCTTTTTAGTTGATTTATTTCACTTATAAGAAGATTTAATTGTATATCATGTAATTCATTATATAGAAAAAATTACTACTGTAAAAAATTGTAGCATTCAATAGGTTGAATACTTTATTTATAGACTTGCAGGATTAAAATAAAGCAAAAAGAAACCCCAAGTTATCTTTTACCATTGCTTTCGCTTTAGGCTACTCAAAATCTTGGGGTAGCTTCCCTAGAACTTTTCTCAGGTTCTTTTTGGAAATTTAACTTACTTTATACATTCTTTCGTCTGTAAATTTCAGTTACTTCTAAAAGTTACCTCCTGCACTAAGGATGTTAAAAATATATCAAATAATAATATCTATGTCAATAGTAATTTTGAAATTTTTTGAAATTTTTAACTAATTTTAAAAAAATCTTTAAATTAACATCAAGTTCTTTTATAATTTTATATAAAATTATAAAAATAGATATTGGTAGAAAAATTTAAGTTGAAAAGGAGTAGTAAATGACTGTTAAAAAACATTTTACTGTTGAAGAGGCAATAAAAATTGGAGAAGAACTTGGAATTGACTGGTCAAAATTTGATGTGGAACAATTCAGAGTAGGAATGGATGTTGAACTGGAGCATGGAAAAGTTGATTATAATACCAATGTTTCTAATGATGATCCTTTAACAACAGGTAAAATTGCTTTAGCTCATTTAAATGAGTTTCCAGACTATTATGACAGGCTTATAAAGATGGAAGAAGAAGCAGAGGAGTACTGGGGAATAGAAGATTAGGATTTTATAATTACCCCGCCTCCTATTAGAGTGTCGCCAGTGTAGAAAACTGCTGATTGCCCTGGCGTAATAGCTTTCTGAGGTTTATCGAAAATTATAGTAGCTGTTTCTTTATCTTCAATTTTAATTTCAACAGAAGTTTCTTTAAAATTATATCTTATTTTAACCATTGCTTTAAAATCATTTCCGGGAGGGTTACCGGAAATAAAATTAGTATTTTTAACTTTTAGTGATTTTTGCATTATATCTTTTTCCTTACCCACCATGATAATGTTTTTTTCCGGTATTATTTCTTTTACATAAAGTGGTTTTGAATGACTTATACCCAGGCCTTTTCTCTGGCCAATGGTATAAAAAGGATATCCTTTATGTGTTCCGATTATTTTACCATTGGTGTTTATGATGGCTCCTTCTTTTATGTTTTTAAGTTTCGATGTTAAAAATGAATGAAAATTGTCATCTGGTATAAAACATATATCCTGGCTCTCGTTTTTCTTTTCCAAAAACGGAAAAATACTGCTTGTCTTCTTTCTTACATCATTTTTAGAGAACATTCCTATAGGTGTTTTAATTTGTGATATCTGATGCTGATTGAGTTTCCATAACACGTAACTCTGGTCTTTACTTTTATCAAATCCTTTTTTAATTTCGTATAATCCTGAAATAGGCGATTTTTCAATCCTGCAGTAATGACCTGTAGCCAGGTAGCTGGCGCCAAGAGTTTTTATTTTTTCTAAAAGTACTCCAAATTTAATATATTTATTACATTCCACACAGGGATTGGGAGTGCGCCCATGTTGGTATTCCAGGCAAAAAGGATTAATTATATTTTCCTCAAATGGCTGGATAAGATTTATTACAACATGTGGAATACCTAGTTTAAGCGATACTTTTCTTGCAGCTTCAATATCTTTACGGGAACAGCAGGTTTTGGTGCCATCTTTCCAGCCAAAATCATAAGGAAGTAATTTCATGGTAACCCCGATTATTTCCCAGCCATTATCTTTTAAAATTTTTGCAGCCATGGAACTATCAATTCCTCCACTCATTGCTACTGCAACTTTTTTACTCTTTTTTTTATAAATATTTTCGGTGTGGGATTTTGAAATATAGTCGCTAACTAAATCTTGCAGAGTATTTATAGCAGAATCAAGAACAGGCTTTTTCTCTTCAGAAAATTTTCCCAGATATTTTTCTAATTCTTTTCCAGTTATCAGAGTAGATTTGAGGATATCTTTATTTTTAGCCAGGGTTGCAAGACAATTTGCTGCAGCAATTGTATAAATACAGCCGGTTGCCTTAAATTTTATATCTCTGATTATATTTTTATTTATTCTTGCCGTGAATATTATATTACCGGGACATTCAGGCCCATCACTTTTTCCGACCGCATCAGGGAAGGATATTTCTCCGATATTATGTGGTTTTTCAAAATGTAGAATTAGATTAGAATTTAAATTTTTCATAGCAATATTTGTATGTCTGGATAATTATACGATATTATGTAAAATATTATACAGTTTAGTTTTTTATTAAATAAATATTTATATTTTAATGATTGAATCAAAAAGGATAAATACCGAAAAATTTTATTATAACGATCTGTTTAGAGATTATATTTTTAATTTTGAAAATGTTTGTGAATATTACCAGTATGATTACAGAAACATAGGTGGTTACAAAAAAAGGGTTTCAGACCTCAAGATAGGTTATGATAAAGAAAACAGGTCAAAAATTTATAATATTTTAAAGGACTATAATAAAAATATTGGCTGCAGCCAGAAAACTATAGAAAATATAGAAAAACTTAAAAGTCCAAAATCAGCAGTCATTATAGGAGGGCAGCAACCCGGTTTTTTAACCGGGCCTATATTTATAATATTTAAAATACTCACTATATTAAAGGTAAGCAGTTACTTTGAAAAAGAATTAAAAATACCCATAATCCCGTGTTTCTGGAATGCATCGGATGATAATAGTTTTAACCAGATTGATAATTTAAATGTAATTAATAAGGAAATTACAAATATCAAACTTGACCTGTCAGATTTTAACCCAAAAACCAGATATTCCGATATCTATCTTGCTGATAACAGGTTTAAGGAGGCAATTGAAAAACTGGAAAGTATTCTTCATTCTACAAGCTTTAAAACTGAAATAATGTATTTTTATAAAAATATTCTGGCGAGTGCTTTAAAAAATTGTTCCAACACTAAAGGAGAAATAAATATTTCTTCTTTTTTTTCAGCTGTAATTACAAGAATGTTTTCTGGTTATGGTCTTGTAATCATAGATCCTGCCGATGTTGAACTGAAAAAATTGTCCTACAATCTGATGGAATTTGATATGAGTAAACATTACCAGATAAGCCATTTAATAAATTCCACTGGTAAAAAACTAAATAGCTGTGGTTATCACAATCAGCTAAGTTCCATACCCGGAAAACTTGATTTTTTCTATTGTGTTGATGGCATCAGGAAGAAGATATATTCTAATAGCGATAATTTATTTGAAATTTTAGATAAGAGGTACGACAAAAAAGAATTCTGGGATCTGATGATAGAAAAACCTGCTGCCATTAGCCTGAATGTGATATTAAGACCATTGCTTCAGGACAAACTTTTACCAGTATTATGCTCGATTTGTGGTCCCGGGGAATCAAGTTACTTTGCTCAGTTAAAGCCTGTTTATAATCTTTATGGTTTAAAAATGCCAGTTATTTATCCAAGATTTTCTTCGACTATAATTGAAAAGAAAATAAAAAAATTAATTATAAAGTTAAAAATTACAGATATAGAATTAGAATCAAGCAAAGAAGAAATAATCAGGCAAGTCGTTAGTAAAAAATTAAAAATAGATCTGGGAAAGTTAGTAATGAATCTGGAAAGTGACATACAAATAAGACTTGAAAAATCAGAGAAAAGTTTTTCAGATTTAGAAATGAATATTTCGAATTCTTTTGATAGAATTAAAAGGAATATAAAAAAGGAGACAAAGGTTCTGAATAAAAAACTATATTCCGAATTAAAAAGACAGAATGAATTTATAGTTGAAAGTATAAATAAAATTTATATGAATATTTTTCCGGATAATAATTTGCAGGAGCGTGAAATTAATATAATCAGTTATTTAAATAGATATGGCTTTGATTTTATAGATGATTTGTACTCTGCGGTAAAACCTCTGGATTTCACACATAAATTTTTAGAAATTATTTAAAGCATAAAATGGAAAAAGAAATTAGAATAGATGCCCTGGCTTTCAGTCCTCATCCGGATGATGCAGAAATGGGCTGCGGGGGACTTCTTTTAAAATTAAAAGATAAGGGATACAGGACAGGAATAATAGATCTTACCAGAGCCGAGCTCTCCACCAATGGTAATTTAAAAACCAGGGGAGAAGAAATAAAAGAAGCATCAAAAATACTGGGATTGGATATACGGGAAAATCTTGGACTTGAAGATGCTAATATAAAAAATGATTATGACAGCAGGTTGAAAGTAATAAGTGCCATAAGGAAATACAGGCCAGAGCTTGCTCTTATACCTTTCTGGAGAGACAGACATCCGGATCATGAAAACTCTTATAAGTTATTAAAAGATGCTATTTTTATTTCAGGACTTAAAAAATTTAAAACCGGGCTGGACTCTTACAGACCGGATGTGGTAATTAACTATATGCTTCATTATGAATTCAAGCCCAGTTTCATAGTAGATATAAGCCAGTATTACAATAAGAAGTTTAGCGCAGTCGCTGCTTATAAATCCCAGTTCTATAGTGATGTTGCAAAAAAAGTGATGACCCACATAGCTTCCAAATACTTTTTTGACATAATTAATAGCAGGCATCAATGTTCAGGGTTAAAAATAATGTCAGAATATGGGGAGCCATATTATATAGAATCTGATATTAAGATTGATGATCCTCTGGAATTTTTTAAGTATTTGAAATAATGTTAAGGCATCTTTAAAATCTATCAACTGGTGGATTTGTATTATGAATATAGGAATGACCTGTTATCCAACTTATGGCGGCAGCGGAGCCGTAGCTGCAGAATTGGGGATAGAGCTGGCAAAAAAAGGTCATAATATCCATTTTATAAGCTACGGTCTCCCGTTCAGGCTGAATAAATTCTATAAAAATATTTTTTTCCATGAAGTTGAAATGCTTGAGTACTCACTTTTTAAATACCCCCCTTACAGCCTGTCCCTGAGTGCAAAAATGGCTGAAGTTATAGAATCAGAGAAGTTAGACATCCTTCATGTGCATTATGCCATGCCTCATGCGGCTTCGGCATACCTGGCAAAAAAAATAATAGGAAGCAGCAAAATAAAATACATAACTACATTGCATGGCACCGATATTACTCTGGTAGGGAATCACGAGTCTTTTTATAGGATAACAAAATTCAGTATAGAGGAAAGTGACGGTATTACCTGTGTTTCTAATTACCTCAAAGAAACCACTGCAAAGATCTTTAAAATAAATAAAGAAATGGAAGTGATTTATAATTTTGTAGATACTGAAAAATATAAAAGGACCGATGACAATAGAAGAAATATAGACTTTATTGATAAAGATGATAAGGTGATTATGCATATTTCTAATTTCAGGCCGGTAAAAAGAATAGAAAACATTGTAAAAGTATTTTACTCGGTTAGTAAAAGTGTAAAAAGTAAGTTATTACTTGTAGGTGACGGCCCGGATATATGCAAAATCAGGAGTATGGTAAATAAATTAAATCTGCAAAATAAAGTACTATTTTTAGGTATGCAGGAAAATATAATACCACTTCTTAGCATCAGTGATGTCTATATGCTTCCTTCAAAAAGTGAGGGTTTCGGACTTTCGGCGCTGGAGGCTTTAAGCTGTGAAGTTCCTGTGATAGGTACAAATGTAGGGGGACTTAAAGAAGTAATTGAGAATGGAAAGTCAGGCTTTATTTTTGATCCTGGAGATATTGATTCTATGGGTGAAGCAGCTATTAAGATACTTTGCAATATGGATACCAGGGTAAAAATGGGTATTGAAGCAAGAAAAAGAGCAAAACTTTTTGACAGCAAATTAATAGTACCAAAGTATTTGAAATATTATGAAAAAATTTTAAATAGCTAATAAAATTTTAATTTGAAGTATTATTTTTATATGAATTTTTATAAAATAATTTTAGGATAAGTATTATTAAAAATATAATAATAATTTAATATATTTATTGACTTTATAGAAAAAAGAAAATATAGTTAATAATTAATATATATATACTAATAATAAATATATATAAAATTAGAGAGTGGGGAAGAAATGAGTAAAAAAATTTTAAAATTGTTAGTTTTTTGTTTCACTTTAGTATTTGTCTTAAGTTTTTTAAGTATTGCTTATGCTCAGGATACTACTGCTCAGGATACTACTTATGAGCTTACTTTTAAGGATAAGATGATTTTAACAGAACCTGCTGTATGCTATATCACAACTTATTATTTTGCTTATGTGTATAATCCAAATACAACGGAATGGAGTGAACAATATTACTATGGTCCTCTCGGGGGAACAGGATTTTGTGTAAATCCTGATACCGGAAATATATTCACAGCAGGACATGTAATTGACGTACCTTATGATGATATAAAATGGGGTATTTTAGATGCATATATTTACGATTATTATCCTGACGAGTATAACGATTTAACTGACGGAGATTGGAACTGGATCTTTGATAATTATAAAGTACAGGGTGAAAATGGACCAGAACCGGATAGGGAGGTTTGGGTTCAATTCAATACAGCAACTGCTGGACTTCCGGATAATCATGATGAGAATTATATAAGAGCAGAAGTTATAGACTTCAGCCCATGGGAACAGAGAGATTTAGCTGTACTTAAAATAACGCCTGTTACGGGAAATGCTCTATCCAGTATAATAATTGGTGATTCATCCATGATTGAAGTTCAGGACAATATAACTATTATTGGTTATCCCTGGAATGCTGATATTAGCTCGGAAAGTGCTATGACTCCTACATATGCGTCAGGAATAGTAAGCGCAAGAAAAATGGTTGGAGGAACCGAGGTACTTCAGGTTGATATGACAGCTGCCCCTGGGAACAGCGGTAGCCCCGTTTTAAATAATAATGGAGAAGTAATTGGTATGCTGACTATGGGTACAACTGAAAATGTTAATTTCCTTAGACCCAGCAATGATATAAAGGAAATACTTAATAAAAATGGGGTTACAAATAAACTTGGGATGCTGGATGAAGAATTTGAAAAAGGAATGTTAATGTTCAGAGGAAAACACTACTCATCAGCTATAAATGATTTTAATGCCGTTTTAAATTTAAATCAGAGGCATATTAAAGCACAGGAATATAGAGCTAAAGCACAGGAAGCAGTAAACAAGGGTGAAGATGTTCCATTTGTAGAAGAGAAAGAGATTCAAGAGGTACCGGAAAAAGAAATGGGTAAGACCGAAGAAAGCGAGGCAGGGTTGGCAGCATTAGGCTTAACAATAATAATACTTGCTATAGTACTGCCAATATTATTTATAATAATAATTGTGGTGGTTATTGTGGTATTAGTGAAAAGAAGAAATGCCAAAACCAAAACAGAAACTATGAGAGAAAAACCAGCCACTAAAGAAGGGAAGCCTAAAAAAGAAGAGTCTAAGGAAGAAGTAAAATATTGTCCATCTTGTGGAAATAAAGTTGAGGAGGGTCAGAAATTCTGCAGTAGCTGTGGAGGTAAATTGTCTTAAAGTAAATTTTTTAATTTAAAAAATAGGGTTCGAGTTAATAAAGCTTGAGCCCTGTTTTTTTTATTATTTTAATTGTTTTAGTAATATATCTATGATATTATGTTTAGCTAAACAAATTTTCAATAGTTATTATGAATACGAGAAAAGGAAGTTTTCCAGATAAACTTAAAGATGAGTTTTTTAAAACCCATTTTACAGGTAATACAAATGTTACCGGTCTTTCCCTATGTATTCTTTTAATTTTAACCTGTCTACTACTTTTGGTCGGTATTCTATCCTAATTTCAGGGCAAATGTTGTCTTTTGCATTGTATAATAATAGTCCTGTAAATTCTTTTATAAGTATTTCAAATACTTGTTATTATTATATAATTGAAATATTTGAAAAGTAATTTCTTAAGAGAGGGAGGAAAATTGAGAAGTGATAGTATGAAAAAGGGGGTTGTAAGACTACCCCACAGGTCGATTTTTAAGTCTTTAGGATATACTGATGAAGAAATAAGGAGGCCTATAATTGGGGTTGTAAATTCAGCAAATGAATTAATACCAGGGCATATGCATCTTGATAGTATTGCTGAAGCAGTTAAAGCGGGAATCAGGATAGCCGGAGGCACACCCCAGGAATTTTCGACAATAGGCGTGTGTGACGGAGTGGCTATGAATCATGTTGGGATGAAATATTCTCTTGCCACAAGGGAAATAATAGCTGATAGTATAGAAGCAGTATCAATGGCGCATCCTTTTGACGGGCTGGTTCTGATTTCATCCTGCGATAAAATTGTCCCGGGAATGATTATGGCAGCACTCAGGTTAAACATTCCTTCAATTGTGATAAGCGGCGGACCGATGCTGGCAGGAAAATTTAAAGGTGAGGATATTGATTACAGCACTTGCTATGAAGCTATCGGGAAATATAAAAAGGGTAAATACACTGATGAGGATTTGAGAGAGATAGAGGAAGAAGCCTGCCCTACATGCGGGAGCTGTTCAGGAATGTTTACAGCTAATTCAATGAACTGCCTGTCAGAGGCAATAGGGATCGCGTTGCCCGGAAACGGCACTATCCCTGCGGTCTATTCCAAAAGATTAAGATTGGCAAAGACTGCCGGAATGAAGATTATGGAACTTGTAAATAAAAATATTAAACCAAAAGATATTATAACCATAGATGCGGTTAAGAACGCACTTGCAGTTGATATGGCGCTTGGCTGCTCAACCAATACCGTTCTACATCTGCCGGCGATTGCTAATGAAGCCGGAGTTGATTTTAATCTGGAAATGGTAAACGGAATAAGCAATAGGACACCTAATTTATGCAGGTTAAGCCCGGCCGGCAGGCATCATCTTGAGGATTTGTATAGCGCTGGCGGAGTAGAAGCAGTAATGAATGAACTTCTAAAAAACGAATTGATTAATGGCGAGCTCGAAACTGTTAGCGGGAAAAAAGTAAAGGAAAATATATCAGGTTCTAAGATTTTAAATAAGGAAGTTATAAGAGAAGTTTCCAATCCTTATATTAAAGATGGAG
>Ga0210003_1001137_pt1 | contig 23681 bp, 34 predicted proteins | sample LantaG_FD_182804 | JGI IMG/M metagenome (GOLD analysis project Ga0210003, IMG submission 182804) | Deep subsurface microbial communities from Baltic Sea to uncover new lineages of life (NeLLi) - Landsort_02402 metaG (SPAdes) (version 2) | ecosystem: Environmental > Aquatic > Marine > Oceanic >... | reverse complement strand
TCTGTCGTTTACGTTTTTTCTCTGTGCCATTTTAGTTTTTTTTACGGTGATAGGAGTCTATGCTGTCTCCTATGTTATATTATTAAATTTATTTGTTTTTAAAACCATTTATAATCTTGCTTTTAGCATATTGTAAAGGTGTTAATTTACTTGTCCATTTATAATTTGAAAAAGCTAAATATATGATTAATGAATAAATCATTCCGTGATAATTATTGTTTAGATATAAACCTATTAATAAAAGAACTATTCCTAAATTCTCATGTCCAAGAATATCCTTAATATCCCATCTTCCATACGAGTACATATGTTCTGCTAATAAAAATAATCCTGATAATATTAATCCTATTTTATAATTAAAAGATACGATTAAAAATAAACAAATTGGTGCAAGTTTTAAAAATTCTGATTTTATATAGTTCATTTTAATTAATTAATTCAATTACTGTTTGAACATTTGTAAAACGTGCCCAATCACTTGCACTATTATTTGAGATTGTAGATTTACTAAACATCTTAACTTGAACCCCATTAGTTAATTGTCCCGCTGTTAGTGTATGAAGATATGTTAAATGACTAGCCATTGCCTTTTGCTCCACCTGTCCACCTGCAACATCTTTACTATTTATATCAATATATGCTAGAACATCTCCATAAGCACCACCTGTTTCTTTAACTTGAATTTTTAATTCAATTACACCTGTCTGGCTACCGACTGCACTCATTGAAGTACTTCCTAAAACAGATATTTTTAAGTATAATTTTCCAACAAGGTCTGCTGCAGTTATTGCAGTTAATTCTACACTTGATTCGTCATTTCCTGCTGCTGCACTTGGTCCAATAGCACTATCAAAACCAGTAGCGGTATAAATTTGATTTATACTTCGTTTAAAACTATTAATTTCGCTTGCATATAAAACATCTCCATCTACTTTTGGGAATTCACCTTCAACTGCCATTATGGTTTAACCTCCAAAAATGTTTGAATATTTGTAAAGGATGCTGTACTTCCTGCACCGCCACTGCCTGTACTAAAAACTTTAACTTGACATCCATTAGTTTTCATTCCAGCAGTCACTGTGGCTATTATATTATATGTTTGAGAACTTTGATTACTTTCTCCACCAACACCACTGTAGGCCATTGTTTTATATGCCACAACATCACCATAAGCACCGCCAGTTTCTTTTATTTGTGCTTTTACTTGAACTGTTGCTCCACCCGGTGTTCCACCATAACCTGCACTAGCATGTCCAGTTATAGAAATATTAATATAACTTGCGTTCACTAATTTTGTTGCAGATATTGCAGTCATTTCATAAGACCCAGTAACCCCGAGAGTACAGTCAAACCCAGCACCTGAATAAATCTCCTCAATTTTTGTAATCTGTAACACTTCGTCGGCATCTGCTACTTGTCCATTTGTTATTGTCATTTTATATTATTTTATCCTTTTCAATGAAAGTTATTTCATTGCTTGATGTTTTACTTATTGCTGTGAATACTGACCTACTAAACATTAATGGTGTTCCGTCGGTGTTTACTATTCCAAACTCTGTTAATGTATTTCCGTTTGCTTCTAATGAATTTATAAAACATCTTATTGTTGCTTGAACATTAGTTGTGTCTAGTGTAGGATAACCACTTACAAAGTTTTTAAATGCTGTCCCATTGATATTTACAGGTGTAACTAAATCAGTATTTCCGACAGCCGGTGTAGTAGTTCCAGTTCCAACTTTAAATCTAGAGGGTGCCGTAATTGTTGGTGTTGCTAAAAATGTCCTATTAAGCATTATTTTCTTTCCACTTGTCGTGATTATCTGTCCAGTTGCCATATTAATATTATTTATCACTTTGGTTTTTTAAAACCATTAATGATATGAAGTTACCTCAATTTTACTTATTTCTCCAGTACTTGCCGCATTTTCTGTTGCTCTCCATCTTAAATCAGTTCCAGTATTTGTGAATGTGTGTGCAGCCCCCGATGTTACAGACTCCCAATTTGAGCCACCATCCGCTGTCATCTCATAATCAAAACTTCCGCTAGTTTCTGTTGATGTTAAAGTCGCAGTTGTGATTGTTCCATTGTTATAATCTATACTTGAACTTAATGCTATTTGCCCAGATGTAAATGTTACAGACCCTGTAGTACTCCAACTGGCTGTGCCGTCTGTATCTTCAAAGTCAGAATCAATGAAATCTTCTGTATATGAATTTTCATATTGTTGTATAAAATGGTCAACTGGTGTACTTGTTTGACTTCCTAATTTACTTGTCCCTAATATTCCAGCTAACGAATGTCCTAAAACAAAACTAGTATTTGCAGCACTTCCCCACTTAAATGTTCCCCATAATCCAAAATCTGTACTTCCCCAAATTAATGTATCACCGGCAATATTAGCTTGTTGTATTTTCCTATATCTTGGTGTTGTTTGTACTTGTTGTTGAATATCTATTAATTCTAAAATCAAATCTTGATTAGATAAACTTAAACTTTCTTCAATTCTTTTTAATCTATTTTGAACATCTATTTGCCAATCAGCTAATCTAATTGCTTCATCTCCAACTGTTAATTCTTGATAACTGCCGGGATATTTTATAATTTGTTTTGTAACAACTAATGTTTGATTAATTGTAGGGCTTGAAACATTATCAACAATTGTTACAGTGTCACCGAAATTAACATCAATTGTTGAATCAGATTTTACTAATAAATCTCCAACTAAAAAGGGCTGTGAGAATCTTGCTAAAATATCAGCTGTTCGAACCTCTGCGTCAGCTATTGTTTGAATATCTGATAATGTCATTTGTTTTTCAAACTTTGTATACGTATCTATACTAGCTTGATTTGTCTGATGTATAGGTGCTGGAGCATTCCAAGTATAATTAACTATTGCCCTATGACCTGCTGTAAAGGTAGTTCCTGTTGCAGGCATTACTTTTTTGTTTTCTTTATCAACATAATAGAAATTTCCACTTGTACTATCTTTAGTTCCACCTTCCTTAACTTCTGTAGGCGGGTTAGCATTTTCTAATATTAACTCTACACTCTCTGGTGTTTTATCTAATAGAATATTTGTTGTATCAAAATCTGCCGTAGTATCGATTATTCCATTTCCAGTTCCAACAGGTTTTCTAATCTGTGTTAAACTAACAGCTCCGTCAACTCTTAAATCATTTACCATCCGTGAAGTGTCAGTAGCCCATTTAGGTACACCTATTATTTCTGTCCCAACAGTTAATGTTGTTGCTGAATCATTATATCCCTCTGGTTCAAAATGAACAGTATCATTTACTGCATCATACCAAAACTGGTATCTTACTGCATCAGCTAAAGCTTTTAATCTTTCAAATATGTCAGTATGAACACATCTAAACTCTGCAATTATTTCACTTGTGCCCGTTCCTGTAGCTTGTTCATCAGAAGTCAATAATCCATATGTTTCAATTAGGTCTTTTGCTATAGCACTTATTTGTCCTGCTTGTGGTCCAGAACTTTCATATACTTTATTAACATTTAGTTTGATTAAATCCCATAATTTATCCTTTGCAGTAATTTTTGTTAATCCACCGTCTGGTTCAAATTGTGCAATTCTTCCTTCAAAAACTTTTGTATCAGTTGATGTAGTGAATCCTTTCCAAACAGAAACAGTTTGACCGACTGCTAATGTTATACTGCTATCAATTGATTTTAATACATTGAGTGTTAGTTCTGATATTTCATTAGTACCAGTTCTTTCATATTCCCAATTAATTAATAAGTCTAATGCTCCTGCATCTGAATCGTCCCAAATTGTTGTTCCATTAATTTGGACTTTAGATTTTAAATATCCCATTATGCGACTGCTGCTCCTTCTTTTAATGTTAATGTATATCTAATTTTTGATACATCTGCTTTATCAACTCTCCAATCAAAACTATCAATAAAAACAGTCTTATTTGCAAATCCTGTTTTACTGCTAACAAATGTTACTCCTGATTGTGTACCTGCAATGATTGCTTCCATTGCATTAATGAATGTAACTTGGGTTGCATCTACTCCTGTTAATATTCCATCAACAGTTATTGTTCTTCCAACTCCAAAAATATCTAAAAGTATTGCAACAGAACTATCTCGTCTTGGTAAGTTTTGTTGAAACAACGAAGCAAATTTATTCTGTCTTTCAGATTGTACATCCCCTAAATCAATTCCGTTTAATGTCGCCATTTTTGAACCTCCTTAATTCTATTAATATATCTCTTAAAAGTGATGCTGTTGCTAATGACAATGTTTTAATTTCTTTCAACTCTTCATATGTTTTCTTGTCCATTTAACTAAAACTCCTATTACTTCTACTTTGTAATTCTCTAGAAATCATATCGACCATTCTTCTCATGTCACTTTCACTTTGGAAGTTATTGTTTGACAAATTGATTGTTATACTATCTCCGCCACTACTGCCATTTGGTGTTATATTCCCTGAAGTTGATGGTGTAAATAATTCTGGACCTTGTTCTCCAACTATATATGATGAGCCACTTGCAACAGGACCTCCTTCAGCTCTATGTCCTCCAAATATTCCACTGATAAAACTGCCTAACCCACTTAGTGCATTACTTATAAATGCCCAAATTTTAGCTCCCAAATCACTTATAAAACTTAATCCTGATAAGAAGAAATCCCAAATTTTAACTCCAATGTCTGCAATAAATTGTAATCCTGATAATATAAAGTTCCAAATATCAGAACCTAATGTAGCAAAGAATGATAATCCTATTTGTAATGCATTTATAATCCACAATACTCCTTCTGTTATTTTATCTGCAATCCAATTCATTGCTCCTGTAATTGCATCAGCCATTGGAACAATTATTGAATCATATATCCATTGACCTATATCATTTCCTATTTGTATTGCTGCTTTTGCAATCATTACAATAAAATCCCATAATGCTCCAGCAACTGCTAAAATAGCTGGACCAATGAATTGTTTTACAAATTCAACAAAATCTATTTCACCTGAAAATAATTTTAATAATCCGTCAATTACACCAACTACTGCTTCTGTTAATGACATAATTAAAGGCATTAATGGCATGAATACAACTATAAATAATGCTTTCAAAACATTTACTAAAGGTTCCATTATTTTCATAACACCCTCCATTACAGTGGCTAATGCTTTAGATGCTAATGTTCCTGCAGCTACTCCGGTTGCAAGTTTTCCTACTCCTAATCCTCCACCTGCTCCACTAGTTCCGCCTTTATTCTTTACATCTATTGGTACTTCGATTTTAAATTCTGGCATTTTATTTTTGATTCTCCTTTCGTTTTATTTCTTGGTAGGAAGACATTATATATGTTAATCTATCATATGGAATTTTATCTACTTGTTCAGGTGTCCAATGAAAAGCGTATGCAAACCAACCGTACATGGCTTCGTTTGTAGCCCATTCATTATCGGTCTGACCTTTTAAGGCCTGCACAACTACTCTTTTTTTGACGCTGTCGGATTTGAAAATTCAGTCCATCTTAAAAATATATAAGAGTTTACATCATCTGGTAAGTTCTTTATACCTTCTAAGTCATGTGGGAATGGTGCAGATACTATAGCGGCAAATAATAAAGCATCTTTCAAAGCACTTTCATCAACGTTCATTGATGACTGCCCTGCTATATATTTTGTCTTGACATGTGCTGTTCTTATTCTTCCAGCTTCACCTGAACTAAGTTTCTTTACAATTACTTGTTCAGTTTTGCCATTGACTACTATATCAATTGATATAGTTTCATCTACGATTTTTCCGTCTTCAATTCTCATCTCTGGGGTTTTATCCATATTTGTTCTTCCTCCTGTTTAATTGTTTTTGTTACCTAAAAAAATTTAAAAAAATAAATTATAGGATTTAAACGTTACTTGCTTCTGCTGGAGCCAATTGTATGTCATTTGTATAAATAACATTTGTACATGCTCTTGCCCAACCAGTTACGTTTTCCTTTACAACCTCATTAACGTTCTGTGGTAAAGTCTCTTCATTCAAATGAACTCCTGTTAAATTGATGTCGAGTATATCTCCATCGTCATTTGTAAATGTTAACTCTAGTGTAGCAATTTCAGTTCCGCTCCCTGTAGTAGGTGCAGTTGCTGAATTTGTTCCATTCAAAAAGTATGTCATTAATGCTGTATGTGAATTAAATGCTGCTGTCATATTAAAATTATATTCTCTAGTCTTTGCAACATTATCTGTTAGGAATCTACTTCCAACTCCATACACTGCTTCTAAATTTTCATTGATTGTTAATTCGAATGATTGAACTGCTGCAATTGTTGTTCCGTCGGGCATTTCAATTGACCCATGTGCAAATGTGAAAATTGGTTCTGTATCTGCTATGTTTGCAGATGCTGTTGTTCCTAATGTTTCATATCTATATGGTGCTTCAATACTAAACTTTAATGCTTCATTTACTGCCGCCGTTAATGTAAATGTATTGATTCTACAACCAATTAAAATACTTTGAGCATCTGTTGTTCCTAATTCAAAGGCAGTCTTTAATGTGAAACTTGGTAATCTATTTGCTTCGGTATACGTATGTGTATAAGCTCCAGTTGTTCCTGCGTCTGTATTTGTTCCTAAAATTCCTAATAACCACCACGCATTTGATACTGCACCATTAATTGTTGCAGTTCCTACATATTGTTTATTTATAGTTGCTGTTGCATTTCTTGCTCCAACACCATAAATTCTCTCTGCATTATTATTCCTTGCAACTGAAACATCTACACCTTGTCCAAATGGAACATATGTTTCATCTGATGCTAAATGTGATGCTGCTGCATTTGCCCATTGTGCAGGATTCTCATATGCATATATGGCAACTGATTCACCCCCTGATATGTAATTTTGTGCCATCTTATTTCTTACCCCCTTTCACGCTTTTAATTATTCCTTTAGCGATTTGCCATTGTAGTTTCTTTAAAGCAATTCTTTCTTCTTTAGATAAAACTTTATCTTCATAATTTGGTATTTTTCTTGTTTTCATTTTTAACTCTCGAATACGAATTTAACTATTACGTCTTGGTTTCGTTGAACTATTTTATTTTGTCCGAATGGTGTTATTAACATTGGTCCAGTACTTCCTAATGTAATAAATGGGATATAATAGAAATTCTTTTTATCGGCTATTAATGAACTTCTAAGTGTTGCAATCATTTCCTCTACATTTGATTGACTTTTATCATAACAAACTATAGATATAATATATTCAGATTGTGTAGTTGTAGCACCTATTCCTAACTCTGATGTATTTCCAGATATTATATCAAAACCAACTCTTGGAAAATCATTTAATTTTAAATATGGTTGAGGAAAATCTTGATAAATTTTATCTGTTGACCCTTGGTCATATATAATTGTGTATACTCCTGATACTACAGGAGAAAATGTAATAACACCTGTTTCAAAATTAACAGTATATTCATCACCATAAGCTAATGTAATTCCTGCAACTACTACTGACCTTACATTTTTTAATAATGTAGGATTTACTGCTAATGTATGAGAACCGGCGGATGAAAATGTTCCAGTATCGGTTGAGGTTGTTACTCCCCTAGTTCCGATAGAAATTACTTTTTGATTCCTTAACCAGTTTTCAAATTCTAATTTGATATCATAAATTGATGTTGTTGCCATGTTGTTAATCGTCCTAACTCTCTTGAGTATTATGAGACATTATAGTAAATATAGATAAAATTATAGATTTATAAAACCATTAACTTAATCTGTCAATGTTATTTTGAATAATAGCAGGTAATTGTGTATGCAATACAGGTCTTAAAAATGGATTAGGCCTTGGACCAAATAGAGTTATATGTTTTGCTAATGTTTCAGAAATTCTATCTATTGCTCTTTCTTTATTCTTTCCACTGTATGTCTTTAGTATTTTTTGTTCTACCCAATCTCTTAATTCTTCCGGACTTGTAGGGTTAGGCATTCCATACTCTATATATTCTAAATAATCATTCATAGTTATGATTAATTTATTGCCCTTAATTATAACTCTAACACTACTAACACCTGCCCCAGTAAATTTAATTCCTAATGATAACAATTTATCTTTTATAGCTTCTTGTAAATCAATAGCAATACCCCAAAATAACTTATTGAGTTGTTCTTCAGTATAACTCATTGGTCTAAAAATAAGTTACAGGCAGTATAAACAAAAGCAGTACCAGCACCGGTAGAATCAAATACACCTGAAACATTATATGCCTCCCTAACCGTATACACGGCACCATCGACTGTTATCTTATCATTCTTTGCAACTCCATCAGCATATTTTGATAACATTATAGCATGTCCTTTCTCTAGAAATCCTGCTTTTTCATAATCCCATGCTTGGCTTGTTCTTACAAAGTAAGCTTTTAATGTTCTTGCATCTCCATATGACATAGTTTCTTGTCCTGTCATATTTGAAATTGCTCTTGTTACAACTGCATGTGATACCTGTCTTCCTGCATAATTATCTAACATTGCATCAAAATCATTAACAGTCAGAACATTTTGAACCATTAGTATAATTGTGTATGTAATTTAATTGCATCGAATGGAGTTACTACAACTGTAGGTTCTTCTACTTTAGCAGGTTCCTCTACTACAGGTTCTTCCTCTTTAACAGGTTCTTCTACTACAGGTTCTTCTACTTTAGCAGGTTCTTCCTCTTTAACAGGTTCCTCTACTACTACAGGTTCTTCTACTTTAGGTTCTTCCTTTACGATTTCTTCATTTGTCATTTAATATTTTCCTCCCTTTTTAACCAAACAATGCAAATGGTCTATAACTTGGTTGTGTTCTCATATCACCACTTACTTGTCCTGTACTTTGTGTTCCATAAACTATTCCTCTTGCTTCTCCTTGCAAGAAATTTAATGATGCTTGAATATTTGTATATGGTTCTCCCTTACTGCCTGTAAATCCACCGGGCAATGAAACAGAAGTAAAGTCATCATATGTTCCAGCTATTTGAGCTGTTAATGTTCTTATTCCTGCTATACATATGCATAATCTTTTAATGATTTGAGGTATTGGATAAACACCATAGAAATATTTTAAATCAATTAATTGTGGTAAATTATTAGCAAAGTAACTAACTTCTGCACTAGTACTTAATTCTAATCTACCTGAAGCATTATATTGATAAACAGTGCTTGGTGTAACAGAAGTAGAATCAACAGTTAATGAGTTTAAATTAATTAAGGGTTGATAATTGAGAAACATTGTTTTATTTCCAGTTCCGTCAACTGTTTCTGATTTATATCCCAATTTAAGTATTCTATAAGTAGAAGTTGCATCTGTAGCTACAGATAATGCCGGAGAAAATGTTAATTTAGTAGTAGTATTTGCTGTTATTTCACTATATTCACCAGAACCAGCACCGCCATATATCCAAACAACATAACCAATATATTCATTTGCTGTGAATGATTCACCAGAATCAGATAAAGTAGTCGTTGAATAATCGCCGTCAGCTGTTCCTGTAATTTCTATATTACCGAATTTAGTTTTGTAAATATTCTCAATCTCTTCTTCAGCATAACCAATATTTACTAAGATATTTGCATCTGTAACTGGTCCAGTTGTAGGGTAGTTTATTGCAGCTTTAACTTCTGCAGCAGTACAATAATGATTTACCATTATTTCTTCCTCCGCTTGATTTTCTTTTTCTTAGATTTATCTTTAGATTTAGGTTCTAATACAATTAATTTGATTTCATCTATAGATACTGCTTTCTTCTTCTTAGCTAAATAACCTTTTCCTTCTGCATCTAATCTTACCTCATATTCTGGGGTACTATCAATAGCATGTGAATTAGTCATTGCTGCTGTTTGTGTTGTTAGTGCCATTTATTTTTTACCTCCGTTTTGTTTGTCAAAATAAAAAAATTGAATAAATTTAATTGCTATACCGCATATTACTGCTAATATAATTGTGTCAGGAGTACTTAAATATTGTTCTATCATACTGCCTCCTTCCCGTCTGCTCTTCTCCAGTCGGCTACTTTTCCTATAGGAAGAAAAACACTATTAAAATGTAATCCTTTGCTTTCTAACTCTTCACGAATATTTGATGTCTTCACATTATCTAAGTCTTTTTCTATTGGTTTTATCATTTTAAATATTTTGCGAATATAACGAACATATTTTGCTAATTTGGAATGCAATTCTGATGTAGTATCTAACTGATGGCCAAAGTTATTATTAGGGTCAAACGTTACATCATGGTTATATCGAGTAAATGCTTTAAGGTCTGCTAAGAACTCTTCATAACCACATTCATTTAAACTAAAATGTAGTGGTGTGATATCCCTAACTCTAACTTTGCATTTACCTTTACAATATTCTTTACCGTTGAAGTATTCCTTAAATCTTTGAATACCATCTACATACCCTTCTGCAATTCCTATTATATGCATGTTTACTTACCCCAAACTATATACACTCTTTTAGCGTCTGAATTTGTTGAACCGCCTAAAGTTATTGTTAGTACACCTGCACTTACTGCTGTAGTTGGTGCTTCTGTTGTAACAATACTATTTTCAGTATCATGTGAAAATCCTAAAATTCCTAAGAATGTAGACATCCCATAATCTGCTAAAGTAATTGCTACAGTATCTGCAGTATCAGCCGTTGTTGGTGTTTCCACCATAATAGCTTTTCTTCCTAATGCTGGTATTTGGTCTGTAATTGTACTTGTTGTTATTGCTGCCATGTTTTTTCCTCCTGTGTGTATTTAATTATATTCATGTTTTTGATAACCTATTTAAAGATTATAAATCCACTTGCTGCAGTAGCTGTAGCACCTGTCAATGTTAAAACATTTGTTGATATTGTAACTGGGTCAGCTACTCCATCTGCATCTGTAACTAAGAATGCAGCCAAAACTGTTTTAGCATTCTTAACAGTCCATGTGTCGTTTTGAGCAGCTTTTGCTCCACTATCTACAAAACCAATTTTTATACCAGAATTTGTAGCTCCACCTAGTTCTGCTAATCTTCCTGCTGTGACATTTGTATTTGTTGCCATTTTTTGGGTTCTCCGTTTTTGTCGGTTATTGAGCCTTTTCCTTGGCTTTATCTGGAAACCAGATAATATTTAAAAAATAAAAAAAAATAAATTAAAATAAGTTTATGCTGATATTTCAGTAATACTTGAACAAAATGAAGTTGCTTTTATTAAGAAACATTCGTAAATCTTTAACATAAATTTCTCTGAATCATTAGTTTTAGCTAAATCTTCATATGTTAAATCTTGTAGAACTCTCATTTCAACTACACTCATATCCAAAAAGTAAATTGCTTTGCTTCCTGAAACATTTGATAAGTACATACTTGGTATAACTGGAATCTTTCCTACCATTGTATTTAATACAATAGTGCTGAATCCCCAAAATACCACGTCGTTTGATTTCATATACCCAATCTTTGCTGTTAATAGTCCTAATAAGTCTGTGAAAACTCCACTAGAACAAACTGCTAAATTTGGTCTTCCACCATCATCAAATGCATATTGTATTGCTGTGTCAATATCCTCTAATGCTAAAGCTGAAGTATTCTTATCTACAGTATTTGTAGCTCCCATTAACTTCACTATTCCACTATAATCGGTTGCTGTTGTTGATGCATCACCGTTAACAATTAAAGATTCTTGTTTTTCTCTTATTTCTCTTGTCTTAACTAGAACTTCCATTTGTTTAGCGTTTGTAGCATTTTGGTCGCTAAATGAACCTGTTGCTCCGCCTGCTGGACTTAGTCCTCCTAATGACCATGCTGGCATAGCTGCGATTGCTGGTCCTGTAACTCTTCCAACTGCATATATGAATTTAATCGCTGTTGATTGTCTATCATATGTAGTATTGGTTTCTGTTAGAACTGCATCTTCTACTGCTGTAACTGCTCCACCTTTTGCTGTAAGAATATTGTAATCTGCATACATTCCTTGGTTTGTTACTCTTGGAACTAATTCAACTAAAGGTGTATATTTTCTAGTTTGGTCAACCACTCTAGGGTCAACAAAAATAGGAACCATTGCATAACCAGCTGTTCCGGCTCCACCTGCTGTGGTGCTTAAAGCCTTCATAGCTATTTCGTTATGTTGTGTCCTAAGAGATTCTAAACTAATAGAACCACTATACTCTACTCCTTTCATTGCTACACCCATAGGATTACTATAAATAGTATGATTTGGTGTGTTCAAAAAAGTAACTCCGTAATTTCCTGCCATGTGTTTTTTATCCTCCTTTGTAATTATATTAATTAATTAAACCTAACATATCAATGTTCGCTTCAATTGTTTTTAATTCAGGTTTAATAGTTATTGGACTTTTGAAAACTTCGCTTTCTTTTAATGCTTTTAATTCTGCAGCTTGTTTTTCGATTTTCTTGTCTTGTTCTTCTACCATTGCTTTTAATTCAGCAACAAGTTCAGCTTCTTTTGATGCCTTCTCTTCAGCTTCTTTTATTGCTTTTTCATCTATTACAATTTCTGGGTTTAACTCTGATACTTCAGGTTTTGCTTCTTCTTCTACTACTTCTTCTTTAACAGCTTCTTCTATTACTTCTTCCACAATTTTATTTTCTTCTTCGCTCATATTTTTTGCCTCCATGAATTTATTTAAAAGTCTTTTAGGAACAATTACTTGTTCTTCAGAATCGTGAATTGCTTTCAACATAACTGACTTCATTCCAAAGTCATTAATTACTGCTCCCTTATTAACAGGAGCTCCGGTAAATGCTACATTAAGCAATTTTAATTCTTCAATAAGTCTAACGGTTGCACCTTCAATTGATTTCTCAACTGTTCTCAATGGTTGGAAGGCTATAGAAAATGCGTTTACGAATCCTTCCTTAATACTGCCCCATAGTGCTTTATATTTAGGTGAATTTTTATTAAGAACTGCTTTTACCCATAATCCTTTTTTATCTACTCTAGCTTCAGTAATTTTAGCAACAGGTAATAAAGAATTATCATCTCTCCATGCTTCATGTTCATAATCAATTGTAATTGTTGATTCTTGTATTTGTGTTAATAATGATTTTAATCCGGCTTCAGTAACTATATCATTGTATAAATCAATCTCTGGAACAGAAATATATCCGGTTACATATGCTTGCTTCTCACCTTTAAATTCTGTTGTAGAAAATATCATATTATCGGTTGTAAATCTATAACCAGATTGATTATTCATTACTTCGGATAATTCTTGCATTAATTCCATAATTGAAATTAATTTTAATGGTTTTTAAAACCATTAATTTGTTTACTTAATAATTTCAAACCCTAAACTCTCTAAGAATACTAATTTTTGTGTTAATGATGGGTCAACTTTAATTATTATGTCTATATCATCATCAGTTGTTTCGTGTTGTAATGTTATAATTCCATCTTCAATTATTTGGTTTAAATCCAATCCTTTCCAAACTATTTTATCATCTACCACACTTGCTTTAATCTCTCCTTTATATAATATTTTCATTGCCATATTGTCTCCATAAACTCAAATTTCTTTTTTAAATTATCATCAATCCAAGTATCTTTCTTACGTATAGACCCTTTAATAAACCCCCTATACATAGCATAAAATGAAAACGTTTCAGCAAAGTCTTCATGAGTATTAACCATAGCATATCTAGAAACAAACCCATCAGCTTTTTTCATTTCCTCTCTTGTCATAAACATTCCACGATTAAATAATTTATTATCTGCTAAAAAATTATCATATTTTTCTTGTAAGGCTGAGTCATTCAATGCCATTGCATGTGCAGATTCATGAACAGTTGTTGCTATTAATTTTTCTGAATCTGTCTTTTTTCCATCAGCTATTCTGTTTATTATTTTATCATCATATCCATCTGTTTTCATTTTATCTATTGATATATTAGAACCTGTTGAACCGCCTTTAGGTGGAAAAATAAATATCTGTTTTGTTCTTGGGTTATAATATCCCATAGCTCTTGAACTTATTGCACCAGCCAAATCTACCTTTTTAGCTTCTTGTCTTGTAATAAAATGTAATTTCGTTTTACCTTCACTCATTACATTTTTACCTTTTTCTGGTAATGAATCTATAACGTTTTTTAATATCAATTTCATATCATCATCAGTTTTAATTCCTTCTGAGTTTTTAACAAATGTTGGACTTATCTTATAAGAAACCCCTTTAAACGTACCTGTTCTTAATTTGCTTACAATTTCTTCTCTTGTTAAAGAAGAAGCGGTTTGTTTTTTTCCTGCTTTAGTAACCCTTTCCTTCCACCCCATATATTTTAGAGCTTTATTAATTTCCTTAGTATCATTGTTTAAATTTGTACGCATATTATTAATTATTTTTTCTCTATATGCCACGTGCTCTGTAATTGTTTCATTTGAATTATCCCATAATTTATTTTCTTTACCACCTTTACCGAGTTCATACAATCTATTAACAATCTCCCTACCTCTTTTTAACCCATCATTGTCAAATCTATCATAACTTGTTTTCATTTCTTTAATATTATTAGCAACAAGTTTTCCGTATTTATCAAAAATTAATTCAGTGACTATTCTTCTAACTTTTAAACCGTATGCCATTCCACCCTCTTTATGTTCTCCTAGTGAAATATTTAACTTTTTACCAAGAGTCGTAGTATCCCAATAACTCCCGTTATTAAACAGTTTATTATCTACATCAGTATAAGTTGGAAACATCTCAAGGAATAAGGTTTCTGTATTTGATTGTGATTCCACTATATTGTCTTCTCTTTTTCTGGGGTTTCTATCACCCGGATATTCATATTCATAATGACCAGCACTTCCTGTTCTTCTAATATATTTATGACCATATCTTTTTGCTTTTTCTTCTACATCACTTACACGTGTAAATCTGATAACAGAACGGCAATTTACATGGAAGGGTGGGTATAATGCAGTGTAAGTACTGCTTCCAACCTTAACTACGAACTCTTCTTCTAACGGAATTGCCTGTTCTCTTGTGCCGTATTTACTATCTTCCTTATGACATATATTTGTAGTTCTATCATCATTTGTAACATGTAAATACTTGTGTAAATTAACACCCGCTTCCTTTGCTTGCTCTGCACCAGAGAAAGCTCCAGCATTATTAGCTCTTAACTTCTCGGTTCTCATTACGGTCTTTAATCTATTTGTGTAAGTAGTATCATTAAAAACAACTTGAACCCTTTTCTTTAATTGGTCAGGTGTTTCCTTGTTTAATATTCCTCGCTGTAATTCCTGTCTTAACTGATTGCCTATTTCATCTGCATGTGATTGTAGATTTTGGAACACATATTCATTAATGAATGATATTTGTGCTTCGTCAGGTATAAAGTTTATAGAAGGTTTTAATTGTGTTTCAACCTTTTCCATAGACTTAACAAATTGCCTTCTTAGAAATGTATTAATATTGCCTTGAAATGGTTTAATAGACATTATATCGGTGAATCTTTGAACAATAATATCAATCAATCCCTTAAATTCTAAGTTCTGCATCGGATAATTCTCCCACAGCTTTACTTATGTCTTTGCCTATGTTGTCAATATAATCATCAATTTCTTTTAAAGGATTTTCAATAGATTTTTCTTCTTTCTTTTTATCATTATTAATTGCAGAATCATTAAAGCCATTTTCAGTTTCCATCATTTCTATTTCTTTATCTTGTTGTTCTTGCAAACCTTTTTCTAATTCAACTATATCTATACCTAATTCTTTGGCAACCATTATTGGTGTTTTAACTCCCATTCTAAGTTCTTGTTCTAATAGTGTATGTCTTGCTGTATCTTCTTGGACATCGTAGTCATCGAATACAAATTCAAGTGGAACATCTGCAGGGTCTGCATTATTGAAAAATTCAGGCATCAATTGTGTATTGAAATGATAAGCAATAACATCTAACAATGGTCCTATAGCTTTACGTTTAACTGCACTCATTTGATTTTCTCCATCTGATTTATTGCTGTCTTCGGTAAATCCCATTTCATCTGCATTAACTCCGAAACACATCCACATAATCTTTGTAAACCATTTTTGCTGTGCAAGTATTTCCATATCTTTTGCAGTTATTGAAAATGGTGTAAAAGCAACGGGAACGGTTGATATTGGATGCTTCCAGAATTTCTTCCTCTTATTACCCAAGTCGTCTGTGAATCTAAATTGATTTTCCATGTTCTCTCTAAACTGTTTAACATGGTCTTGTGTTGCACCCAATAACTGAATTGCCCCATCGGGCATATTGTTATTTGTGTAGAAGTCTAAATTGAAATCAACACCATATATTAAATTAAGAATAACGTTGGTAAGTCTTCCCATTGGTGATGTTCCGTATATTGAATCAGCTCTTGGCATTTGCATCATGTACACTATTTCCCTTCTTCCAAACGGCACAGGCATTGAACCGGCTGTCCATCCGTATTGGAAATATGCAGCTTGTTCTTTATATAAAAGAGAATATTGTTTCATAATTTGTTGTTGTGATACTGTTGGAGTTCCACCAAAGTCAATATTAACTCCTGTAAATCCATCTGGTAAAGGGTTTACAAATTCTGCACGGTTTCCCAAGTATCCATATATGTCAGTATTCTTTAAGAATAGTGAACCATCTCTAGCAAAGATTTGTTTAAACTCTCCAGCTCTATTAAATATTTTAACAAGAACAGCGGAATCGACTTCCAATAAATCAGTTATCAATTGTCTTAAAATGTGTTTTAATGATTCGTCATTTCCATTAGGGTTTTGGAAAAATTTAGTTACCTTTTTAATATCTTCAGAATAATCGTCTCCGCCTTCTTGAAATTCCTCTTTAACTCTTATATCCCATGGATTGGTTGTTGCCTCATCACATAGGGTTTTAATTACAGAGAATATATAAGGATTTTGTGCAAGCTTTTTGAACATAACGGTATTGTCACGTCTTGGCATACCATATGGAGGTTTGTACAAAAAGTCGGGAATATATGCTTTAAAAATATCTTCGTCTTTTCGTGTTCCAGATAAAAGAGATTGCTCATTAGTATTTGCTTTTTCAGGTGTTAAAGCTTTCTGTGACCTAAAGTAATCAAGTATTCCCATTTTAAGATAAAAATAATAAATAAAATTTAATTATAAAACCATCAATTATTTTTTAATAGCTGCATTTAGTTGTTTAAGGTCTAATTTCATGTCTGCAAGTCTATCATTATAGTATTTAATGTTAGCATTTAATCCTTTCTTTAAATCCAAATCGTTAATTCTTTGATTAAGTTTAGCCATTTTATCTCTAAAAGTTTTTGAACCTTTCTTTAATGATTCCTTCATTGCCTTTAATAACTCATCATCAATTTCTTGTAAGCCTTTAATTGGTTCTAATTTCTGAATTAACTTTTTAAGATTATTTTCAGATACTTCTATCTCTTTGCTGGTAAAATCTATAAGAGTTTGAATCTTATCCTTATCTATAATTTGGACATTGACTTGTTTATATTCTCCTACTTCTTTTTGTTCTTCTCCCACAGGAATAAATACTTTATCTCCAGTTTCAAATGTTACATGCAGTTTATCTCCGACCATTTTAAAATTCTTTTCCATTTACTTTTTACCTCCTTTGTGTCTTGTATGTTGAATCTCTTTAAACTCTAAACGTTTCTTACTATTCATATATGACCATAGCACCATCTCTGGCTTATATATTATTTTAAATATTCGTGCACACTTACAACAAGTAAATATTAATATATCATTATACATTATCTTGACTCTATACTTCCCAACAGATTTAGGTACTCTTACTTTATGACCGCCTTCATATTTTAAACAATACGGGCATTGGAAATATCGTTCCCTAAAATCACCCGAAGTCAAAGTATGCACCTCGTTGATTTATTAACTCTAAAGCATAACCTAATGCTATTGGTATATCAGGATGCACACCAGCCTCCACGAGTTTACCTTCACTTAATGCAAAGCTTGTACACTCCGATAATATTTTATCAGCAATATATTTATCCTTTTCGGTTTTATATGGTATAACAATTGATTTATTTTCAAATGCTGTTCCTAACCTCATGATAAGATTAATCTTACCAACTGTGTGACGTTTTTCACTCCAATCATAATCTGGAGTTTTCCTCATTGCTGGGTCGCTTGCTGCTGTCCAAAATAGAGTGATAGGTAAATTCCATTGCTGTATGTCTTTACTTATTGCTTTAATACTATTCTCCTCTAAACCTATTGAATCGTATTTATATTTTGGATGTAAATCATCTTTAATAATATCCATTTGCTCATTGATTGATAATCCCTTATAGATGTTACAATTTAATAAATAGTATTTATCATTATATGTTCCTAACCCAACGAATGGGCTAGTATCAGCTGTTATCCTATCAGAGAATGCAAAGTCTGCACCCATTGTTTTCATTGTGAAATCCATACCTCTTGTATCTTCGTGTGATAACGTTTCATCAAAGCATTGTTCTATCCATTCACGTTTAATAATTGACGACGCTGTATCTATTGGGTTGTTTAAATATTCTTGCTGGAATGGTATAGAACCGATGTCATGTTTAATTTGTATTAACACTTCCTTTGTAAATCTTTCAGGCCATAATATATTCTCCATATTCTCATCACATGCCTTAAATGTTTTACCTCCATGTAGTTTAAGCTTTTTAGCTAGTAATGAATCATAATGTAATAATGTACCAATAAACTTATACCGACCATTAATATCTAAAGATGGGATAATAACTTTGTTTAATTTGTTTTCGTCCTTAACTCTTAACTCTGGATTTAATACACGTTGGTCATCTTCAATATCGTCTAAAATGATTAGTGTTGGTCTATAGTTTTTCCATTTAAAACCTCTAATATTCTTTTCAAAGGATACTGCTTCAACTCTACAGCCTCCAACATCAAAACAATCTTCACGGTCTTTACCTTCGTCATCCCTTGCAGATGTTGGCGTTAAGTCACCATAAACAAATCTTAACATTTTATTATTCTTAAACTCATTTCTTACAGGGTCCAAGAATTGCACCGTCTTTGAATGGTTCTGTGATGTATAAACTATGTACTTTTCCAATTTATAAACAATACAATATATTAAAAATATAATACCTGTTATTGAGGATTTAGCGTGACCTCTTGGTGCTGCCATTGCACCACTTCCATTAGCAAATAAGAAATCATAAAACTCTTGATGGAATGAAGGCACCTTATTAGTGATAGTATTTGGAAAGAATACCTCGGCAAATGTATTAATGTTTTGTTTATCTTCAAATATGTGTTCTAATAATTGTCTTAGAACCTCATCATCACTTGTATATTGGATTATCTTAGCTATTTGTCTTGATGTTACTTTCATTTTAATTATGATGGGCGAGGAAAAAAGATGATGTCGTGATAGACAAAAAACCTCGCCCGTGTTGAAGTTGTCAACTATGATAATGTTAATAGCCGTGTTATTTCTTTCTCCTTTTCTGTTTTGCTTAATATAATTGCCGCTATTTTAATATTTTTATCGTTTTCCTTTGTGCCGTGTTTAATTTTGTACCAATCCATTGTAGTTTTAACTGCAGCATTAACATCTTTAACATCGTCCGAATCCTTTTGTAATTTATGAATATACTCAAGTATATGCATTGAGGCCATTTCAGAATCTGTCATCATATCATGCAACCATGCTGCATTCTCATCAGTTAATCCTTGTTGTTTTAACTTTTTTAACCTGTTCATTATTTTAATATTTGTAGTATTTCTAGGCCCTTTTAGATGTCTACCTCCCAAACTAGCTATTCGCTTAACTTCTGCTTTACTCCTTTTACTATGTGGAATTAGATTCTTTTTGACTGCAGCAATTTGTTTCGGAGTCATATTTCCCCACTTCTTTTTCTTAGATTTCATGTTTTATCATCTCTATAACAATAATAATAATATTAAACTTTATATACTTTTCTATTTTATTTTTTAGCCAAAACCCCAATAATTGCATTTTTTGAGGTTTTTATGCGATTATTTTTGTTCCTCCAAACTGTTTTTGTTCCTCCAATTCCTTATGAGAATGGCACAAAAGGAACATAATTATATATATTTTAAACCTATAGTAAACTTTTAACTTTCCCTATAGGTATTTTAGTACTCTTTTTGGTTCCTTTTGTACCAGAACAGAATGCACAGAATTTGTGTAATAATTTAATAGTAATTATAAAGTATTATAAAGGATGATAATATTATTAAAACATGATTATCCCAAATCAACTAAAAAAAGAGCGTTTTATACGATTAAGACATAACGATGTCGATAAACAAAAAGTGGCCGCTGAAAAGGCATGGCCGACGAAAGCAAATTATTCTTACGAAGACTTTCCAAAAGATGAGCCAACCTATGGAGTTTTATGTGGTAATAACAATTTAATGGTAATTGATTGTGATAATTCTAAAATTCAGGAACAATTATTACAAAATGAAAAGATTAGAGAAACCTTTATAGTTAAATCTGCGGGTAAAGGTTTATACCATTTCTATTTTCATGTAGAATCAGATGAAGACACATTACCAGTCGGATTTCGTGCAGACCACAACAAGTCCCGTGTGTTTGACCTACAGGGAGCCCATACATACGTGCTGGGTCCACTTTCTACACTTCTTAATGGAAAAGGTTACGAAATCATAAACCCTCGTGAGATTGCTTCTGTGGGCAAAACAGAGCTATTTGACATTTTAAAGAACATTATGCCTAATTTAGAAATAATCAACCCCAAAACCAAAAAGAGGGAAGATTCTCCAACATTAGATTTTGATGAAGTATGTGTAGCAATCAAAGAGAAAATTAAACCCGTTGATTTATTACCACAAAATATCAAAACACCGCCCGGAATCTTAACAAATTGCCCGTTGGGACATTCTTCAGAGTCCGGAAAATGTTTTAGCCATTCAGATACACTTTGGCACTGTTTTCATTGTGAAGAATCTGGAAATGTTATACAATTATTCCAAAAGATGAACACTTGCACATTTAAGGAAGCCAAAAGAGAATTAGCTAAGATGGCAGGATTAAATGATAATCTCAAGATTAAAATATTAGAAATGTATTCAGAACAGAAAACAAAACATATAGCATCTGAATTATTAGCTGATGAAATTGTTAAAATGAATAATATTACAACCATACGAAACGACAAAGATACGGAAATGTGGGTGTATAGAAATGGAATATATGTGCCAAATGCCCGAACTTACATACACCAATTTGTACGGTCTATACTGGGACCACTATATTCCATGACATTCTCTAATAAAGTTGTTGCTAAGATTGAAGCTGATACTTACAAACATCAGGATGATTTTTTTATTAATGAAGATATAACTAAGGTCCCATTAATTAATGGTATTTTAGATATTAAAACTAAAACGATTGAACCATTTTCAGATAAATATATTTTTTTCAATAAGTTACCACTAATATTTGACCCATTGATTAAACCCGAACTTACATTAAAATTTATTAAAGATATTCTTAAAGATAATGAGAATATGGAATTGATACAGGAATTGTTTGGATATTTACTTTTCCGTGAGTATAATATTGAAAAGACTTTTATATTTTTAGGAAGTGGAAGAAACGGTAAGGGAAAACTTTTAGGACTGATAGAAAGATTTGTTGGTTATCAAAATTCTTTAAGTTTATCTCTACAGGAAATTACAAAACCTAATTCATATGATACTGAAAAGTTATTTGGGAAATATGTTAATTTGGGCGGGGATATTCCAAAAACTAAAATTGAAGACACTTCAAAGTTAAAACAATTCACAGGTAGAGATTCAACAACTTGTATGAGGAAATTTTTAAGTCCTATCAAATTCATAAACTTTGCTAAATTCTTATTTGCATGTAATGAATTACCAAACGTTAATGATGATTCTGAAGGTTATTATGACAGATGGATAAGAGTTGATTTTCCATATAAATTTGTTAATGACCCTAAAGAAGAACACGAAAGACAAATCGATGTTAATATTTTGAACACAATTACATCTGACAAAGAGATGTCAGGTTTATTAAATTGGGCACTTACTGGGTTAGAGAGGTTACAAAAGAATCAGAAGTTTACAGAAACTGAAGATAATAAATTTACAAGGTCAAAATGGGCAGACGTGGCTTCCAGCTTCTCTGCGTTTTTGACATCTGAAGTAGAAGTTGACACTAGTTTAAACGGTTTTATCAGTATTAATGATTTAAACCGTGGATACATTGAGTTTTGTATTGAACATAATTTACAATTAGAAAAGTTATCAGAGCGGAAAGATTGTTTACAAAAAATTGGAGCCATGCAAAGTTTCAAAACTCTAAACTATAAGAAATTCAGAGTTTATAATTACATAAAATTCAAAGACCCTTCCAAAAATTATGATTTAAACAATTTATCCAAAGAGGAGGATTTGGAATTATAAGGTTTTAAAAATACCTTTTACATAATATTAAAATGAGTATCAAAAAAAATGTTCAAAACAAACAAGATTGGGAAAATACTTTATCTAAAACACCTCATTCTCGAAAGGTAAATTTACATAAATTTGATGTGGATAAAAAAGAAATAATTCTTATGGGTGATGAACATATTGGAAGTAATTATTATGATGAAGATACACATAGAAGAAATTTAGACTATTGTTTAGAGAACGGAGTTCATGTTATTTTAATGGGTGATGAGCTAGAAACGGCTACTAAGACAAGTATCGGTGCAGGTATATTTGAACAAAGTGAAATTGTTCAACAACAATTAGAAAAGGCTGTTGAGTTATACAAACCATTGGCAGATGAGGGATTAATATTAGGAAATCATATAGGAAACCATGAAGCAAGAGTATACAATCATTCTGGAGCAAACTTATCTAAAATTTTAAGCAGTTTATTAAATGTTAAATATCTTGGAACAGGAGCTGCACATATTTTAAGAATTGGAAAACAAAGTTATACTCTTTATACTACACATGGAAATTCTGGAGCTAGAATGCCACACACAAAAATAGCTAACATAATTAAGGCAAACCAGATGATAGATTCAGAAATCTATGCACAGGGTCATGTCCATCAATTAAGTCATCACGTTCAAAATTTCTATAAGATAAATAAATCCACAAGACAAATTGATGAGGCTCAAAAACATTATATTCTTACAGGTAGTTATTTAAAACACTGGGGAAGTTATGCACATATGGCTAACATGGAACCAGCCAGAATTGGAAGCCCAAAATTAAAACTTGGCGGATTAGAACATACTATAAGAGTTTCATTATAAATAGATACATTTATAAAGGTAGTTTACTATAAGTTTACCATGGAAAAACAATACAAGATGGTTAAGTTTAGATTAACGTCGTGGAATAAGTTAAGACGTGCTTACTACGGACGAAAGAATGAAACACTATCCGATTATATTGAAAGAATTGCAAAGGAGAAAGCCCAATGAGTTCTGAAAAGATTAAAGTAAGAAATAAACAAACAGGAGAAGTTGAAGAAGTTAAACCAAATGAATTAACTTCTTATTATAAACAATATTATGAATTAGTGGAGAAAGCCCAATGAGTTCTGATAATACTTCTTGTCACTTTTGTCACTTTTGTCACTATTGTAACTATTGTGACTTTTGTAACTCTTGTAACTCTTGTAACTCTTG
>Ga0210003_1001136_pt1 | contig 23685 bp, 29 predicted proteins | sample LantaG_FD_182804 | JGI IMG/M metagenome (GOLD analysis project Ga0210003, IMG submission 182804) | Deep subsurface microbial communities from Baltic Sea to uncover new lineages of life (NeLLi) - Landsort_02402 metaG (SPAdes) (version 2) | ecosystem: Environmental > Aquatic > Marine > Oceanic >... | reverse complement strand
TCCAAAGGAACTAAAGACGAAACCAAGAGGTGGTTGAAGAAGTTTGATGTCCCCTTTGATGTGATTAAGATGCGACCCACCAGTAAAGATTGGATGTACATGCCTGATGATGAACTAAAACAACATTGGTTAGACAGTCTTTTCCCTGGTGAAAAGAAGAATGATATTCTTTGTGTATTTGATGACCGTGATAAGGTGGTAAAGATGTGGAGGGATAACGGACTTCAGTGTTTTCAAGTTGCAAATGGGGACTTCTGATGGAAACTATTAAAGAACTTACATATAAGAAGAGAGGTGAGGATGTTTATTATCCACCACTCAAATATTACGAGACAGATGAGAAAACCCTCGTTGCTATCTATCAGGGGTTCCGTGGCGGGAATCCTGAGTTAGATTTCATCGTCAAATATAAAGAGGAAGGAAGGCGTCTAAGGACGCCTTCCCACACTCACTGGATTGTGGACCTATTGGTTAAATGTGAAACACAAAAAGATACTGTAAAAAATTACATTAATGATATGATTGGTATGTATGATACCATACAACCATTCAATAGTATCGATGAGAGAAATGGTTACGAATTACAATACGTTAATAACCAACTACAAGAAAAATACGGTAGTCTATCTAAAAGTGGTTATTACACTATAAGTACACTCACAACATTTATTGAGTTATTCACTAAATGTGAGAAACAAACAGAGGGGGCGTTTATGTTTAGAAACCTTTTGGGTCTTGTTAAAGAGTATACAGAAGGAAAAAAAGACTTCTACCAAGTTGTTGGATATTCTAAAAGAGTGTGAAAAAGTTTGGTAGTTTAAAAATTATCACTATATTTGTACCACAAACAAAATAAACATGTCAGAAAAAATATTCCATTTCCATCTTGAAGATGGTATGAAGAACAAGAAAACACTTGTGTGTAACTTGGTTGATGGTAGCATTAGGTATAGCTTTTATGGAGGTCATAGTAGTAGTGGTACTCCATTTGCGTTGAGTAACATGCAGGTTGGATACCGTAATGGTAATAAACTTCCGGTAGAGAATCTACAGGGTGAAACCAAAGAAGGGTTCACTTACCGTGTTATTGAGATGATTAATAACGATAGTGTTTTGAATGTGGTTAAAGTTGTAAATACTGAAGTAAAATTTGCATAATGAAAAAAGAACTCTATATCCTTCGTGGTCTTCCTGGTAGTGGTAAGTCTACTTTATCTGAATCTCTTGGGGGTTACCATCTTGAGGCTGATATGTATTTTACTAATGATGATGGTGAGTACAACTTTGACCCCTCACAACTTCCTACTGCGCACAAGTGGTGTCAGACTATGGTTGAGGAGTTGATGGGTGAGGGTGTGGAACGTATCGTTGTGTCCAATACAGCGACTCAAAAGTGGGAGGTGGACCCTTACTTCGCTTTGGCTGAAGAAAACGGGTATACGGTCTTTTCTTTGATTGTGGAGAACCGTCATAATGGTAATAATATCCATGGTGTCCCTTCAGAGTCTATTGAACGTATGAAGAACCGTTTTGAAGTTCAGTTGTAAAAGAAAACCCCCTCCGAAGAGGGGGTTTTTATATTATAATACTCCTTCCCAGTTGTACTCGTACTCCTCTTTTTCTTGTTGTAGTAGTTCGTATGCTCTTGCGAGTCTAGTCATACCTATACCACCTCCGAATCGGGGGAAGAAATCGTGAGAAAGGAATTCTTCTAATTCACTTTCAACTCTATCTTTTCCGAATAGGTCAAACAACTTCTGACAGTATTTTCCATCTTCTATTGAGTAGAACATCTCTCTCATTTCTTCTACGTTAGATGAACGCTCAGCGGACCCTATAGTCTCTTGACCGTAAAGGATTACATCCACTTTATTAAAGATACCATCACCTTTATGGTTCATATTCCAAAAAGGGTTCGTTCTTCTTGGGAAGTCTTCTAATGAAATAACGGGACTCTTTTCTTTCCACATTCTATTTTCATGTTCATCCTCTAAAATTTCAATACCGCCATACTCTTCACATACTTCATTATATTTCACATGTTTAGGGGTTTCAAATCCTAAATATTCTAATAATTCTGTCTCTAAGATTATCATATCATCAATATTTCCTTTTGATTCAAATTCAAACATAGGGAATATAAGCTCATGTCTACCGGGTATAGGGTCCTTCTCCTCTCTATAGGAAGTTGATATACAAAAAACACCTTCCCAATCAGGATTTTTAAGTAATTCATATTCTAACCACATTTGACCAGTTTGTGGTAAAGGCCACACCTCACCACTATACTCAAAGATTTTGACGGAGTGGGGGTTTTCACACGCAGCCAATATTGACAATCTTGATTGAGTTGGGACTTCCTTAAAGTTTCTACTTAGGAAGAAATCTCTCATTTTTTGAATGAGTTCGTTGTAAACAGTTGTATTTTTCATTTTTTATATTTTATAGTTTTATTTTAAAGTAAAAAAATTAGACAAAAAAAATCCCCCATAAATGGAGGACTTGATTTTATATATAATGAGGTAATCGATTTTTATATGGAAGTAGTCTCATCTTATATTATAATTTTTCATAAATATATGCAAACATATAAAAAGATAAATAGAACTTAAAATAAAGATATGAAAAAATCTCTACCTTCATCTACACTTCCTCCCGATAAAAACTTACAGTTTAATTTTTTTTATATGGAGTTTTTTATTACCTTTGTAACGTACAAATAAGTTAAAATAAAATTTTTAATATTTCTATTTTTAATATAGATATAGAGATAGATATAAAACAAAATACATGGAAGAAAAACAAACCCCTTATCAATATATGTTATTTATTTTTGGAGACTTCAAAGACAAGGATAACATTGTAGAAATAATTGCCACACAAGTATCGTCTTTTACGGATGAAAACTCGTATTTAAAATTTAATTACGGTGATTATGGAGTGGTGATGAACTTTCAAAGTAACTTAAGTTTTTATGATATACGTGACCATATTCACGTATCTTTGGAAAAAGCAGTACCACAGTATTTCTTAATCGAGAAACCAAAACATATGTACGCGTTTATGCCTCCTGAGTTAAAGTTAAATTTATTTGACTTGAACGAAGAAAATGAAGTAATTGACCAAAAAGATATTAATATTGGCGATACCTTTAAGGATATGACTAATATTGTGGACAACTTTTTCTTTAATATTGCGTCTACTATAAACCCTGAAGATATGTTATCCGATAACGATATGAAAGGTATGTTTGAAAACATAATTAAAAAAGTCGAAGAAGATAGTCCTACAATAGACGAACTTTTAGAAAAAATAAAAGATAAAGGAATTACTTCCCTATCGACAGAAGAAAAACGAATTTTAGATGAATACTCAAAAACTTAATTTAATGTCTAGTACCAACCCTATCAATCAGGATGAAATTCAAATGTATTTGAAGGACATCCGTAAAATCAAGGTTATGACACCTGCACGAGAAAAAGAACTCTCAAAAGTCATACAATCCGAAAATTGTACTGAAACACAACGGAAGGAAATACATCAGGAGCTCCTCCAAGGAAACCTAAGATTTGTAATTACTGTAGCAAAGCAGTATCAAAACCAAGGATTAACTTTAAGTGATTTAATTGCGGAAGGTAATTATGGACTTATGAAGGCGATTAAAAACTTTGATTGGAGTAAGAATCTTAGATTTATTTCATACGCGGTATGGTGGATTAAACAATCTATATTACAATCTTTGAATGAGAACTCACGGACAATAAGACTACCTGTTAATGTAGTCCAAGACCTACATAAAGCAAAGAAGGAAGCTCAAAAAACTAATAAAGAGTTAGATAGTAAGTTCACTTCACTACCAAAGATTACCGCTCTAGATAATTTTATTAATGAAGAGGGAGACACTCTAATAGACCTTATTGAGAATGAAAACTCACAAAGACCTGACGCGGCTTTTGATAATGGAGATGCGTTAAAAGGTAAGTTATTTGCGATAATGAAAACTTTAGACGAAAGAGAGCAGGTAATAGTTAAGGACTACTACGGTATTAATGGGACTCCTAAAACGTTAGAAGAAATTGGTAATGATTTTAACCTAACTAAAGAAAGAGTTCGTCAAATTAAAGAAAAAGCATTAAGAAAGTTACGTAACGAAAGTAGTTCACTTTTTGATTATTTATGATAGGTTTATCTATTTATAGGTAGATAAAGAATAATCATATGAAGTTAATTAAAGAATTAAAAAATATTTTATTTCCCACTTTAGTCGCACTATCCGCGTTGTCGGTTAGTGCTTCTGCTGCCTTTTATTCGGTAACTGGGTTAAGTAAGCTATTTGCTGGTGCGAGTTTTGAGGTAATAATAATGGCGTCATCATTAGAAATCTCAAAACTTATTATAGCGTCACTATTGTACCAATATTGGGATAAATTAAATAAATTATTAAGATTTTATTTAACAATTGCCGCAACGACATTAATTATAATAACATCCATGGGTATATACGGATTTTTATCCGCAGCTTACCAAGAAACGGCTTCTAAGTCAAATATAATTGATAAAGAAATCACACTATTAGATGTTAAGCGAGAACGTTTTATTGAAAATAGAGATTACTTAATAGAGGATAAAAAAACTGTGGATGAGAGTATATCATCACTTAGAGACGGACTATCAAATAATGTTATACAATATAAGGATAAAGAAACGGGCCAAATTATTACTACAACCTCCTCATCAAATAGAAAGGCATTACAGTCACAACTAAGTGAGGCGATAAATAACAAAAATGAGATATCTATTAAGTTAGAATCTGTGACAGATTCCATCACATCTTTAGATATTAAAATTTTAAACATAGAATCTAATTCTGATGTTGCTGCAGAGTTAGGACCATTAAAATATTTAAGCGAATTAACACAACTACCTATGAATAAAATAATAAATTATTTACTTTTGGTCATTATTTTTGTTTTTGACCCGTTAGCAATTGCATTAGTTATTGCCGCTAACTTTTTATTTAAAACTATAAGAAATGAGAAAGAAAGTGATGATTTTTCGGAAAAAAATCATACTATCATTGAGGGACCTATAGAGATAGAAGAAGAAATAGAAGAAGAAGAGATAGAAGAAGAAGAGATAGAAGAAGAAGAGATAGAAATAGAAGAAGAAGAGATAAAGGAACCCGTCACTATTGAAAAAGTGATAAATAATAAAAGGTTAGTTTATACAAAACGTAATGATAAAAGTTAATGAGATTGAAGGATTTAATCCTGTGGGTAGATACAAGAACAAGAAGCAAATAGTACTAACCCATACGTCAAGAAAATTAACAGACTACGTTTTTTCTTTAAAATATAGATATAACGGTAATAATAAAAAATTACCCCATTATATTATAGACTTAGATGGTATGATATACAATCTAATACCACCCAACACGTATAGTGACTATATGGAAGTTAATAGTTATAACAAACAGTCCATTGTAATTAGTTTAGAGAATTTAGGTTGGTTAAGAAAAAACCCATTAACTAATAACTACATAAATTGGATTGGTAATGAATATAACGATGAGGTTTATAAAAGAAAATGGAGAGGTCATTATTTTTGGCATCCATATACTGAAAAACAAATTACAAGCTTAGTTGAGATAACGGACTATTTATGTAATGAGTTTAATATACCTAAAGTAAGTATTGGACATAATGTTAAAGTTGATAAAATAGAGAAGTTCAGAGGAATTGCGACTAATAGTAATTATGACGTAATAAATACAGATTTAAATCCTGCTTTTGATTTCGATATATTTATAAATAAAATTAAAGATGAATAACGAGTACGACGAAATCAAAAACCTATTAAAAAGTAGTAGAAATCTACTATCTAAAAATAAGGATTTAGCGGAAACGAGAAGGACCCTACAATCGCAAGGTTTACTAAAAGAGTTGGATATAAAACCAGATAACCTTGCTTTGAGTAGTGAAGAAGAGATAGATATTGACACCCAACCCCAAGAGGATAAGCAAAAAACTTACAGAGTCTCAGGAGGACTCATTAGTTTACACGGTAAAGAAAAGCAAGATTTAGAATTATCTACAGACGAGAAATTATCTTACCAAGAAACCATGGACGATTTTGTTAATGAGGTGTCTGACTTATCAGATTTCGGAACCCTAAACATATATCCAAACAGTGTAGATTGGTCGGGGAAAGTTATCGACCTTGATTTAGAGTTCTACTTCACTATTGGTGAAAATAATGGAGTATATATTAATGGTGATATGATTAAACTAGACCCCGAATTAGTCGAACTCATTGGTAAGTTAACTTCTTTCTATGAAAAATTTAAATCAAAGTGGGCTAAGACTTTAGCTCAGAGAAAGAAAACTATGCCATCAGAAGAGATATAATTGAGTAATTGTTGATATTTATAACCGATGGCACTTAATCACACCGATAAAAAAGAAATAGAAGTTATGATTAGAAGAGAAATCAAAGATTTCCTTAACTCTAATACTCTACAACAATTCGAAAGAAGAATTGTGGATAACATAAAGAAAGAAATAAAAAACGGTAGTATACAAGGGGATATAAACGAAATCGTTACCAAGGTAATGAAAGAATTTTATAAAATAATGTGGACTAAGAGAAGTTTTTGGGAACCATCATTAAAGAACGTAAAATAATGGAATCAATAAAACAACAATTTCATAAAAGTTTGGGAAACGCATTTAGAAATGTTGCAGGTGACCCCAAGAACCCAAAAGATAGTTTTGGTTCTATAATGTCAGCATTAAACACCGCAACTAAAGAGGTAAAGGAAGAAGAGTTCGACGAATCCTTTGAAGAAACAAGTAAAGTCGAGTCAAAAGAATCTACAGGGTCCTCGTCATCAGGTTCATTTTCACAGCCAATGTTTACTAAACCAGTTAAAAACAAACTCTTTCAACCAGGAACTAAAAGTAAATTAACCAAATCCGTTAATGAGGATGAGATACCCGGAGGATTAGCGAAAGGAATGTCAATTAAAGATATAGCTAAAAAACATGACATAAGTTTAAAAAAACTTAAAAGTCAATTAAATAAAGGTGTGGAGGTAGAGATGGAACATACAACTTCAAAAAAAGTGGCTAAAGAAATTGCTATGGACCATATATTCGAAGACCCAAATTATTACGATAAATTAGAAAAAATTGAAGGAAAAAAGGAAGAGTCTAAAGAGGCAACTACCTCTTCATCTGCAGGGGCTTATGACGTACCATTTGGAGCGCCTAAAAAAGACCCTTTAGCTCTTGACACATCCAAGAATGTTTACTCCAAACTAAGGTCAGTAAGAGACCCGAACTTCCCAAGGTTTGGAGGAAAAAAAGGAAGTACATACGTTAAAATTAAAGATAAGTGTAAAAAGTTTCCATATTGTAACCAAGGAGACATAAAGGCTTTGGAGTTTTTTGAGAATGATTTAGTTAAAGAAGCGATAAAAAATATCACTAAAAGATATAGAATAAACGAAAACTACATAAAAGGTGTTATTTTAGAAAACACTAATATTTATTATAAAAATACTGATATGAATAAAGAACTTGAAAATATGATTGACGGTATAGTTGACAAAGTACTATCCGAAGAAATTAATAATAAAACAAAACAAATAACTGAGTCAGTCAGTAGTGAAATCGATGAAATGGAAGAGTATTATGAAGTGGCCAAAAACCGCAAATTGGAAAGAAAGGTTAATAAAGAAGAGCCGAAAGAAGATATGGGTAAAGCTCCCGAAATAGGTCAAGAATATAATAGAGAAATAGGGGTATACTCAAATATAAAAAAACAACGTGAAATGAAGGAAGATGAAAAACCTGACTTTTTAGATTTAGATGGTGATGGAAACAAAAAAGAGTCTATGAAAAAAGCGGCTAAAGATAAGAATAAGAAGAAAAAAGAGACTAAAGAAGCGACTGGTGCTTCATCTTCAGGTTCTTTTAACGCACCTTTAGATTGGCAGGAAAGTACTGATGAAAAACCCACTTTACAACTTAGTGAAGATGAGATGATTAATTTAATTGAAAAAATTATTGAAGAGCAAAGAATAGAAGGCACTACTTCACAGACCAAATCTTTAAAGCAATCAGAAAAAGACACTGAGACTTATATGAAAGATTTAACGAAGAAGTTAAAGAACTTCTTAAAAGGTTCGGAAGGAAAGTACGACGCAAACCCAAAAACCTTTCCAAAAGGTAATGGAGACCTTAAAGACGATAAAATGATGTATACGGCATCTGATGGTGTTGAGGAGTATATAAAACAAATTGCACGTTCAGGAGGACAAGAAAACTTAGAATACGACCAAATCAAACCAGATGAGGAATGGTTAGATAAGAACATTATGGGTTCATCTGATACGGGTAATAATCCTGAGTGGGCAAACGCTGTAGCTACTGATGTCGGAGCTGAAGTTAAAGATAGAATGGAAAAGAATGTCTTAGCTCAACTTAAAAATATGTCTTATAATAAAGCACCACAACCTGTAACTGATTACGCCGGTAAAAAAACACATAAGAGCAAGATGGCAGGTATTACGTTACCTGAATCTAAAAAAGAAGATAAGAAGAGTCAAAAAATTAATGAGGATGTGGATAGAATAAAAAGTATGTTCACACACAACTATAAGACACAATAATAAAAATTATTATTCATTTTTTATTGGTCCGTGTTATATTTCTTATATGAAGAGATATAATCCGGACCAATTCTTTAAATGGTTATCTGAACCTATGAAGAGAGAAGATATACAAACGTGGAATATGGCGCATAATATTATGCCAGAACTGACTAATTTATTTAAAGATTATTGTTTTTCTTTTTACTATTTAGTGAGGGACACATACCTTGGAGATAGTCATCAGGGATTTAATGAAACAAAAATCGGAATGACTAATGCCGATAAAGAAAATCATTATGAGTGGTGTTGGAATAAGACGATTGAGAACTTTAAAAAAGAAAATATAAATTTTAAATTTTCAGGAAATGACCACGAGTTCTTTAAAGAATTCTTTTTCGAGGTATTTTATAATCAAGAAGATGAACATATGAGAATCGCTTTAAACGATTTTTTAAAACAGATGTTTAATCGAAAAAGACCAACGAGTAAGTCCGATTTAGAGATGTTTACCGATGTTTATAAAACATTAGAGAGAGCTTTACATATTTAAAAAATCCTTTATCTATTTACTATAAGTGTAAAAAAATTACTTTTTTATAAATTAATAAAAACTAAAAATAAAAAAAATGGAAACTTTAGAAAACATCAAGACGTTAGTCGAAACTTTATCAGTGGATACCACTAAATTTTATGCAGGTAATAAATCTGCAGGTACTAGAGCTAGAAAATCAGCTCAGGAGTTAAAGGCTTTATTACAAGACCTAAGAAGAGAGATTTTAGACGAAAGAAATAAATAATATGAATATAGAAATACCAATAATAGGATATATCGTCACATTTATATTGGTTTTTGCAGTAATTTCTTTGTTTAGATTGTTGTTTAAAATTATAAGTGCACTCTTATCTAATCCACCTAAAACCTTTGAATTAGATAGAAGTGCACTTATATATTACGGAGTCTGTATATCGTATATAACCACAGTAATAATTAATATGATATGATGACATACTATAAGTTCGTAAGTACCGCTAAAGAGTACTTAAAATCAGTTAGAGTAATTAAAGACTACATTAGTTTTGATATGATTTTTTCTGATAAGTGGGTAATTTTAAAAGAACACTCATCAGGGATTGAAATAATTAAGAATAATGGTGAGAATGGTAAAATAGTCATATCTTTTGTTAGTCCTTACGATGAAGAGTCAATTAATAAAATTGAGAAATCTATAAACTCAATAGTTAAATTCAACATTGAGAAAGAAGAGAAGGAAAGATTATTTAAAAATAAAGTGCAAGAATTGAAAAATATTTTTGAATCTAAAAAATTAGATAGTCTAAAGAACTTGAAATTCGATATGAATGAGTTTACTCTATTGAATGAAACTGAAGAGAATAATGAAGAAAGTTCAGAAAGAAGTAGAGAAACTGAAGACGGAGATAGAAAGGAATCAGAAGAATCTAAACAAACATAAATTAGATATTATTACTAATTTAAAGAATACTGAAAAAAGTTTAATACATAATAATATTCACGAAGATAAAAAATACTCATTATGGAAGAGAATACTACGGACTTTGGGGGTGAGTTAAAATCCTTGGCAGAAATTGCTGACCTAATAGAAAAAAACAACCTACTTAAAGACGAAGACATCCAAATCAAAATTAGTTTAGAAAAGCCAAAATATAATAAAATATTAAACCATTTCAGAGAAATTGATTGGAACTCAGAAAAGTTTTTTATAAGTTTTGGTAAGGTTAGTTTTAAGTTCGTTTTGAAAAGGTAGTTTTTTGACGATATAATTTGTTTTTACTAAACCCGTTAGATTCCAACACGGTATACAACCACTTACGTTGAGTATTATTAGTGTCTTTAACAAACATAGAATCGGTTCTACCCGACTCAATAAAGGAAGACTCCAACGCGTCAATCAGACGTTCGGAGTCTTCTTTATTTTTTAAAGTGAACAGATAAAACTGCTCACTTTTCTGAATTACTAATTTATTGGTTAAGGTGGATATAACTTTAAAGTCTGTCTTATCACAATACCTATTTAATAATTCGTTAAATGTTATACGGGAATTGGTTTGCCAATCATAGATAAGTTCCTCTATCAGATAGTTGTTTATTTTTTTAATTATGTAGTCAGACTCACCATCAATAAATACTTTATTATTTCTACCTACCTCATCCATTTTATATAAAGGTAATTGATAATCGTCTATCTTTGATAGAAGAGCTATTTCATATATACATCTTTCAGAATTCTCATAATTAACATCAAAAATAATTTCATTATTATCAACTAAAGAATTATATTTGATTAATGCGTTTTTCTCTGTCGCATAACCTTTGATAATTTTTTTCTTTTTCTTATTCTTAAATATAACTATTATAAAATTTTCCATTAATGAAGGATTACTATAAAATACTAGGTGTTAATAAAAAATCAACCAAAGACGAAATTAAGAAGTCGTATAGAAAGTTGTCTAAAAAGTATCACCCCGATGTTAATCCAGATGGGGATGAAAAATTTAAAGAAATATCAGAAGCTTATGATGTATTAAGTGACGATAATAAAAAATCACAATATGATAACCCAAATCCTTTTAACGGACGAGGAGGTAATGGATTTAACCCCTTTTCTGAATTTATGGGACAATTTAGGTCACAACAACAAAGACGTAGAAAAGGTCCTGATAAAAAGATTAATATGGTGATAACACCCATTGACTCATTTAAAGGGGTTAGTAAAGATATAACTTACCAAATTAATCATACCTGTAAACCGTGTGTGGGTAGTGGGGGTAAAAAGAATGTATGTCAGACTTGTGAAGGGAGTGGTAATATACGTAGAAAAGTGGGCTCAGGGTTCTTCACTCAAGTTATAGACACTCCATGTCATAAATGTCGAGGTAACGGTCAAATTATGATAGACCCTTGTTTTGAGTGTGGTGGTTCAGGAATTAAACAAAAAATAGAAAACATATCAGTGGATATACCGGTAAACATTAATAACGGTGAATTCCTAAGGGTTAGAGGTAAGGGGGATTTCTCACCCGACAACGGATTCGGAGATTTAATATTACAAATAGAGGTTAGAAATACCGATGGATTTGAGAAGATAAATAATGATTTAATCTATAATAAGAGTATTGGGATATACGACTTAATAATGGATAATGAGATTAAATTACCACACCCTGACGGAGAACTAACAATAAGGGTACCGAAGAACACACAAACCGGTAATCCACTAAGGTTAAAATCTAAAGGGTATAAAACCAATAAAGGAGTTGGTGACTTCTACGTAAGAATTAGTGTACTAAACGAAGAGATAGATGACGAAAATAAAAAAAATATTATAGACAAATTAAAACAATAATAGGATATCCTCAATTAACCTATAAGTACCATATATCGCAGCTATTAATATGTATATTGATAATACAACCATAGATTTCTGAACACCACTTAACCCCTTTGTACAACTTTTACACTCATCATTATTTTTTTCTTCTTCCATAATACTAATGTTTAATGAATAATTATAAGTATATTTGTAATCGGAGTAAATAATATAAATAAAGACGATGTAATCTTAAAGTTATCAATAGATTAACATGAAATTTTTACTATATATGGTTATAATGAAAATAATTATAACTACTTTATTACTTATATTGAGTAATTTCATATACTCTCAGAAATTGGGTTATGAGTTAAGAACAAATGGTAAATCTTATATTACAATAAGTCATAAAATACACGATAAGGGTGGGATTGAATTAAGACATAAAACTGATTTAGGTGAAAACCGTTTTACTTATCGACATAACTTTAAGGTAACAGATAATGTAATATTTAGTGTTCCACTTCACTATAAAAGAGAAAAAAACGAACCTACTTGGGAGCCTCGCTTGATTTATAAATTTAATAAGTTTAAACTTTGGGCTCAACAAGAATTTTGGTTTGATGAAATATATAATTTAGCGATTGCCACAGATATACCTTATAAAAATTACGTTTATAGGATTGGGTGGGACACATCGAACACAATAAGATTTAGAATTTCAATTAAAATTTAAAAAAATGAGTTTATTAGCTATGGTCGGGTTCGCTCTGGCGGGTTATTCAGTTATTGCAAATGACAGCGTTCAAACATTAGGAACTTGGATTGCATCAAATAGAGAAAAATTTAAATGGTACACAATGTGGGTCGCGGCTTCGGCGGTGATGATTGCTACTATAGTTTATGGGTGGTGGGCGTATGACGGAGATATATCATACGGTAGATTAGCTAAGATACCATTCCAAGAAGTACAGTGGTATCACGCCTTGGCTCCGTTGGCATTAGTTGCATTAACTAAAAAAGGAATACCAGTGTCTACTTCATTTCTTGTTCTTTCGGCTTTCGCATCGACATTTGTATTGGAAAAAATGTTAATCAAGAGTATGGTAGGGTACGGTTTAGCTGCTATTATTGCCTACGCATTATGGTTTGTTGTCTCAAGTTTCTTTAATGAAAAAAATGACATTAAAGAGTCTAACAAAAAGTATTGGAGAACTGCTCAATGGATTACTACGGGATTCCTATGGTTCACATGGCTTTCACACGATGTTGCGAATATTGCGGTATTCCTTCCACGTCAATTATCGGTAGTTGAGTTATTTGGGGTCATAACATTCTTCACTATAGGTTTAGGATGGATTTTCTATCAAGAAGGTGGGAAAATACAACAGATTGTTTTAGATAAACAAAACACTAAATATGTTCGCTCTGCGACACTAATAGACTTAGTTTACGGATTCCTACTATTATATTTTAAAGAGATAAATGATATACCAATGTCGACAACATGGGTTTTTATCGGTTTATTATGTGGTAGAGAGTTAGCTCTTAATACCTATCTCACTAAAAAAGGTAATTTAAAACAAGTGTTTCCCGTTGTGGCTAAAGACTTTTTAAAATTATTAATAGGTTTGTCTGTTTCAGTCGCAATAGTTTTAGCTATTCATTACTTCTTTTGATTAACATTTTTCTTTCATAATAATATTTTACATTAATAATACTATGTGGTGTAAATGTGTAAACCATTATAGTGTGTAAAATTTGATTAACATTATTTTAACATATATGGTTTAATATTAACTATATGTTATATATGTCTTTTTGACTGGTATTTAATTTTTAATTTACTATATATGATTAAAAATTAAGTATTATGAGAAATTTAAATTTGATGTCTTTGGCCACCTTTGGATTGGTTATGGTGGCTATGAGTTGTTCTTCATGTAAGGAAGAACCTATTGAACCAAACACTAAAACTTATACCATTACTGATGTAAACATTAATGGTGATAGTTATAAAAAATTGGAGGGTATAATTAATGAAGACCTAACACTTAACTTATCACAGAATTGGTTATTGTCGGGTGGTGTTTTTGTTGATGAAGGTTCTAAGTTAACGATTAACAATGGAGGAACTGTTTATGCCGATTCTGACGTCACCACATTCCTTTCAGTTAAGCAAGGGGGTGAAGTTTATATCGAAGGAACACAAGTCAATCCTGTTGTATTCACACCACTAAAAGACAACCCAACTTACGGAGATTGGGGTGGTATTATTATTAATGGTAAAGCAACTTTAAACACTGGTTTAAGGGCAGAAGGTGAAGGTGGGACAGGTGTTTATGGGGGTGAAGATGACAATGACAACTCAGGTGTGTTAAGATATGTTAGAGTAGAATATGCGGGTAAGATACTTGGTACAGATAATGAGTTAAATGGATTTTCATTTAATGGTGTTGGTAATGGAACCACAGTAGAATACATTCAAGCATATAAAGGTTCTGATGATGGTTTGGAATTCTTTGGTGGTACTGTTAATGTGAGATATGCAGTTTCTACACACAACCAAGACGATTCATTTGACTGGACTCACGGATGGAGAGGTAAGGGTCAATATTGGATTGCTGAACAAGGTCCTGATGGTGGTGATAGAGGTATTGAGGCGGATAATAATGGTGATGATAATGCATTAGAACCTTACTCAAACCCAACATTATCTAACATAACATTGATTGGTGTTAATGATGGGGACGGTTTAAATACTGGTATGAGATTAAGAGAGGGTACAAAAGGTAAAATCTATTTTGCACATGTCAGTGGATTCCCAAAGTATGGGGTAAGAGTATCTGAAGAGATTACATTAAACAATGTTACCAATGGAGAGTTATTTGTTGCAAACTCTTTGGTAGAAAATAATGGAACTAATTTTAAGGATTGTTTGGAATTTGATGGGTTTGTTTCTACATTGAATGACGAATGGTTTTATATTGATGAAACAGTAGGTGCCGGTGATTACTGGACTGAAGGTTGGACAAGACAATGAGACAAGTAATATTTATTTTGTTCCTTTTAACTACGGGATATGTAAAAGGACAATCTGTTTTTGGAAAGGTAATGGATGAAACAAATCATCCGTTACCTTTTGTTACCATTATGGTAAGTGGTGAATCTGTAGGTACGATGTCAGATATGGATGGTAATTACTCAATACAATTACCACATCAGACAGATACATTAACATTCTCTTTTATCGGTTATGATGACATCGTTAAAGTCAATAGTGGTGGTGAATTGGATGTTGTTATGGGTATGAAGACAGAGATGATTGATGTGGTTGAAATCGTCGAAAGGGTTAACAGGAACAATGAGACGATATTATTATTAGACAAAAAAGAAGATATGAATGTGGAATCCTCAGTAGGTTCCGCAGAGTTAAGTAAGAAAGGTATATCTAACGTACAAGACGGATTAAAAAAAGTGGGTGGAGTGACGTTTGATAGTGATAGAATTAATGTTAGAGGTTTGGATGATAGATATAACCAAGTAACCTTGAACGGAATACCACTTCCATCGAATAACAGTGATAGAAAAAATATTGATTTATCTTTGTTACCCACAGTTTTGATGGATAACGTTAAAGTTAAAAAGACATACTCAACAGACCAGTGGAGTAACTTAGCGGGTGCTCAGATAAACATAGGTAGTAGTGATATTAACGAAGTAAGTTATATTTCTTACAGACAAACGTTTAATACTCAGACAAATAGACCAATACTTGGTATAAGTGCCACTCATGGTGGAATAAAGAATAGATTCGGTTATTTATTATCCATTAACAACAGGATAGATAATCAACACACTTCGGGTGATATTAGTTTGGTTAATAAACAAGGTAACTATATATTAAATTATGATTTTGATGATGACCAAACAACAAAAACACAATCAATGGTGGGTGTTATGTCATTTGACAACACAAACTATAGATTAAAAAACACCACATTTTGGTTGTTACAAGACAATACATCTGATAGGAGTACATTCGGTAATCACTTCGATTATGAGACACAACTTTACACGACTAGAATAACACCAACAACACATAATTTATTCGTAAATCAGTTACAGTTTAACTATTATGGTGATAATATAAATTGGGAAACAATAGGTGGAATCTCCACAGTTAAAAGTGGTGAAAACCAAAGAAGACAGTTAGTATATCTTTATGATGGTAACTTCAGATTAAATAATATAGACCGATTAGATAACCATGTATTCTCAAACCAAAACCTTGAAAATAGATATAACTTAACTTCAACAATTAATAGAGAATGGAGTAACTATAAGTTATACGGTGGTTACTCTTTTATGTTCATAGATAATACTTTTGATTATGAACAAGAGTATTTTGATTTTTCTATGGTGAATGAGCAATACGATAACATTGACCCCAACGACCCGTACAACTACATCAACGAAGACAATATAATACAATATGTGGTAAATAATCCTTCATCATTTGTAAAAGGGCAAACCATCATCAATGGGGGATTTATTAAAGGTGAATATTTTTCAGATTTAATTGATGTGTCGGGTGGTTTAAGGGTTGAGGATGTGTACCAAACAGTAACATATCAAGACCAACTCATTCCTTCATTAACAAGAAATCATATCTTAAATAACACTGAGTTGTTACCATATTTAAGTTTAAAATTTAAACTTAATGACACACAGCAGATAAGATTTAATAACTCATTAACCACGGTAAGACCTAGGTTTAGAGAATTGACTCCATTCATATATACGGAAGTATTTGCGGGTAGTAAGATACAAGGTAATCCTGAACTTATTAATACCAAAATATATAACACAGATTTATCTTATGAGATATATCCTAACAACGGTGAAGTAATATCATTTAATATTTATAACAAGATAATACAGAACCCTATAGAAAGAGTTAACGTGGCGACCGCTAGTGGTAGGTTAGAGACTTATCAGAATAGTGACCTATCTAACGTATATGGTGGGGAGATAGACTTCAGAAAAAGATTCAATAAAATTAGATTTGATTATAACTTATCAATTCTATGGTCAAACATAAGAATATCAGACGAAGGGGAGTCATCGGTGGTTGTGACTAACTTAGACAGACCTTTACAGGGTTCGTCACCGATACTTTCGAACTGTGATGTATTTTACGAGTTAAGTGATAAAAATAACTTTGGAGTGACATATAACTTCGTAGGTAATAAGTTAAATTCTGTGGGAATATTTGGTTTGGGCGACATCTATCAAAGACCACAACACTTTTTAAATTTAGTTTATAACCATACAGGTGAGAATGTTACAGGTTCCATTCGTTTGAACAATATACTTAACACCGAATATATTTTAGAACAAGATTCTGATATAGGTAGAGTTATTACAAATAACTTTAGAAGAGGGGTTGGATTATCAGTTAGTTTAAAATACTCATTTTAATTTGCTTTTTGATTTTTCTTTACTATATTTGTAGTAAAATATAAAGACTATGCTTAGTTACATTGGTGGTAAAAGTAGAATTGGTAAGTGGATTGTTCCGTTTTATCCTAAAGATATGGAAACGTATGTTGAAACGTTTGGAGGTATGTTTTGGTGTTATTACAATATGAATATTGAAGAATACCCTAATCTTAAAAATATAGTATATAACGACTTCAACCCGTTAAATTATAATCTGTTTCTATGTATTCAAAATGCGACAGAGTTACTTAAATCTGTTGAATCTATACCGTGTCAACAAAGAGGTGTGGAAAATACACCTAAAGAATATAAGGAGTTATTTAAATCATTTCAAACTGAGATATTCGATGATAATTTTGTAATAAACTACCCTGATTATGATGTGGCTGCTAAGTATGCGTATATTTTAACACAAGTGTTTAGTGGTAGTAAACCTGAGACCTCAAGTTATATTGATTTAAGAGGTAATTACAAATCTAAGTATCTCACGTTCCGAGATAAACTCAAAAAAGATAAGTGGTTAAAAATGTTTGATAAAATTAACCACATTGAGAATATGGACTTCCAAGAGGTTATTGAAAAGTATGATGGAGAAAAAACATATTTTTATTTAGACCCACCTTATTGGAAAACAGAGAATTACTATTCTAACCATGATTTTGATAGTAGTGACCATAAAAGATTGGCCGAAGTTTTAAATAAAGTTAAAGGTAAGTTCTCTCTATCTTATTATGATTTTGAGATTTTAAGTGAGTGGTTCCCAAAAAAAGACTATAGTTGGCAACAAAAAGAATTCGCAAAGGCATCAGCAGCTAGTAAAGGTAAGACCCAAAATAAAGGTACTGAGTTATTAATTTTAAATTACAATTTGTAATCTTTTATTGTTTTCGTATATTTATAAAAAAAAGGAAAGAAATGAGATTTAACAATATCTTACGAAACATTATCTTAGAACAAGGACGTTATGAAATCCTTAAAAAGACCTATGCCGAACCTAAGAAAAAAGGTGACAAGGTAAAGCCGTCAAGAATGTCTGTTGAAGACTTGAATAAAATTGTTTTAGCCGACCCAACTACTCGTAGAGATGGGGAAAAAATTAAAAAGGCCGGTACATATACAAATTGGTTAGTAAAGAATTTTCTTAAGTTAGAACCTGAGGCTGATTATGGAACACCACAATTCAAAGGTGAAATGAGCAGACTCCAAGAATTATTTTTTGAAGACCTATATAAGACTACTGAAGACCTTCAGAAGTTTGATAGGTTTAAGAATCAATTGGATGTTGAGATTAGGGATATTAATAAACTTACGTTTAACACTTTATATCAGGCGGTAAAAGACTTTGACTTAACTAAAGCGACTACCACTAAATCAGAAAGAAAGTCGGCTAAAACACATCCAGGAGGTGAAGAAGTATATGATGGACAAAAATGGAAAGTAATTAAAATTGAAGACCAAGGAGAGTTAGGTAAAGAAGCCGCTTGTTTTTATGGTGGAAATCAAAAAGAAACGAGATGGTGTACATCCGCACCTGGTTTAAGTTACTTTAATAATTACATTAAAAACGGACCTTTATATGTTTTAATTGATAAAACAGATGAAAATGTAGGGGAAGTCTCAGGTCTCCCAAAACATAGATATCAATTCCACTTCCCTAGTAATCAATTTATGGATATTCACGATTCACAAATAGACTTAGTCGATTTTCTAAGTAAAAATGAAGATGGATTGAAGGAATTCTTTAAACCTGAATTTATGGAAGGACTAACAGACCAAGAGGGGACATCTATATCTGTTGAATACCCTCGCGACTCATCATCTAAATTTATAGCTCTTTACGGGTTTGAGGAGTTCTTCAAACAACTACCAAAAAATTTAGAAAGATTAGATTTTGTAAAGAGTGATAGAGGTTATGGTAGTGCATCAAAAGACAGTACATTTTCAGTGAATCTACCTAAAGAAATTGGAGAATTTAAAAATTTAAACGCTTTACACTTACAAGGTATTGTGAACAAATTACCAAAAGAGTTAGGTAACTTACAAAACTTGGTATTCTTATCACTACCAAATAACCCTAACTTAACTGAATTACCTAAAGAGTTAGCTAACCTTAAAAACCTTCAGGTAATAAACCTAAAGGATAGTGATAATGTAAAAATTCCTGATGAAATTGAAAATAAGGAAGGATTACATATCTTCAGATAAACTTGAAAATAACCACTTTTGTGGTTATTTTTGTTTAAAGTAATAATAATGGATAATGTTGATATACAAATTTACGTATCTCAGATGAAGACTTTTTTTGGTCAAAACCCTGACGAATTACGTAATTTAATTGGAAATACAACTCCATCAAACTTCTTTGATGGAGTAAGAAAGGTAGCTCTTAGTAATTATGACAATGGAGATGACATACAACTAACCAATAACCAATTGATAGAGTTAATTGTAGAGTTAAATAATATCAAATCTGAGACTAAATCTAAAGAAAAGTATAATTTATTTATGGAGCATCGGTTAGGTAAAATATATTGGAATTGACTTGAAGGTGATGATTTTCTCATTTACATTTTTAAAAAATATGTACTAATGAGTGAAATCATATTATACGAGAAAGAAAGTAACTTAAATATATTAGAACACTATAAAAGTAGTTGTAACATATTTAAAAATAGTCCAGTCTCGACCAATACTAATAATATTAGTAATAAGTACGGTAAGTTTATTTTTGAAAAGGAAGAAATTATAGACGATGAAAAAGTAAAAGATTATTATTCTGATAAAACTAAACAACTGATGTTGATTAAACTCAGGGTTAAGGTTATTCAGGTTGGGGATAAAGTAAGTATTAGATTTTACTACACAAATTATAAGAGATTAGTTGGAGGTCAATACTTTAAAATTAGTCGAGATATTAGATTTGTTACTTATAACCTAAAAAGTAAAAACTTTTATCACGGGACGATATTAAAAAAACGTAAAAAACTTATCAGTAAAAAGATAAGATGTAACAATTTTCAATTACCATTCTTAACCGAGATAAAACTATCAATACGTAGAAATTTTAACTATAACGCAAGTAAAAATATAAATTGGCAAGATATAATATATACGAATTCTGATAAGTATACTAATATAGGTGATGAGGTATCTATAACCGCAGTTAGGAGGTTTATGTATGCAATATATAACAAGACGAAAATACATTTTGACTATCGCTCCAACTACTTAGAAGGTGAGTTATATAAATTATTCTTAAAACATAATAACATATCTTATCCGGACTCAGTAATACAATACACAGTCCTAAAGACACCAAAAAAAGAACTTATTAAAGAGGGTAATTTAACTAATTACTTTATGGTTAAAAACCAAATAAAAGGTAGACACGCTAGAAAGATATTAAATAAAGGTAACGACATAGATTTTTTCACTTTGAATGAGGTTTTTCATAACTTAGGTGTGGACCACTTCAACCTTATAAGGGAATCCTTTTTTTCTAAAGGTTCAAGGGGGATGGAGTCTACGTGGTATATCACAATCGAGATAGATAAGTTAAATTTATATTCGTTAAGTAATGTGGATAAAAAAAGAATAGTAAATTTGATTAATAGTGATATCGAAGTTAGTTGGAGTATAATTAAAGAGCACCTTTATATGATTAAATCATTACTTAGGTATGGTGAGAACTTTACAATGAAATTTAAAAGTAAGGAAGAATTTAACTTAGAACATTATGAGATTAGCGAACTAACAGAATCCTACAAAAAAGGTAAAATTAAAAGAACTTATTCTAAAGAGTTTATAGATGATACTGAAACGACTATAATAGTAGACGATAAAGAATACCATCCGACTGTATTATGTACGTCAGGTCAATACAATGAAGAGTCACAAACACAATCTAACTGTGTTAGAAATTATAGTGAAAAACCTGAGTCGATTATTATATCATTAAGAAAAGATGACTGTCTTAATAATGTTAGGGCGACTATAGAGTATAAGATTACTGATAATAACTTAATTAGAGTACAAAACCGAGGTAGATTTAATAGTAATTTGGATTATAACTGGGATGAACCTATGAGGCTATTAGACGATAAAGTAAAAAAAATATATAATAGTAAAAAATTTACTTTACCTGAGATGACTAAAGAGTTTAAGAACGGTAATGAAATACACACAAAATCAGTATTTCAAAAAGATGAGTATGGTACTTTTTTAGTTTGGGAAAATTATGAAAATGACCTACCATTTAACGGTATAGATATTAATGATGACCTTCCATTTTGACTTTTAAAAAAATATGTTATATATTTGTACTGTAAAACAATTTTAAAACCAAAAAAATGGCAAAATCAGCAGGAGGGTATGAAGAAAAAAAGACAGTTAGTCGACCTGGTATTCACTCAAAAACCAAATCTTCAAAAAATAAAACATCTAAAAACTATCGTAAATCATACCGAGGACAAGGTCGATAATATTTTATCGATTAATAGTTTCCTTATGTATAAAATACATTAGTATTAACAAGTTTAATTTAAAAACATGGCAAATCACGTAAAAAACAATATTCGTATTGTAGGTAATGAAAAAGTAAAAGAGACTGTTGAAAAATATTTAGACGCTCTTGAGGAATTAAGTTATGCCGACACAGGAGGGTTTGCAAAAATTTTCTATAAAAACCCTGAAATAGGTGAGGGTGGAGGCACAATGAATACTTGGGCTAATAATAATATAGGTTCTAAATGGGCATATATGGATGAAATTATTGATGACATGGAGTTTCAAGTTACATCTGCATGGTATCCCACTAAAGAATTTACCCTTCATCTTTATAATCTTTTGGTTGAAATAGACCCTAATGTTGCAGTAGAAAACCGATTTGAAGACGAAACATATGACCCGGTGGGTTGTATTTTAGTTTATAAAAATCAAATGTTTATGGATGAAGATACGGATTTTGAATATCCCGATGAGGATGAAATGGAAAGTGATAATAGTTATGAAGACGCGATGACGGAACTCTATGATAGCGTTGGTATGACACAGAACGCTTTTATAGAAAGAGGTTATAATATTATTAATGATGGGGAAGGAAACCCCTTTGAATTTAAAGAAATGGCTACACAAGCCAAATAAAAAGAATACAGAGCTACCCTCAGAGTGGGGGTAGTTTTTTATTATATAAACAACCAATAAACACTTAAAAAAAAAACTAATGAAATTAATTAATCGATTGTTTATGTTAGGAGTAATGATGGTCTCAACTACGAGCCTATTCTCCCAAATTACAGGTAAAGTTGTTGACTCTAAGACAGGTAATGAGCTCATCGGAGCGAATGTCTATCTTGAAGGTAACACACGAGGAACATCAACTAATGTATCAGGTGAATTCACTCTCGACAGTGAGGCTACAGGAAACTTAGTTGTACGTTTTATCGGGTATGAAACAATAACTGTACCAGCACTAAAAGATATGGGTACCATATCATTAACCGCTACGGCGTTGGGTTTGGATGAAGCATCCGTAATCGTAAACGTTGTTGACTTTGCGAAAGTGAGGGAAACACCAGTTGCGGTATCAACTATTGGTCCATCAGAGATTGCTTTGAAGGTCGGAAACCAAGAATTCCCTGAAATCATGAATAGAACACCTGGTGTCTATGCTACGAAACAAGGTGGTGGTTACGGAGACTCAAGAATATCTCTTAGGGGTTTCGACCAACGTAACACATCATTCCTAATTAACGGTCAACCTGTTAATGACATGGAAAACGGATGGGTATATTGGTCTAATTGGCAAGGTCTTACCGATGTTGCTTCAGGTATTCAAATCCAAAGAGGATTGGGTGCAACACGTTTGGCGGTTCCATCTGTTGGTGGTACTGTTTCTATTTCTACCAAGGCGGCAGAGAAGGAACAAGGTGGTTCTGTATCTGAAACTATTGGTAATGATGGTTATACCAAAACAAGTGTAAACTACAACACAGGTAAAAATGAGAATGGATGGGCGTCATCATTCTTGTTGAGTAGATGGGCAGGTAACGGATATGTTGACAACACCAGTGGTGAAGGTTGGACATACTTCGGAGCTGTTGGATATCAACCTGAAGGTTCAAAACACGCTTTAAACCTATCTGTCTTAGGTGCGGGTCAATGGCACCACCA
>Ga0210003_1001135_pt1 | contig 23689 bp, 19 predicted proteins | sample LantaG_FD_182804 | JGI IMG/M metagenome (GOLD analysis project Ga0210003, IMG submission 182804) | Deep subsurface microbial communities from Baltic Sea to uncover new lineages of life (NeLLi) - Landsort_02402 metaG (SPAdes) (version 2) | ecosystem: Environmental > Aquatic > Marine > Oceanic >... | reverse complement strand
CCGCAAAACGACCGTGCTCTCGCGTATCCCTATCGCGGTTTTGATAGGCTCCGGGGCGGGGGTGGCTATCCCGGCCATGCTCCACGCCCGCATCCTCAAGCAGGTTTCGGCCACGGTCGCCCCGATACTGGACGCCGGCGGCCTGCCCAATTTCTCGGAACTGGTGGTCATAGTCGGGGTCCTGACCACCCTCATTTATTTTTATTTCAGCCGCGAACACCGGGGAGTGTGGGGGAAATCGGCCACGGTCGGGACATATTTCCTGATGATATTTTTCGGGACGACTTTCGCTTACACCGTCATGTCGCGCATGTCAACCTTCATAGGCCGGGTGGAATTTTTGCTCTCCGACTTTCTCAAATTGACGCAATAGCCATGAAATGCCCGCGCTGCAAAATAGAGATGAAAGAGCTCAAGCGCAGCTTCCATAAAAAACGCAAATGGGTCTGCCCCAAATGCGGTAAAGTACGTTTTCAAATCCAGAAGAAAAGTGATTGATTTCACCTCGGATATTAATTATGTAACAACTTGAATAATTTCCCGTTGACTAAGTATTATCTCAGAAGCAGGAATAATAAAATATGAATGTAAGGGTAGGCACCTCGGGCTACAGTTTCGAGGACTGGAAAAGTAATTTTTACCCGGAGAAAATCGAGAAAGGGAAGATGCTCGATTACTATGTACAGTATTTCCCGACGGTAGAGATAAATTCCACTTACTACCGCATCCCGCACCCGGCGGTGATGGCCAAAATAGCCGCCAAGGCTCCGGAAGGTTTTGATTTTATGGTCAAGGTACCGCAGTCGTTCACGCACACCCGCACGGACCTCGACAAAGACGCGGCCTCGTTCAACGAAGCTCTCAAGCCGATGGTCGAGTCCGGCAAACTCTCCGGATTGCTGGCCCAGTTTCCTTATTCCTTCAAATTCAACAATAATCACCTTGAGTATCTTAATATCTGCCGCGACGCGGTGGCGCCGGCGCCGCTTTTTGTCGAGTTCCGCCACAACGGCTGGGTCAACCGCACCATGTACGACTACCTGAAAGCCGAGGGGATAGGGTATGTCTGTGTCGATGAGCCGCGGCTGCCGGGGCTTCTGAATCCCGACGCTTTCGCCACCACCGACACCGCCTATATAAGGCTGCACGGCCGCAACGCCGGGAAATGGTGGGACGGGGGCGCGGAACGCTACGACTATAACTACAGCGAGGACGAGCTTAAGACCTGGAAAGAGAAGGTCGAGAAACTGAGAATGAAAGTTAAAAATATATATGTCTTTTTCAATAACTGTCATCACGGCCAGGCTGCCCGCAATGCCCAGGAATTCATGCGGCAGTTGAATCTTTAATGTATTGACCGGGGATTTTTTGTTGACTGAAAATAAATTGTATCTTATAAAACAGACTAATATTTATATGGGTATGGTAAAATTATGTATTTGAAACTCGAAAATATCCGCAAAGAATTCGACGGTAAGGTGGCCGTGGATAATCTCTCGCTGGACATACCGAAAGGGATTATTTTCGGCATTATCGGCCCCAACGGGGCCGGCAAAACGACCACCATCCGCATGATTATGAATATCATCGCGCCCGACGCCGGAAAGATTTATTTCGACGGCCGGGAGGTCGGTGACGATTTCAAGAATCATGTCGGGTATCTTCCCGAAGAACGCGGCCTTTACAAGAAACTGACCCTTAGCGAGGTCATGATATATATGGCCGAGCTGAAAGGCGCCCCGGCCAGTCAGACGAGGGGACGCATCGATTCCTGGCTGAACAAAATGGATTTGCTGGAGTACAAGGACCGCAAGGTGGAGGACCTTTCCAAGGGTATGCAGCAGAAACTCCAGTTTATCACCACCATCCTGCACGACCCGGATATCATCATTCTCGACGAGCTGTTCTCCGGCCTCGACCCGATAAATATGGAACTTATAAAAAATGTCCTGCTGGATTTGAAGCGGGCCGGAAAGACTATCCTGTTCTCCACCCACGTCATGGAGCAGGCGGAAAAACTGTGCGACAATATCTGCATGATATCCTTCGGCAAGAAAGTCATCGACGGCACCATGTCGAGCGTTAAGGCGCAATTCGGCAAGAACACGGTGCAGATTGATATCGAGGGAGACGGCGCTTTTATTAAAGATTTGCCGGGGGTGAAGGAGATGACGGAATTCAACAATTATATCGAACTGCATCTGGCGGAGGGCGCCGAGCCGAGCGAGATATTGAAAACCGTTATCGGCCGGGTCAAGGTCAACCGTTTCGAGGTCATGGAACCTTCATTATATAAAATATTCATCGATATGGCGAAAGTTGACCCGACGGAATCGCAAAGGGATGATGGAGGTGACAATGTCTAAATTTATGGTCATTTTGAAACGGGAGTATATCCAGGTCGTCAAGAAGAAATCATTTATAATAGGTATATTCCTGACGCCGGTTCTGATGGCGGCCTTCATGCTGTTGCCGGCCTGGCTGGCCCAGAAAAAAGCCACCTCCAGCGAAATGATGGCCGTGCTCGATAACAGCGGCACCGGCATGGGGGAGAGGTTCGCCGAGGCTCTCGAAACATATAAACTCGAAGACAGCGACGAAGCCTATTACGTAGTTAAAAATATTTTCAATGTCGAGCCCGGCGACTCGGTAAAGTTCAAAGCGCTGGATGATTCGCTGAAAACGGAAATCAACGATAAAAAACTCAAATATTTTTTAGTTATAAAACCCCAGCCGCATCTGTCCGACGACAGCGTTTACGTGGTAACTAATTCCGATAATTTTACAACATTGAAACGTTTCGAGTATCGTCTGTCCAACCTCATTTCGGCAGTGAAACTCGAGCAGACCGATATCAACCTTCCGGTTGACTCAGTTCTGAAACTGACCCGCCGGATCGACCTGCAAACTCGAAACTCCAAGGGAGAGGCCATTCCTTTCATGGTCAAGTATTTCGGGGGGTTCATATTTGTCATGCTCATGTTCGGTATGATTGTCACCTACGGCTCGCTGGTAATGCGGTCTGTAATCGAGGAAAAGAATTCGCGTATTATGGAGGTTTTGGTGTCCTCGGTCAGTCCCTTCCAGCTGATGCTGGGTAAAATCATCGGGCTGGGCGCGGCGACGTTCACCCAGGTGGCCATCTGGGTACTGGTCGGGGTAGGCATATTTTTCATAAGCGGTTCGGCGAGCCTCGACATAAGCTCAGATATCACCCGGCTGGTGTTCAATCCCATGATCGTGGTGTTTTTCGTGCTGTTCATGATTGTCGGTTACCTGTTGTATTCCACCATCTTCGCCCTGATAGGCTCGATCGTCAACAATGAAAAGGAAGCTCAGTCGTTTATTTTCCCGATTACCATGTCGCTTATCCTGCCGGTCATGGTCGGAATGCACATCATCCAGGAGCCCAATTCCACGCTGTCGCTGGCTTTATCTTATATTCCGTTTTTCGCCCCGACCACGATGATGATGCGGATTATATTTCTGGCGCCGACCGTGACCGAGTATTCATTGTTTTCGGGAATACTGGGTGAATCGATTCTATCGTTTATAATCCTGGTTATTTCTACGATGATTATTATCTGGCTGACGGCCAAGATATTCCGGATCGGCATATTGATGTACGGCAAACGTCCGACCCTGCCGGAAATCGTAAGATGGATAAAATATTGACATAAAAAAAGAAGTGAGATGATAAGAAAAGAATCATTGCCAAAAGTATTATTGATGTTGGCGGCGTTCGTATTTTTCTCCGCCAATACGGTTTATTTTCTCGAGGACCCCAACGGCCCGGTGCTGGCCTCGAGTGATAAGAATTATCATCTCAATTTCGACACGGTCGAAAAAGGTCCCTGGTTGAACCTGAAAGCGGCCGTGCTGGTCAACGCCGACAACGGTGATGTCCTTTACGCCAAGAACGCCAACCAACCGCGACCGGTGGCTTCCATTACCAAACTGGTTACGGCCATGGTCATAATCGACCATAATATTCCCCTGGACTCAGTGGTCGAGATTACCAAAGAAGACGCTTACCGGTCCTCGAAATCCCGCCTGGCCCGGGGCTTCAAACTGACGGTGCTGGATTTAATGTATTCGGCGCTGATGAATTCCGACAACCGGGCCGCCCGGGCACTGGCCCGGGCCACCTGCGGCACAATCGAAGAGTTTGTCAAAGAAATGAATCGCAAGGTGCAGCGACTGGGGCTGGAAAAGTCTGTTTTTTTCGAACCAACCGGCCTGGATGAGAGAAACGTGTCCACGGCGCATGAAGTCGCCAAGATACTTCACTACGCTTACGACTATAAGCTCATAAAAAAGATTACCTCGCAGAAAAGACAGAAGGTCAAAATCCAGAACAAGAAGAACACCTACCGGCAGATGAGCAATACTAACCTGATGGTTTACTCGAAATATAAGGTGCTGGCCGGGAAAACCGGTTTTATCCGGGAAGCCGACCATTGCCTGACGACCTTATTGCAGAATAAAAAAGGGGAGAAGCTGACCCTGGTAGTGCTGGGCGTTCCCGGCGACAAACTGCGTTTCCGCGAGGCCCGGCGCCTGGCCGACTGGGGTTTCAAAAAAATCTGAGCTAGAGTTCCTCAATAAATTTCATCAATACTTCAGAAGAATTGACCGCCGCCACTTTGAAAAATTGGTCAATTTCCACGCTGGCAGTACTCGAGCCGGACCCTCCGGCAAGGTCCGAGGCCGATCTGAATCCAATAAACGGCACTTCATTGATAGTACAGACCTGGGCTACCGCGGCCGTCTCCATATCGACAATCAAAGCCTGGAATTGCTTCGAAAGCCAGATTCTCTTGTCATAGTTGTCAATAAAGCTGTTGCCGCTGACACCGGTCCCCGAAACGACCAATTTTGGGGCTCTCTCAGCGATCTTCTCAAACGAGAACTTATAATCTTTAAGCTTTTTCGAGGTCTCCAAAAAGGCGCTGCCAACCGGGAAAAACATCGATTTGTATGAACTGTCCGAGGATACTTTTCGGTATCTAATACCGTTCGATTGAAAACCCTCACTTCCGTTATACCCGTAATCATGGGTTGCCCAGCGGTTACAGATGACAATATCGCCGATATTGATTGAGGTGTCGATCGCCCCCGCGATTCCTGAGAAGAAGACCCCCCGGGGGGAGAATAAGTCAATCATTTTTTGAGCGGTCAGGGCGGCGTTGGTCATGCCCACGCCGGATTCAGCCAGGATAATGTCCTTTCCGGATAACTGACCGATATAGACGGTACGCCCCAAAACCTTTTGAGTCATTTCGACGGTCATTTTATCAGCCAACAGTTCGCCCTCGGCGTCGAAGGCATAAAGTATCAAATAAGGTGCTTTAATCTCTTCGGGACCGAAACAGCCCGGAAGAAGGGAAGCGAACCCCAGTAAGAACACAATTATTATAATTTTAACAGACTTAGCCATAACACAACGTCCCATAATATATATTATGTTAACATAGTTAAGTGAATTTATCTTATTTTAGATAATCTAAGTATAGAAACTCTATTTGACAACTATATTAAACAGGCGGCCCTTGACGTGTATCTTCTTTATAATCTGTTTACCATCGGTGTATTTGTGTACTTTGGGGCTGTTCAGGGCTTCTTTTTCTATCGCAGCTTCTTCGGCATCCGCGGATATCTCGATGGTATCTCTTAACTTACCGTTAATCTGTACGGCAATATTTATATTGTCGCCGATAATGGCATCCGGGTCATACTCCGGCCAGCCACATTTGAATATAGATATCTCAAAACCTGCCGTTTCCCAGAGTTCTTCGGCCATATGCGGCGCTAAAGGCGCGATCATTTGAATAGTCTTTAAAATGACCTGGTCATTGAGCTGTTCATTTTTAATCTTTGAGGAATCGAAATCGCGCACCAGCTCCATCAAAGCGGCCACGGCGGTATTAAAATGCAGATGGTCATAGCTTTCGGTGACTTTTTTAATAGTCTGGTTTAGCTTCAGGTAAATTGTTTTTTCGTCCGGCGACAGATTTTCTTGCTTAAAGTAATACTTTAAGTCGGGTTTGGTCTTGCGATATTCCTTGATAATCGGATAAAACCGATTTATGACAAACTTTTCGACCCCGGTCAGGGTCTCATTGCTCCAGAGCACTTCTTTTTCCGAAGGAGCCGTGAAATACATGGCCAGCCGGGTGATGTCTATGCCGTGTTCGTTCATTAAAGGAATCGGGGAGACGACATTGCCTTTGGATTTGGACATGACCTCGCCCTTGGCGTCCATCACCAGCCCGAGATTGAACAGGATTTTGGCTGGTTCTTCGTAATCCAGCCAGCCAATATCATGCAGGAATTTGGTAAAGAAGCGGAAATAAATCAAATGGCCGGTGGCATGGGTAATCCCGCCGACATACAGGTCAACCGGCATCCAGCGGTTGGCCAGCTCTTTGGAATACGGTTCGTTAACGTTATGCGGGTCGACATAGCGCAGGAAATACCATGAAGAACAGACGAAAGTATCCATCGTATCCGCGTCGCGTTGAGCTTCTCCCCCGCATTTCGGGCATTTTACATTCATATATTCGGGTACATCGGCTAAAGGTGAGCGCCCTTTGGGCTTATAATTTTCAACTATAGGCAGCAGGACCGGCAAGTCTTTTTCCGGCACCGGGACTGTGCCGCATTTCCCGCAATGAATAATAGGAATCGGGCAGCCCCAGTAGCGCTGCCTTGAAATCGACCAGTCTTTGAGCTTATAGTTGGTTTTGCGCCGGCCTATAACCTTTTCCTCGGCGAAATTACTTACCGTCTCCAGGGCTTCCTCTCCGGCCAGACCGTCGAATTGCCCAGAGTTGACCATCGGGCCGTACTCGACAAAGGCGTCCTCCATCTCCTCGACCTTGAGGCTGGTCATCTTATTCGGATGGATAACCACTTTAATCGGTATATCGTATTTTTTCGCGAAGGCAAAATCGCGGGTGTCGTGCGCCGGTACGGCCATAACTGCCCCGGTGCCGTAACCGGCCAGGACATAGTCGGCCACCCAGAGTTCAATCTTTTCGCCGTTAAACGGGTTTATGGCGTATTTGCCGGTAAAAACGCCGTCTTTCTCGCCGGTGATAGCCGCTCTTTCGATATCCGAACGACCGGTCGTCATTTTTTTGTAGGTCTCGACCTTTTTGGCGTATTCGCCCTCGAGGCGCAGATGCTCGAGGATTTCGGCCTCGGGCGAGATGGCCATATAAGTCACACCGAAAATAGTGTCCGGGCGGGTGGTGTAAATCGGCAGTTTTTCATTGGAATCCTCGATAATGAAATCGACCTCCAGCCCGTGGGAGCGGCCGATCCACTCCCGCTGCATGTTCTTGACATTTTCCGGCCAGTCGGGCAGTTTGTCCAAATCGTCAATCAGGCGGTCGGCGTAATCGGTAATTTTGAAATACCATTGAATCTGGTCTTTTTTAATGACTTCCTTGCCGCAACGCTCGCATTTACCGTCCTTTACCTGCTCGTTGGCCAGCACCGTCTTGTCTTCGGGACACCAGTTGACAAAGCCGCGTTTGCGATAGGCCACGCCCTTGTTATAAAGCTGGATAAACATCCACTGGGTCCATTTATAATAATCCGGCAGACAGGAGTTTACCTCGCGGGTCCAGTCGAAAGAAATCCCGGCTTTCTGCAGGGTGCTTTTGGAAACACCGATATTTTGCAGGGTCCATTTCTCGGGGTGAAGGTCGCGCTGGATGGCCGCTCGCTCGGCGGGCAGGCCGAAAGCGTCCCAGCCGAAAGGGTGCAGGACATCCTTGCCCAGCATCATCTGGCGGCGCGCCACAGCGTCGCCTATCAGGTAATTGCGGAAATGCCCCATGTGGATATCGCCCGACGGATAGGCGAACATCACCAGCATATAAAACTTGTTTTTCGGGTCAGGTTTGATGGGAGCCTCGAAAAGCTTCTGCTCGTTCCATTTATCCTGCCACTTCTGCTCAATCGACTTAAAATCGTATTTTCTCATAGCTTTCTCTCTAACCGTCATCGGTAAACCTCACATATCATTAATTGTCGGATATTTTAGTGAAATCTTAGTTGTTTTGCAAGGCTTTTAAAGTGATTTGTCAGTTTCGGCGGGCTGTTTCCGGGCGCGGATTTTGTTGAGCATTATCGTTCCCGCCGCCAGGCGGTGTGTGAAAGTGGATTTAAGTTTTTCAAATTTATATAGAGGTCCCCGAAAGACTTTCTGGAATACCGCCAGGCGGGAATCGAAGCCGTAAACCGGAATGCGGCCGATGGACATGTTTTCATCTGTCGGTTCCGGGAAGTCCATCGTAAAAGCGTATTTGTACCCGGCTGACCGGGCTTCCTCGATAACCCGCCGGTTAAAGTGACCAAACGGGTAACTTAAAGAGATCACTTCTTTTCCGATGATATCTTCAAGTATTTTCTTGGAATCGACCAGTTCCGCTCTGAGTTCCGCCGGACTGCAGGCGGTCAAGTCTCGGTGCCGGTGGCTGTGGGAGCCGATGGCTGCGCCGTTTTCGGCCAACTCTCTTATTTGTTTGCTGTCGAGGTGGGGGGTGGAGCGGAAAAAATACGTATAGTCCCAGCTATTGGCCCGGCCGATATAACCGGTTATGACAAAAATCGTAGGCCTGAAGTGAAAGCGTTCCATCAGAAGCGGCAGGTACCGGGCCAGATGCCCGTAACCGTCGTCAAAAGTGACGGCCAGCGACCTCTCCCCTTTTTCGGCGACAGCTTTCTCGAGCGACGCCAGGTTAATTCCTTTATCCGACAAAAAAGCCAGCAGGCGGTTAAATCTTCGGGGGGAATAATTGGTGGAGCCAAAACTGAATTCGGGCGTTATTTTGTGGAAGGTGAGGACTTTTGGATAATATAAAAGCGGCCGGAGCCGCTTTTTATATACCAGTTTAGCCGACATCGCTAAAAATATCCCTGCTTACCGGGCCTAGCGCGGTCACGGCCATTCGGGAATCGTCCAGTATCCGGTTGGCCGCATCCAGAATATCCGAACCGCTAATCCGATTTATCTTATTTATTAGCTGTTTGGTTGTCTGATACCGGCCATCGATAAGCTCCAGTCGGGCTATGCGACTCATCCGACCGGAGGTGGATTCCATACCCAAAATCAGGTGGCCTTTAAGCTGGGCTTTGATTTGCTCCAGCAAAGAGCCGGATATTTTCCTTTTCCTGGCCAGTTTCAGCTCTTTCATAATCAGTTCAAAAGCCTGGCGCAGGCGCCGGTCGTCGGTTCCCAGATAAACGCCGAACACGCCGCTGTCGCGGTAATGGTCATTGTACGTGTAAATCGAATAAGCCAGGCCGCGCTCTTCCCTGATTTTCTGGAACAGCACCGACGACATCCCATCCCCCAGGTAAATGTTCAAAGCCTGGGCGGCTAGTTTCATATCGTCGGAATAACCCACCCCGGGAAAACCGAGGCAAAGATGCGCCTGCTTGTTCCTGATGTGCACGACCTTGACATCCTTTTCCCTGGTGCGTCCGGCGGCCGGTTCGGGTTCCGCGGGCAAATCGTAGAAGGAAAATTTATCCTTGACCAGTTTCACGAGCCGGTTATGTGAAACCGAGCCGCAGGCGGCCACCACCACCGCTCCGGCGATGTAATTCCTTTTATAGAAATCGAGCAGACGCGGGCGCGTCATACCGAGAATTATCTTGCCGTCGCCCATAATCGGCTGGCCCAGGGGGTCCTTGCCCCAGTAGGTTTTCGAGAACAGGTCGTGCACCCGGTCGGAAGGATTGTCGAATACTTCCTTGATTTCCTCACAAATAACCAGGGCTTCCCTTTTCATGTGGGTCGGTTTGAAAGTGGCGTTACAGGTCAAATCGGCCAGAACATCGACCGCTTCATCGAGGTACTCGTCCAGTACCCGGGCGGCGTAACAGGTGTGTTCGCGCGAGGTGAAGCCGTTCAGGGAACCGCCCAGCGATTCCAGGGAGGCGGCGATTTGCCTGACGTTTCTCTTGCCGGTGCCCTTGAAGACCATGTGTTCTATAAAATGAGAAAGCCCATTTTCATTGGGCTTTTCATTTCTGGAACCGACATCAATCCAGACGCCGATTGATATGGAACGGACTGAGGGTATTTTTTCGGTTATAACTCTCAGCCCGTTTTTCAAAACCGTCTTCTGGAAGAAGCCGTTTTTAAACGAGGTTCGGTTCATAGACCTATCGTCTGCTCCTCGAGGACCGGTGGCTACCGCCATCGCGGCCGCGTGATGGCGGGCGATCGCTGGGTGGTCTGTCGTCGCCGCCCGGTAGAAGCACCCGGCGCGACAACCGGACCCGGCCGTCGTTGTCGATGCTGATAACCTTGACATCGATTCGGTCACCCAGCTTGACGATATCCTCGACCCGCTTGACATGCTCGACATCGAGTTCGGAGATATGCACCAGACCGTCGGTGTTGGGCAGGATTTCGACAAAAGCGCCGAAATCGGTAATCCGACGGACAATGCCGTTGTAAACCTTGCCCACCTCAGCTTCTTCGACCACAGCCTGGACCCGGGCCAGGGCGGCGCGTCCTGCTTCGCCATCAGTGGAGGCGATCATCACCAGGCCGTCGTCGTTAATGTCGATTTTAGCCCCGGTTTCCTCGGTAATAGAGCGAATCATCTTGCCGCCGGGACCGATCAGGTCGCCGATTTTGGACGGATTGATCTGTATCGTGATAATGCGCGGCGCGAATTCGGACAGCTGATCGCGGTGTTTGGGCAGGGTGGCGTTCATTTTTTCCAGGATATGCAACCGGGCCAGACGGGCTCTTTCCACCGCCGTACGCATGGTTTCAATATCCAATCCGGTGATTTTGATATCCATCTGGATCGCCGTGATACCCTCGGAGGTCCCGGCCACCTTGAAATCCATATCGCCGAAATGGTCCTCGTCGCCGAGGATATCGGTCAGGACGACCACCTTGTCGTCGGTTTTGATAAGCCCCATGGCGATGCCCGCCACGGCGGTTTTAATCGGTACACCGGCGTCCATCAGTGAGAGCGAACCGCCGCACACCGTGGCCATCGAGGATGAACCGTTCGATTCCATTATATCCGAGACCACCCGGAGGGTGTACGGGAAGCCGGTTTCGTTGGGGATAACCGGCAGCAAAGCCCGTTCGGCCAGGCAACCGTGCCCGATTTCCCGCCGGCTGGTGCCGCGGATGGGTTTGGTCTCACCGGTGCTGAAAGGCGGGAAATTGTAGTGGAGCATGAAGCTCTTGGTGGACTCGCCTTCCAACTCGTCCAGGCGCTGTTCGTCAACCTTGGTACCGAGCGTGACCGCCACCAGCGACTGAGTCTGGCCCCGAGTAAACAGGGCCGAGCCGTGGGTTCGGGGAAGCACACCGGTTTCGCAGGTAATTTCGCGGATCTCGTCGACCTGGCGACCGTCAATCCGTTTGCCCTCGTTGAGAATCATCGCCCGCATCGACTCGGCGTCGAGGTCGTGCATCACCGACTTGATATCGGATACTTGCTCCGGGAATTCCTCGGCCAGAGCCTCAAGGATTTCCTTCTCCATCTGCTTCTTCTCTTTTTTGCGGCTTTCCTTGTCGGCGATATGATTGAATTCACTAAAACGTGAGCCGGCCATCTCCTTGATCTTGTTGACGATGGCTTCGTCAATTACGACCGGTGTATATTCAAACTTCTCCTTACCGCACATGGCCTTCAATTCCTCGATTTTGGCCACGATTTGTTTGACGTATTCATGTCCGAAAGCGAGTGCCTGGATAATGTCCTCCTCGGAGGCTTCCTGGGCGCCGCCTTCCACCATGGCGATGGAATCAGCCGACCCGGCCAGGATGATATTGATGTCGCTTTCCTCGAGCTGCCCGATAGTCGGGTTGATGACATACTCACCGTCAATCCGTCCAACTCTGACGCCGGCTACTGTCTTCGACACCGGTATATCCGACACGGCCAGGGCGGCACCGGTTCCTATCAGGGCCAGGATATCGGTATCGTTTTGCTGGTCGTGCGAAACGATGTACGTGATACACTGGGTTTCACCCTTGAAATCGACCGGGAAAAGGGGCCGAATGGGGCGGTCGATAATCCGGGCCGAGATAATTTCCTTTTCCGAAGGGCGTCCTTCCCTTTTGAAAAAACCGCCGGGTATCTTGCCCGCGGCGTAAGACCTCTCCCGGTATTCCACCGTCAGGGGGAAAAAGTCAAAACCCAGTTTGGGCTCGGTGCCGGCACAAACGGTGGAAATAACCATCGAATCGCCGTATCGGACGGTAACGGCGCCGTTAGCCTGCTTGGCTAATTTACCATTTTCAATAACCAGATTGCGTCCGCCAATCTCTAATTCTACTTTGTGTGACATAAAAATTCCTTACTACTCCTTTACCGCCTAAGACCGAGTTCCACGATAATGGCTCGGTAGCTTTCGATATCACGGTCTTTCAGATAATCCAGCATGCGGCGTCTCTGGCCGACCATCTTCAGCAAACCGTGCCGGCCGTGAAAATCTTTCTTGTGTACTTTCAGATGCTCCGTTAAATGGTTGATCTGTTCGGTCAAAAGAGCGATCTGTACTTCGGGAGAACCGGTATCGCTTTCGTGCAGGCGATGCCGGGTAACGATTTTCTCCTTCTGCTCTTTACTCGTTGGCATCTTTTTCTCCTTTATTTATAATTCCAACAATATTGTTTTTGTCTTTTTCAAGTTGCGCCACCAGTTCGTCGGTGGACTCAAACCTTTTATTTTCCCGGATAAATTGAGTGGGGAAAACAATTATATCATCATTGTAAATGTCACGGTCGAAATCAAACAGGTTAATCTCGATTGACAGCCGGGCCAGGGGATTAAAATGATTCTGACCAATAAACATCATACCATTTTTTTCTTCTTTGTCAACCTGAATCCAGCAGGCGTAAACCCCCTCGGGGGGTAACAGCTTGCGCCCGCTGATTTTAATGTTGGCCGTGGGATAGCCGATTTTCTTGCCCAGACCGATTCCTCTCTCCACCTTGCCGTAAATGGCGTACTCATGACCCAGCAGTTTGATGGCCTCGGGGTAACGGTTGCGAAGCATCGCCTTACGAATCCGGGTCGATGAAACCGGCTCGCCGTCGATTATGATCGGCTCCACCACCTCGACCTCGAAACCGTATTCCCCGCCCAGTTTTCTCAGGGCGTCGATATTGCCGCTGCGGTCTTTGCCAAAAGCATGGTCATAGCCGACAATCAGCTTTTTGGTGTGTATCTTTTCAATGAGGATATCCTTCACAAACCGCTCGGCTGTCATATTTTTCAGTTTTTCGTTGAAGTCCAGCACCAGCACCCGGCCGTCGAAAAAGTTCGGAACGAATTTTTCCTTTTCCTCGATCGTGGTCAGCAGCATGGGGATATCGTCGGGATTGACCACCACCTTGGGATGCGGGTGGAAGGTGACCAGCACGGCGTCTCGCCCGGTCTTTTCACTTTCCACACGGACCCGCCTGAAAATCTCCTGGTGCCCGAGATGGATACCGTCGAAAGTGCCGACCGTGACCACCGTCCCGTTGTTGCCTTTCAACTCGAAATTGTCAACGCCTCTTATAAACGTGGTAGTCAATTCAACACCCTGATATAGTTAAAAAGTTGGTCGCCCTTTTGAGTCTTGAAGTCTTCGGAATTGACCTGTGCCGTGCCGATAGCCAGAACAATACCCCGGTCGTTTTTCAAGAGCACATTATCGCCGCAAGAGAAATTGCCCTCTACCCCGGTTACGTCCCGCCAGCTTAAAAAGCGGCCGTTGACGACTGCCCGGCTAAACTCGTCGGTAATTTTAATGGCGCCGAAGTCGAGCGCCTGGTCGATAGGCAGGATATGCTGTTCCATTTTATTGACCCCGCAGTAACGGGCCGTTTCCTCGAGCGTGAGCGCCCGGTCGCAGGTAAATTTACCCACCACGGTCCGTTTGAGCGCGGATAGGTGCGCCCCACAGCCTATTTTCTCGCCGATGTCATAGGCCAGGGTGCGGATATAGGTGCCTCGTGAACAGGTCACGGCTATTTTGATTTTCGGTTTTCGGTAATCAAGCAATTTGATATCATGAATTTTGATAGTCCGTTCGGGCCGCTCCACCGGCTGACCCCGACGGGCCTGTTGGTACAGCCGCTTGCCGTCGATCCTTACCGCCGAAAAGGCCGGGACCTTTTGATTTATCTCGCCCCGGAATTCGTCCAGGAGTTTCTCAAAGTCTTTATCGCTCAACTCCGGCACAGCCCGGGCAGGCGCCTCGTAATCCGCTCCCTCGGCGTCGTAAGTATCCGAACTGATACCGAGATAAACCTCGGCCTCGTAGGTTTTATCCGCCTCGGAAATGAAACGGGCGATTTTGGTGGCGCGGCCGAGACAAATGACAAGTAGCCCCTCGGCCAGGGGGTCCAGCGTGCCGGTGTGGCCGATACTGCGCTGCTTAACAATCCGGCGTAATTCCATTACGGCGTCGTGACTGGAGATGCCCGATGGCTTATTCAACAGCAGAACACCGTTGTACCTGTCTTCAGTCAACATCGACCGCCTCCGTTAAAATATCGATTATTTTCAGGCGGGCTTCGTTTAACGGCAGCGGGATAACGCACCCGGCGGCATTGACGTGGCCGCCGCCGTTGAAACGGCCGGCTATTTCCGCCACGTTGATATTATCCCTGGCCCGCAGGGATAGCTTGGTGCGGCTATCGTCGATTTCCTTCAGGAGACAGCCTACCTTAACGCCCATATTGAACATGGTCAAATCCACCAGTCCTTCGGTGTCAGATTCTCTGGCGCCGGTCTGCTCGAGCATTTCTCGGGTGAGGTGTATCAGGCATATCTTTCCGTCACGAATTATTTCGATAGTATTTAAAATCCGGCCGGTCAGTTTCATGACCGCGGGGTCAAGATTGTAATATACATGGTCGCATATTTTCCGCGAATCGGCCCCGGCCTCGAGCAAAAGACCGGCGATCGTCATGGTGCGCGGAGTGGTCGAGACATACCGGAAACGGCCGGTATCGGTCAAAATGGCGGTGTAGAGCAGCTCGGCGACCTCGGCTGAAATGTCATAGCCCATCACGGCGAAATACTCGAAAGCCATCTCCCCCACCGAGGAAGCGCCGGTGTCGATCCAGTTGACGGTGGCGAAGGGCGTGGAATCCTGATGGTGGTCGATATTGACGGTTTTTACCCGGTCGTTCAAAAATCCGGTCGCGCTGCCGATTCTCTCCATGGTCGGACATTCCAGAATCAGGGCCGTGTCGATTTCCAGGCCAGGTGGGAAGTCCTCAACCTTTTTGATATCTTCGACATGAGGCAAAAAGAGATATTTACCGGGAATCTCCGAGTCCCTGACCAGGTAAACCTTTTTACCGAGGTCCTCGAGGTAGGCGGCAAAAGCGAGCTGGGTTCCCACCGCGTCGCCGTCGGGGTCGATATGGGACACCACCAGTATCTGTCTGCTGTCCTGCAGCAGCTTTTCAATCTTCTGGATTTGTTTTATATGCGGAGAGGCGAAATTACTTTTTTTTGTTTTCTCTCTTGAGTTCATTTAACAACTGCTCAATTCTAATGCCTTCTTCAACCGATGGATCGAATACAAAAGTAATCTCGGGGATGTAGCGAACTTGTAGGTTCTTGCCCACCATCGACCGTATCTGCTTGTTCTTCTTTGTGAAATAGTTTTCTATCCTGGGGCGGTTGTCGACCTCACCCAGGTAGGAATAATATATTTTGGCGTAACGTAAATCATCGGTCAGCTTGACCCGGGTGAATGTCACCATGCCTTTGAACAGCTCGGACAGCTCGTTTATAAGCAGAGCCGAAACATCTCTCAAAATCATCTCGCTCAATCTTTCAGAACGTTTATACTGTTTCATGTCAAAAAGCCGTTTCTATATATATTCCCGTTTTAAAAACCGAATAAAACCGATACTTTTCGTGAAATACCGTTTGTCCGAAGAAAGGCGCATCGTAAATCACTTGATTGGTCCAAGCGATCAGGAGCTAAGCGTACGTGCGGTCTCGACTATTTCATACGCCTCGATAGAGTCACCTACTTTTATATCATTATAATTCTCGATACCGATACCGCATTCAAAACCTTCTTTGACCTCGCGAACATCTTCCTTGAAACGTCTCAAAGAGGAGATTTGACCGGTATGAATCATCTTTCCATCTCTAACCAGATGGACCTTGTCTTTTCTGTTCATGCGGCCTTCCTTGATATAGCATCCGGCGATAAGCCCCGCTTTGGGTACCTTGAAAATATCGCGGACTTCGGCCATGCCGACAAAATTCTCCGAGACGGTAGGCGACAGCAGCCCCTCAAGGGCTTTCCGGACGTCGTTTTCCGCTTCGTAAATAACATCGTAATGGCGAATATCAATCTTTTCCTTCTTCGACAATTCCCGCGCCCGAGGGTCGATTGTAACGTTAAAACCGATAATAATGGCTCCCGAGGCCGCCGCCAGCAGGACATCCGATTCCACGATTGCACCCACCCCCTGGTGAATAATATGCGTTGTCACTTCGCTGGTGCTGATCTTGCTCAGGGTGTCGGATAGAACTTCAACCGAACCGTCAACGTCGCCCTTGATGATAAGCTTGATTTCCTTGATCTTCCCTTCCTTGATTTTGTCGAAAATCTTATCCAGGGTAATCTGTCCGTGTGGTCGGCGGTAATCATACTCGCGTTTAATCTGGCTGCGCTTGAGGGATATCTCGCGGGCTTCCTGGTCATCCTTGACGGCCAGGAAACTGTCGCCGGCCTGGGGAACCCCGGAAAGACCGGTGATCTGGGCCGGTGTCGAGGGACCGACTTCCTTAAGCGGCTTCTCCAGGTTGTTGGTAATGGTCCGGATATGCCCGGCGTAAACGCCGGCCACGACCGAGTCTCCGACCTGGCAGGTGCCTTTCTGGATCAGGACGGTGGCCACCGGGCCCCGGCCCTTTTCCAGTTTCGCCTCCACGACCACGCCCTGGCCGCGAATGGACGGGTCCGCCTTGAGGTCCAGCATTTCCGCCTGAAGGACAATCATATCCAGCAGTTTATCGATATTGGTCCCGGCTTTAGCGGAGACCTCGACCATGATGGTCTTGCCGCCCCAGTCCTCGGAAAGGAGATTGTGCTGGGCCAGCTGGGTTTTGATATTGTCCGAGTTGGCGTTGGGTTTGTCGATTTTATTTATGGCCACGTTAATAGGCACGCTGGCCGCCCTGGCATGGTCGATAGCCTCGATAGTCTGGGGCATGACGGCTTCGTCGGCCGCCACCACCAGTACGACAATATCCGTAATCTGCGTTCCCCGCGCCCGCATGGCCGTAAACGCCTCATGGCCGGGCGTGTCCAGAAAGACAATCCGGTTGCCCTTGTGCAACACCTCGTAAGCGCCGATATGCTGGGTAATAGCTCCCGCCTCGCCGGCTACCACGTTGGTCTTGCGGATATAATCAAGAAGAGAGGTCTTCCCGTGGTCAACATGACCCATCACTGTCACTACCGGCGCCCTGGACTCCAGGGCATCTTCGTGTTCCTCCTCGCGGACAGAGTCACCGATTTCATCGATCGGTTTGGTATCGAAACCGAATTCGCTGGCCACCATTTCAATCGTATCCATATCGAGGCGCTGGTTGATGGTGGCCATCATGCCCAGCTCCAGGAGCTTGGTGATGACATCGGCCGGCTTGACATCCATCAGCTTGGACATCTCGGCCACCGACATATATTCGTTCACCTCAATCATGTTATCCGGCAACGCGTCCTGATGCAAGTTATTGCCGGCGCCGTGGTGGTATTTCTTTTTAGTCTTACCGGTACTGAGATTGGCCATGGTGGCCCGGAAACTCTTGGCCACCTCCTGCTGGTTGATTTCGCGGCGACCTTTCTTTTTGCGGCGTTCTTTCTTTTTTTTCCGCTTCTCAATTTTACGCATCAGCCCAGCTACGGGAGTGTTGGAATTGGAAACTTTAATGCCCCCTATACTGGTCGAGCTGCCGGGAGCCGGAGGTTTGACCCGGGCTTCCTTCGCCTGGGACTTCTGCTCCATCTCCTTTTTGGCTTCCTGTTTTTCACGGGTGAACTTCTGCTTGATAGCGTTCATCATTTCTGGAGTTGAAACCGACATATGCGATTTCGGGGAAAATCCAAGCTCCATAAGTATCTTCAGCATGGCATTGGAAGAAATCTTATATTCCTTAGCAAGTTCATAAATCCTTTTCGTTTTAGCCGGCATCTATCATCACCTCCTATGCGTCTTAACTCCAGAATAATATATATATATCAGGATAGTTTTATTCTTTCTTTTCTTCGTCTTTTTCCACACCCTCGAGGTCGGGAGCGGTAACTTCGGGAACGTCATCAGCCTCGGTGACATATTCCTCGTCGTCGTTGAACATGTCGCTGGCGTTCATCTTTTCTCCCTCGACTTCCTTCTTGGTCTCGGCTTTTTCCAGGGCTTCTTTTTCCTGTTGCTTTATTTCCAGTTCTTCGACAAACTCCCTGGCGCGGTTTAACAGCGTTTCGGCTGTTTTCTGACCGAAGCCTTCAATCTTGGTCAGCGTCTCAACCGTGCTCTGGGCCAGCCGCTGCACCGAGCTGATATCGGCGCCAATCAAGCGGTCCCTGATTTTCTCTCCAACCCCTTCAAGCTGCCCCACCGGGACCAGCATCTCGGCCTCGCGGCGCTTGTTTTCGTTGTAATCGGTTTCCGACAGAATATTGATCTTCCAGCCGGTCAGTTTCGAAGCCAGGCGGGCGTTCTGGCCGTTACGGCCGATAGCCAGCGACAGCTTTTCGTCATCGACCACCACCGTCATTTTCTTTTCCAGGTCGAACATGTCGATCGTCACCACCTTGGCGGGGGCCAGGGCACGGGTCACGAAAACCTCGCTATTCGACGAGAACGGCACGATATCAATGCGTTCGTTGTTCAGTTCGCGGACAATACTCTGCACCCGTACGCCTTTGATGCCGACGCAGGCGCCGACCGGGTCGATTCTTTCATCCGAGGAAAACACCGCCACCTTGGCTCGCTCGCCGGGCTCCCGGGCGATGGCTTTTATCTCGATGACCCGCTCGTATATCTCGGGAACCTCCAGCGCGAACAGTTTGCGCAGGAACTCGTCGTTAACTCGGGAAAGAACAATCTGCGGCCCGCGAGCCGTGTTCTGCACGTCGAGAATCAAGGCTCGGACGCGGTCGCCCTGGCGAAACTTTTCGTTCGGGATCTGCTCCTTGCCGGGCAGGATACCCTCGCCGCGGCCCAGGTTGATGATGACGTTGCCCTTGTCAATCTGCTGCACCACTCCGGAGACCAGCGTCCCGACCTTGTCGATAAACTCGCCGTAAATGCGTTCGTGCTCGACGTCACGGATTTTCTGTATCAGAATCTGTTTCGCGGAGGCGATGGCGTTACGGCCGAACTCCGCCTCGTAATCGAGATAGATATCAACTTCATCGTCCAGTTCCGCCTCGGCGTCAATCTCCTTGGCTTCGTCAAGGGATATCTCGATCGTCGCATCGGACACCTCGTTAACCACTTTTTTGACGGCAATCATGAACAGTTCGTTGTTCTTGCGGTCGAACTTGAACGAGATGTTGTCCGTGAAGGCATATTTTTTCTTGGCCGCCGCCAGCAAGCTGGCTTCCAGAGTTTCCACCACAGCGTCTAAGTCAATGTTTTTCTCCCTGGCGATCAGGGTCATGGCCTCCAACATATCAAACGCCATATAAAATATTCTCCCTTAGTAAATAATTTTCGCTTTCTCGATATCGGCCAATTCGATTTTATAGGTGTCGTTCTCGTCTCTGAGAGCGACGCTGTTTTCATCGGCCGACACAATCTCAGCGGTAATCTTTTTCCTCTTCGGGTCGACAAAATGAATCCGGACCGTTTCCCCGACGCGATACTTGAAATCGCGGCTTGTTTTCAGAGGGCGGTCGAGACCCGGCGAGGACACTTCAAGCGTATAACCGCTTTCTAACAGGTCGGTGCTGTCAATGACATCGCCGACAATTCTCGACAAACGGGCGCATTCGTCGACGTCAACCCTGTTAGCCGAATATACAAAGATTTTCACGGTGGAGTTGTTTTTGTAACGTGACAGGACAACATCCGCCAGTTCACAGCCCTCTTCCGTCAAGGGCCCTTCGATTAACTCTATAACCTCGTTTTTAACCATATCGTTCATTTTTTTTCACCGATAAAAATGAGCGGGCATATTGCCCACCCTAACTAATCATAATAACAATTAACTTATTAGCGCGCAACAAAATTATGAGCTAATTGAGCCTTTCGGCCAGCTTTCTGACCGCCTCGACAATATCGTCGACAGCTACCAGCTCCATGTCCTTTTCGGAGCGGGCCTTAAGCTCTACCTTGCCTTGTTTCAAAGACTTATCGCCTATTGTGATCCTGACAGGCAGGCCCACCAGGTCGGCGTCGTTGAATTTTACCCCGGCGCGCTCCGGGCGGTCGTCGTAAAGAACTTCGATGTTGTTGTCCCGCAGCATATTATATATTTTTTCGGCCGTCTCGACCTGTTCGGGGCTTTCCATACTTATCGGTATCAGTTCCACCAGGTATGGGGCGATACTTTTCGGCCAGATAATCCCCTTGTCGTCGAAATACCGCTCCAGCACCGCCTGGGGCGTGCGGGTGATGCCGATACCGTACGACCCCATGATACAGGGGTGTTCCTTGCCCTCGGCATCGAGATATTTGGCGCCCAGCTTTTCCGAGTACCGGGTGCCCAGCATGAAAGTATTGCCGACCTCAATACCGTCGCGCTTCATCAGCCGGCCGTCGCAGCGCGGGCAGCTGTCTCCCTCGCGGGCGAGCGATAAATCGACTGTTTGGGTGGCTTTGAAATCCCGGTCGAGATTGACATTGAGGATATGTTTTTCGTTTTCATTGGCGCCGACAACGAAGTTTTTCAATTTCGCCACCAGCGGGTCAACAAGGATTTTGATGTCTTTTTTAAGACCGACCGGCCCGGCGAATCCGACCGGGGCCAAAGTGTATTGCATGACCTGTTCCGGAGTGGCCATCTCGAGTTCGTTGGCTTTCAGGGCGTTTTTGAGCTTGATTTCGTTTAAATCCCGGTCGCCGCGGACCATGGCCGCCACCGGCTGACCGTCGGCCATGTACATCAGTGTCTTGACCAGTCGCGAGGCGTCGACTTTCAGAAAAGCCGTAACCTCCTCGATAGTCGCCGCGCCGGGGGTGTCGACCTTCTCTATTTCCTTTAATTCGTTATCAATTTTCAGATTAGCCGGGTCCCTGAATTCCGCCTTCTCAATATTGGCGGCATAATCGCATTTCTCGCAGCTGATGATAATTTCCTCACCGGCGTTGGTGTCGACCAGGAGCATGAACTCATGGGCCGCCTTCCCTCCCATCGCGCCGGTGTCGGACTCGACCTTGACGACGTCGATTCCGGCCCGCTTGAAAATAGCGAAATAGGCGTCCACCATCCCCTGGTAGGACTTGGCGAAGGATTCCTCGTCGGCGTCGAACGTATAGGCGTCTTTCATGATAAATTCGCGACCCCGCATGAGGCCGAACCGGGGCCGGATTTCATCGCGGAACTTGACCTGAATCTGGTAGAGGTTCAAAGGCAGCTGTTTGTAGCTTTTCAGTTCACCGGCCACCAGGTCGGTCACGGTCTCCTCATGGGTGCCGCACAGGACCATATCGTGCTGGTGGCGGTCTTTGAGGCGCATCTGTTCCTTGCCGATCGTGTCGTAGCGGCCGGACTGCTGCCACAGCTCGGCCGGGCAGAGCACCGACATAATGATTTCAAGCGCCCCGGCGCGGTTCATCTCCTCGCGCACGATATTCGAGAATTTCTCGATAACCCGTTGCATCAGGGGCAGATACAAATATATCCCTGCCCCCAGTTTGCGGATATAGCCGGCCCGAAGCAAAAGCTGATGGGAAATCAGCTCGGCGTCGGACTGTTTTTGTCTTAAAGTCGGTATATAATTTTGCGACCAGCGCATGTTGTTTTTCCTTTTATTTCAATAGGTTAACGTACCATTTCAGCGAACAGAAAGGATATTATAGTCAAAACTGATTATAATGCAATTTAAAAGTTGATAATTAGCCTTTCGGGAAAATATTCAAATTTAATATTGCCAGGCGGGGACTTTTGATGTTATTTGGCGGTATCGGAAATGGTTGAGCTTTGCCCCCGTGGTGTAACGGATAACACGTTAGCCTCCGGAGCTGAAGATTTGGGTTCGATTCCCGACGGGGGTATATAATTAAAGTGAATAGATGTTATACATAATACATTTACTTTTAATAAGAAATGAAGAATAAGCAAAACAAAGATAAAATTGATTGTTATAAATGTGGTATTGCGACAAACCATTTGATTTTATCAGATATACATGATTCAATATCGAATGAAGATGGAGTTTTTTGGGATTGGTATTTTCAAACTGTAAAGTGTCTTGGTTGTGATACCATATCATTTAGAATCATAGAATATTTTTCTGAAGAAACAGATGAAATAGGTAGATGTATACCACAAATCACATTATTTCCAAGTAGATTAAAAGACCGATCACCTATTGATAATTATAAAATACTGCCACCAAGGACAAGAAAAGTTTATCTTGAGATATTAAAATCTATCGATAATGATGCCCCTTTATTAGCTACTATAGGTTTAAGAACATTGATTGAATCTATATGTATTGAATTAAACACTAAGACGAAAACACTAGCTAGTAGAATTGATGAATTAGTTGAGTTAGGTATTCTTTCTAAAATAGAAGCAAATTTCATACACGAACATAGGCTTAAGGGTAATGTTGCAGCGCATGAAATTATTGCTCTTACAGATACTGAATTAGAAGCAGCAATAGATATCGCAGAAACAATATTAAAAACAATTTATATTCTTCCTCAAATAGCAAAAATAATGAAATAAATACCTGTGCATTATTCCGTGCATGGCGTACGTCCTCGTGCGCCAACCACAAATTTAATATGTGGAGGTTATATGTTTCTCCACGAGGCTATCCAAAAAGTTTTGTACGAGAAAAAAAGACCGATGACGACACGAGAAATTGCAGATGAAGTAAATAGAAAAAAACTGTATTTTCGACGTGATTTGAAACCTGTTCCTCCATCCCAAATAAGCGCAAGAGTTCATAACTATCAGCACCTTTTTAAGAGAAATAATTCGTTTATTATATTGAGATAATAATTAAGTTCCGTCGGGTCCTGAGCCCGCCGAAGGTGGGGTTGTGACCTGACGGACTATGATACACACTTAAAAAACTGTTTTTTACTTGCACCCTTAAAAACACGCCTTATATTTTTAAAAAGAAAAATTCATGGAGGTATATTAAAATGTATAGCAAGATTATTCTGACAGCAACCGCGCTGATTTTAGCGTTATTGATAGTGGGGTGCGGCGACGATGACGACAACGGCGTCAACTCCGTCACCGCGCCCTCCGTCCCAGCCAACCTGGTGACGTCCGGCACTTACGGCAATATTCAGCTTAACTGGGACGCCAGTTCCGGCGGAGGGTTGAGCGGGTATTATATCTACCGCGGCACTGACGGTACGATCTTTGCCAAATTCGACAGCACCACCATTGAACTGGAGTACGACGATATGGATGTTTCCGACGGGGTAGTTTACTATTACCGGGTGACGGCGAAGGGTGACGCCGAATCCGGCCCG